>Ga0308165_1005884_pt1 | contig 11111 bp, 15 predicted proteins | sample PhyWR2_FD_201032 | JGI IMG/M metagenome (GOLD analysis project Ga0308165, IMG submission 201032) | Phyllosphere microbial communities from UC Gill Tract Community Farm, Albany, California, United States - DLSLW.R2 | ecosystem: Host-associated > Plants > Phyllosphere > Unclassified | place: USA... | reverse complement strand
CCTTTCTCCTCAGGGATTAACGGCTTTGCTGCCGCAGCCATATCGGCGTATGGCCATAGAATGCCTTGAAACGGTGGCTGAAATGGCTGGCCGAGCTAAAGCCGCAATCCAGCGCAATCTGGGTTAGCGGCATCAGCGTGTTGCGCAGTAATTTCTCCGCCTGTTGCAAACGCACCTGCATCACATACTGATGCGGTGCCTGCCCGGTGCTGTGTTTAAACATGCGGGCAAAATGAAACTCACTCAATTCCGCCTGAGCGGCCAGATCGGCCAGCACCAGCGGTTGATCGAGATAGTGATAAATAAACTCTTGTACCCGCTTAAGCACGGCCGGTGCCAGCCCACCACGCACGCTAGGCAGCCGCCATTGCAACTGGGTGTAGAGCTGAAGCATATGCGACATCAACAGCGTGGAGGCGCTGCTCAGTGCCAGCTGGTTGGCGGTGTCTTGCCAATTGTGATTAAGTAAAAACTGGCGATACAGCAACGTGATCTGCGGATCTTCCGCAAACGACAGCGGCTCTACGTTGATGGACGCCGGGCTGCGATCCCAAGTCTGCTCCACCAAATGGCGCAAATGCTGGTCGGTACAATACAGATGAACAAAGGAGAGATTGCTGCGGACATCCCAGGTGGATTCGTAATGACGCGGCATGATGCAAAAACGATCCGGGCCGCCGCCGTTCTGCCACCCCCCTGGCACCTTCTGATAGCACTCATAACCATCCGCCACGTACAGGCTGAGGGTGTGGTGATCGGCACTTTCCTGGGTGATACGGTCGTTGCAGTTGGACCAGGCCGCCAGTTGCACGCCAGAACCCAGTTGCACGCTGTTGTGCAACCGGGCTTTATGTTGGTGCAGTGTTTCAAATGCCAGGTATGCCATAGCTGCCCTATTCCTGTGATCCAAGCCGTTTCAGTTTAAAGAGTGATGGCGCGGGATACCAGTTGTCACCGGGCGCTTTTAACAAAAAAAGCGCAAGAATATGCAATTGGCCGCAAAAGGCTGAAAGCGTTACGGCGCTGAAAGATGAATACTCCCGTCATCATTCACAGGAGAACTTATGAATACGCTGTTGTATCTTGCCGTGGTGCTGATTTGGGGCACCACCTGGATTGCGATTACCCTGCAACAAGGCACGGTAGCGATCCCCGTTTCGATCGGTTACCGCTTCCTGCTGGCTGCCGCCGTGATGTGGCTGGCCATGCTGGCGCTACGCCGTCTGCGGGCCATTAGCCTGCGGGACCACCTGTTCTGCATGTTGCAGGGCTGCTGTGTGTTTGGCTTTAACTTTTACTGTTTCTACCTGGCGGCGGCCTATATCAGCAGCGGGCTGGAATCGGTGATTTTCTCGATGGCGGTGTTGTTCAACGCGGTTAACAGCATGATTTTCTTCCGCCAACGCCCCAGCCCCAACCTGCTTCCTGCAGCGCTGTTAGGCATGATCGGCATCGTGGCGCTGTTTTGGCAGGATCTGATGGCGACCCAGATGGCGCCAGAATTGCTTAAAGGGATCGGGTTAAGCGCCCTGGGCACCTACGGTTTTTCGCTGGGGAATATGCTCAGCACTCGCCACCAACGCCGTGGGCTGGATATGCTTTCCACCAACACCTACGCCATGAGCTACGGCGCACTGCTGATGTTTGCCATCGCACTGGCACAGGGCGCTTCATTGCAGCTCGAATTCACCACTCGCTATCTGGGTTCGCTGTTCTATCTGGCGATTTTTGGCACGGTGATCGCCTTTGCCGCCTATTTCACCCTGTTAGGCCGCATCGGCTCGGGCGCCGCAGCCTACAGCACCTTGCTGTTCCCGTTGGTGGCGCTGACAATCTCCACTCTGTATGAGGGTTACCAGTGGCATCTGAATGCGGTGATTGGCCTGTGCCTGATCCTGTTGGGTAACCTGGTGATGTTCTCCAAGCCGGGGATGTTCAATCTATATCGATGGAAACGTGGGTTTCAGTGACGGTATTAAAGATAAGCGTGGAGATACCGTTGCCCACTTAAGATAATCCACAAAAATCATTGAGGTGTGATGTAAACCACCTCAATGATTGCCCCCTATCACGAAAGATTACAGCCCATTGCAGTAGGATTCGTATTGACCTTGTTTACTCATGCATATTAATGGCTTATTAGGTCGACAAATTCCATTCCCGGCTGGCCCACTGGCTTTTGGGCTTCCTGCAGCATCATATAATGCGCCCACGGCAACCCCTGCGGCTAGTCCAATTGCCGGCCCTAATGGGCCAGCCAAACCCGTTCCGAATGCCGTGCCAGCGATTGTGGCTCCGCCAACGGCAACCTCTCTACCTGCTTGTTCCCAGTTTACATTTCCTGCACCTGAAACCAAATTAATTTCATCAAAGCTTAAGACTTTCATTTAAAAACTCCTGTTACTTGATAATAAATAAACATCACGATTGCTATGCCAGTAGAAATAGCCAAGGACTGAAATAACGGAGACGCGTTAAAGCATCTCGCAATAGAACCTATGGCCACCCCAAGAAAAACACAAAAAAAGACAAATAGAATGTTTTTCATTAACCCCCCTAAAATGTAAGCAATGAACTTTTTTTAAAATTACAATATTGATTTCAATAAATCATAAAAATAAGAGAGGTTGTTCAGGCATTGTAAAAATGCCTGAAGGTGCTAAAGTTTGTGATATAACCTACCTACTCATTTCTCAAATGATGTCATCACAGAATAACCATCCGGAAGTTGATAATGACTATCATTCTAAATTATTTCATCAAGGTCAAGTTATTTTTATTCGACAGTAAATGCCTATTCGTCATTCCTATAATGAAAACCGTTAAAGCGATATACTAATTTTATTAGCAACAATCAAAGTAAGCAGCGAAAAATAAATCGATAGCCATGGTCTAAAACCTTGTCATCCCCGAAGGCTTTTTAGCTGCGCTCAAAATTCAGGCCTGTCGCAGGAAGCTCTCTATGCTCGTTGCCAGGGCAAGCGGTACTTCATTCATTGGGTAATGGCCTGCATTCTCAAGTATTTCCAGTTCAGCCCTTGGATACCATGCAAGGTAGGTAGAACGCATCAGATCCGTATTGAATGTCGGATCATACTCCCCGATCAGCACCTTAACCCTGTGTGGTAAACCCTGTACCTCCGCGCTGAAATCGGTGTTACTCCATGCATTCAAGTAAGCGGCAAAAGCGGCTCTGGACGAACGCTCCATGGAATACTCAGCTTTCCAGTCGATCCACGATCGTGAAAGGCGCTGTCCAGTACTACGATTGATGATGATCCTTCTATTCTCGATGCTATCAGCTGCGCCATTAAACAATGCTTGCCCTACAGGGTCGAAAGCCACACCGCAGCAAGGAACCGGTGCGACAGGAATTAACATACGCACGCGCTCAGGGGCCAGGGTCGTTACACGTTCAATTGCCATTCCGCCCATCGAGTGGCCTATCAAGCTAAACGTGTCGAATCCAAGCTCATCAGCAAGGGATAAGGTATCCATCGCAATTTCATCCATGCTATAAGTGCCAGCGGCGGAGCTCATGCTCCCGTATCCACGGTAGTTCATAAAGATATAGGTAAATTCGTCGCGGCTAAGGGCGTCCTCCATTGGCGTGAAAGCATGGCAATCGCCAAACCACCCGTGAAGAACGATGACAGGATGCGGACCACTACCTACTCGGTGAAACGTGTTGGACATATCGACTCCTAATAAACTGAATGTGCCAGATGATTTCGTTACCGTGGCCATTGTAGGATCCGCAGTACCAGCTCGCTTTCAATATTGAGTCAATTATTATAGAGTTTGGGCCATGCGTAATACGTTACTCGACCCCTACGAAGACATCCCACGAATTGCCGTAGTCACCGCAAATGACTACCCGGCGTCTTCGACTTTTCCCTCCCATACACATCGTCGCAGCCAGTTTGCCTATGCAGCCTCCGGGACGATCAGCGTGTTCACGGCGCGTGAAAACTTGGTTGTTCCACCACAGCGGGCATGCTGGATACCTGCTGGCATCGACCATGAGATGCATATGCGTGGCCCTGTCACCATGTTGAACGCATTTTTTACCCCGGACGCTGCCCACGCCGCAGGACTACCCGATGGCTGTCGGGTCATTGGAGTGTCCCCCCTGCTACAAAACCTGTTAGTACAGGCAGTGGATTTGCCAGCACTCTATGACCTGAATAATAGAGAAGGCAAGATTATGTCTCTGTTGCTTGACGAAATTGCCACTATGCCGTCGCTGTTGCTAAATACTCCGTTGCCCGACGAGCCTCGTTTAGCCAGACTGTGCCGTCAACTGATTGAAAATCCCTCGCTTTCTATCGATATCAACAAAATGGCTGCTGAAGCAGGCATGAGTCGGCGCACTTTCACCAGAGTGTTCCGAGCTCAAACTGGGGTGAGCTTTAGCGAGTGGCGCCAACAAGCCTGTTTGCTGGCGGCTATCACCCGCCTCAACAATGGGGAATCGGTTACTCGCGTTGCGCTGGACCTTGGCTATGGGAGTTCAAGTGCCTTCACTGCACTATTCCGTCGGGTACTTGGCGTGCCACCCAGCCTATACCTTGAGAAATAGCGAAAAATCAAAGGGGTAATATTGCTGGATAGATAGGAGCACCATACCGTGCCCCTAGTGACTCCGGTGACTGAATTTCTGCACTGATATTGTCACTTCATTCCGCTTGGACAAGTATCCGCGACGTCGTTAAGCCCTTCGGTTTGACGTTCGAAGCGGATCTTGTTGGCGGGCGCGTCGTGGTCAATCGTCACCACATAGATGCTGTCGAAATCACTCCCCGGCCATTTGGTCACCTGTTGTGGGTCACCTCCTTCAGCGGTGATAATATTTTTTACCACCTGCACCAGGTTGTGATGTTCCCAAGAAACATACACCACGGCATTGCGGAAACGATCGTCCAGCAGAGCCGTCTGCAAATCAGCGATGTCATCGGCGTGATACTGGATATTCACCGGCAGCGAAAGCCGAATGGCCGTTGGGGTGATGGTGGTCAATGCCCGCATGGAGCTGCCCAGCTTATTTTTCTTGGGGCCAGCGGCATAAATGGCCTCCGGCTTACCGAAGCGGGAGATCAAGACCTCCGGCAGTGCCAAGGCGCGGTTAAAACCTTTGCAGGTCAGTTGACCACTATTGTTGTCTGGCTTCTCGCCGTGGCGAACGAAAACCAGGGTTTGCTCACTCCAGGCGGCCCCTGCCACACTGGAAAACAGTAACGCCAATACGCCATTTTTAAACGCCTGCTTCATCGTTCTTCTCACCACAATTTGCCCTTAAGTCCCTGACAGAACACTGTCACGATTAGTGAATTTTTTGCATAGGGGTATGCCTATTTCGCTACCTTATCATTGAAGCTCCCCAGCAATACACTTCCTCCTGTCGACCATAAGCACATCGGTCCTCCTTTTTGGTTGCTTCCCGGCAACAGACATTATTTGACGGTGAGAGAGATGAACGAGAAATTTGACGGTAACGGTATTTTCCCCAAAGGGCCAAAAAATGACGCCTATGCGCAATATTTCACCGGCACCAGCTACCTGAACATGTTGACCACCGAAGGAGTAGCCATTGGCAATGTAGTGTTTGAACCAGGTTGTCGGAATAACTGGCATATTCACCATCAGGGCGGCCAGATCCTGCTGGTCACCGGGGGGCGCGGCTGGTATCAGGAGTGGAATAAACCGGCTCGCCAACTTACCGCCGGAGACGTAGTCAATATCCCGGCAGGAGCCAAACACTGGCATGGTGCAGCCCAGGATAGCTGGTTTGCGCATATTGCCGTGGCGGTTCCGGCCGAAGGTTCCTCCAACGAGTGGTTGGAGCCGGTATCCAACGAGGATTATCGTCAGTTGCCTTGATGAAAAAGCCACCTGCCAAAACGGGTGGCTTGAGATTAATGACCAAGGGCGCAGCATGCAGCGCCCTACGTGCTGAACCGGTTAATATCTTTGGTATCGTAATTTCAACCCACTACTTTGGGTAGAAATAGTTCACTACACAAAAAACCAATTTCGCCACTACATAACAGCACGAGAGAGAAACCAGTAAGTGAGAAATATTGGCTGGTGCAGCATACCAACCCAATGACCACACGCAAGCCCCTTTTAATAAAGCCGCAGCCAGATAAAAGCTAACCAAAGAGGCAAGTATACGTACAATTGCTTTCATGAAATTTGTCCAGTCAGACATAACCGGTATACATTATTTAAAAGGTTTATTTTAGTCGACTACCATGAGCATGAACTGCCAGCGTTAGAACCGCAGTTATTTCCGGCACTGCCGCTTCCACCGCCATTTCCGTTGCCTCTCCCGTTACTTCCCTCGCTGAGGCATCCACTGTTAATTCCGCCATTGATAGCATTCGCTAGTGCACCGACGGGTCCACCTAAGGAACCTGTTATTGCACCACCAACTACACCTGTGAAACAGCCCGGATCTGCATATTTACCATAAAACCCACCAGAGTTATTTCCGTTACCTTTATTACCTTTACCACTAGTCCTGCCACCGTTATCGGAACGGTCACCGCCATTATTTCCTCGCCCGCCAGATATCTGGCCCAATAATGCAAGTTCTAAGAGCTCCATAGACAACCCCTTTGTTATTGATAATATAATAGAGTACAGCGATTTGATTATCACCTCATCATCATAAAATTATCAACATAAAACAAAATCGGATTTTTTAATTTTAGAACCTAATCACAAAAACATTGTGAATTATTAGCCTTGTAGTTTACTTAGATAATTTAGTTAATTTAATTACTCTAGCGATTAATTAAATTAACTATAATGTTCTACATCGCTACGCAGGGGCGCTGCATGCTGCGCCCTCTAGATAATTAAGTGGTTACCCCATCACTAATCCCAGCACCGCCCCGCCCGCCAGGATCCATAACGGATGGATGCGCTTACTCATACTTAGTAATGTCGCTAACACTATTAATATCGCCAACCGCCAATTGGTCGCTGAAGCCTGGGCAATCAGCACGCCGCTGGCGGCAACCAGCCCGACCGTGACCGGCACCAGCCCAACCTGCACGATACGCCGCCAGGGTTTATCTTTAAAACGCCGCCACGCGCCCATCACCAGAATGGTGACGATGGACGACGGACCAAACTTGGCCACAGAGGAAACCAACAGCCCGGCCCAACCCGCGACGTGCCAACCAATCAGCGGCACGATCATCATATTCGGCCCCGGTGCCGCCTGTGCCATGGCGAACAGCGCGCTAAATTCCTGGGCGCTCATCCATTGATGCACCTCCACTACCTGGCGCTGCATTTCCGGCAGGATGGTATAGCCGCCGCCGAACGCCATCAGTGAAAGCTCGGTAAAAATGATCGCCAACGAGATTAACACCGCCATCATGAAGGTTTCCTCCAGGCCAGCAGAATACTTAGCGGGGCCAGCACCAGCATGGTAGGCAGCAATGGCAGGCGTAACCAGGCAATCGCCACCAAAGCAATGGCGACAATCGCTAACGGCAACCATTTCCCCCATAGTGGCAACAACATTTTCAACGCGGTAGAGAGCAACAAACCCGCCGCCGCTGCGGCCAACCCGGCGAACACGTGTTGCACATGGGCATCGTCTTGGTAGCGGGCATAAATCACGCCCAGGCCAACCACAATTGCCGTTGGGGCGCAGATCAGCCCCAGCAAAGCACATAGCGCACCACGCAGCCCGCGAAACTCCATCCCCACCGCCACGGAAAGGTTAATGACGTTGCCACCCGGCAGGAACTGGCACAATCCCAACAGTTCGGTGAACTGCTCAGCGGTTAACCAGCGGCGTTGTTCCACCAACATACTGCGCGCCAGCGGCAGCACCCCGCCAAAGCCGATCAGGCCCAGCATCAGAAAGCCGGTAAACAGTTGACCATTGCTCGGTGGCTGATTGACTTCATGATCCTGTACCGCGTTAGAGTCAGACATTGCATTTCCCACATCACCCAAGTTGTTATCTCGCATGATGCGCGCGGCCATGTCATGATGTCTAATGCATTTCTAAACCAATTTCGATACCTATAAGGTATGAATATGATTGAGCTACGCCGCCTGCGGGCGTTCGTTACCGTGGTTGAAGAAGGAAATATCACCCGTGCCGCGGCTCGGTTGCACATTCAGCAACCGCCGCTGACCCGTTTGCTGCAAGGGTTGGAGGAAGAACTGGGCGTAAAATTGTTACAACGATTACCGCGTGGAGTGCGCACCACAGAGGCAGGAAGCGTGCTGTTTAACGAGGCAAGAGCTTTACTGACAAGAGCCGAGAAGTTGACCGAAGCGGTCCATCGCGCGGCACGGGGTGAGCAAGGTCATTTGGCGATCGGCTTTACCAGTTCGGCGGCGCTGCATCCGTTTGTGCCCAATCTGTTACGCCGTTACCGCGATATTCTGCCCGGGATCACCACATTGCTGGAAGAGGCTGGCAGCGGAGAGCTAATGGAAGCCTTGGTAGATGAACGCCTGGATGTGGCTTTCGTACGCTCGCCGGTGAGCGGGATACCAGGGTTGTTGATCGAACCTGTACTGCTTGAACCCATGCTGATCGCCTTGCCTGTTGGCCATCGTTTGGCGATAGACAGCAGCGAAAAGGTCCCCCTGACCGAACTGATCCACGAACCGCTGATCCTGTATCGCCGCCCGGCGGGCCAAGGTTTGTATGATGCCATTCTGGCCGCCTGCCACCGAGCCGGTTTCAGCCCGCGCATTGTGCAAGAGGCACCACGCCTGCCCGCCACGCTGAATCTGGTCGGTGCTGGCCTGGGATTGTCAATCGTACCGGCATCCATGCGGCGTCTAGGCGGCGACGGGATCGTTTTTCGCAACATTGCCGAGGAGGCTCAACTGAGCGCCCCGCTGTATCTGGCGCTGCGCGAAAACAGTCAGTCACCGCTGATTACCCGGTTGCGGCAGTTGGTGGCAGAAACGGTGAACGCGCTGTAGACCGGGCCTAATCGTCCCGATCGACAATCCGCGTCAGGTGGATGACCAAGTACAGCAGCTCGTCGTTGGACATCTCCATTTGCAGCAGATTTTTCACATAGTCACGGATCACCAGTGCGCAACGATAGGCATCGGGATACTCTTTCGTCGCCTGCGAGAACAGGAAATCGTCTTTCGACTTCACCTGTTTGTTATCGATCATGCGTTGAATGAAAAACTGCATATGCAGCAGGAAACGCGAGTAGTTGAGCGAGTCCGTGGCGATATCAATGCGGAAATGGTATTTGATGATGTTGAAGATATCCTTCAGCATCTTCACCGCCAACAGCGTGTGCTCCATACTCTGTACGTCGGTCTGGCCATTGACCAGATGAAAGGCAATATTCCCCGCCTCTGCCTCTGGCAACAGGATATCCAAACGTTCGTTGATCTGCGCCAGCGCCTGTAACGCCACGGCAAATTCCTGCGGATAAAAGCGTTTTACCTCATGCAATAGCCGGTTCTGAATGATGATGCCTTTACGGCAGCGCTCAATCGCAAAACTGAGATGATCCACCAGGGTAAAAAAGATCTGTTCGTTGACCCGGCCGCCAAGCTGGCTGTTGGCCAGCCTGAGGATCATCTGCACCAGCTCTATATGCTGCTCCGGCGTGGCTTCTATCAGGCGTAGATGGTCGTGGCCGGTTTGACCATTCTGCACCACATAGACTTTTTCTATGCTGGCCGCAGCCAGCACATCTCCCACTTTGCTGTTAAACCCGATGCCCTTGCCCATCACGATAACTTCGCGGTTATCGTTGTCGGTGGACAGCACCAGGCTGTTATTGAGCACCTTGACGACTTTCATCATTAAACTGTGTTATCCACGTTGTTGGCCGTTCGAGGCAATCAGGCGCTGATACCAGGCGAAACTGTTCTTCTTGATACGCCGCAGATCGCGCAGATCCTGTTCACCACGGTTAACATAGATAAAACCGTAGCGCTTGGCGTAGCCCTGATGCGTGCTGACCAGATCGATCGCCGCCCACGGGCAGTAACCCAGCAGATCAACACCATCGTTAATCGCCAACTGCATCTGTTCGATATGCGCACGCATAAAATCGATGCGGTAATCATCATTGATGATATCCCCAGACAATAGCTGGTCCGGCGCGCCGATGCCATTTTCAGTAATTAAAATCGGCAGATGATAACGTTCATAAACCTTGCGCAGCGTCAGCCGCAGGCCCACGGGGTCGATCACCCAACCATAGGGCGTTTTATCGACATAGGGGTTTTCCGCTGCCCGATATACGCCCGGCTCACCCAGCATGATTTGCTGATCCCCCGCACGAGCTGTGATATCCGAGGCATCGCCACGGCTGGCGGCGATGGTGGCGGTGGAATAGTAGTTAATCGCCACATAATCCGGCCGCCCTTGCAGCAGTAGTTCCGTATCTCCGGCTTCAATCACTGGGGCAAGGCCACGATCCTGCAAATATCGCCAGGCCAACGCATTGTATCGGCCATGAACTGCAACATCCAGAAAGCTCCAGCAGCGCAGCGTTTCCCAGTTGTGGGCCGCGATGGCATCCAACGGATGGCAGGTTTCCTGATACATGGAAGTGGTATTGATCGCCGGGCCGATTTTCCCCTTGGGGCAGCGCTGATGGCACAAAGCCATGACCCGCGCCTGCGCCACCAGCATATGGTGGCTCTGTTGATAAAGTACCGGCTTGGTAGGCAGTTCGCCGCCCTTTGGTACCCCGATAGCACCAGGGTGCAGGATCATGGTGTTCTGTTCGTTGATGGTCAGCCAATATTTGACCTTATCGCCAAAGGCAGTAAACAGCACGTCCGCATACTCGACAAAGGCATCGATGGTCTGCCGATTGCTCCAACCGCCCTGTTGTTCCAGCACATAGGGCAGATCGAAATGGTAGAGCGTGACCACCGGTTCAATGCCGTGCTTGAGCAGTTCATCGATCAGGTCACGGTAGAACGCTAGGCCAGGCTGATTCACCTCGCCCGTACCGTTGGGCAAAATGCGCGTCCAGGCAACGGAGAAACGGTACGCCTTCAGCCCTAATTCGGCGAACAGCTTAACGTCTTCACGGAAGCGGTGGTAATGATCGCTGGCCACCTTAAAATCTGCCGTCTCG
>Ga0308165_1005880_pt1 | contig 11116 bp, 10 predicted proteins | sample PhyWR2_FD_201032 | JGI IMG/M metagenome (GOLD analysis project Ga0308165, IMG submission 201032) | Phyllosphere microbial communities from UC Gill Tract Community Farm, Albany, California, United States - DLSLW.R2 | ecosystem: Host-associated > Plants > Phyllosphere > Unclassified | place: USA... | reverse complement strand
GTCCAGCGGCCCGGTCAGCAGCGCGAAGCCGGCAAGGATGATCGCCAGCCCTACAAGAGCATTGCCCAGGAAATAGACGTAGCCGGTGAACAGCCCGCGCTCGCTTTCCCGGAATACCCAGAGCCGCGCCAGCACATAGTTCACCGCATTGGCGACGAGGAACCCCACCGTCACCGCCACGAACTTGTCCAGCCCGGCTTGCGACACCATCAGCCAGATCAGCGCCATGTCGATCGCGAAGCATCCGCTGGAAACCAGCGCATTGCGCAGGAAAAGCACCGCGCCGTGACGGCTGAACAGGCCCGGATGGGAAGATACGACCACCATGTCCTCGCAAACACCGCGCGCGGACATTGTTTCCCGCACTGCAAAAAGACGCGCCGGACCGTTATCCCGCTTCGGCGACAAGTGCTTCGTAGTCCACTATCGTGACATCCCGGCGCGAGGGCAGGTCGATCACGCCCTCGTTCTTGAGGCGGGTGAACTGACGGCTGACGGTTTCGATCGTCAGGCCCAGCACGTCGGCGATCTGTTGGCGGGAGAACGGCAGGGTCAGCAGCCGCTGGCCGGGCTTGTCCAGCTGGGTCCGGCAGCCGAGCCGCTCGACCATTTCGACCAGGAAGCTCGCCATCTTTTCCGCCGCCGACTTGCGGCCCAGCAGCAGCATCCAGCGGCGGGTGCGGTCCAGTTCGCCCAGTGTGCGTTCGAGCAGCTTGTGCTCCAGCGCGGGATGCGTGCGCGCGAAGGCGTCGAAATCGCGGCGCGAGAACACGCAGACCTGCGAATCGACCAGCGCGGTGACGCCGTGCCCGGTGGTGCCCCCGAAAGGCCGGCCGATGAAATCGGAAGGATAGACCACGCCGACGATCTGCTCGCGCCCGTCCTCGGTATTGGTGGAAAGTTTCAGCACGCCGTCGATGACATTGGCCACGAGGACCGAATCCTCGCCCTCCCAGATAATAGATTCGCCCGCCGTCAGTGTGCGTGTGCGGCCGATGGTGTTAAGCGCCTCAAGTTCCTTGGCATCGAGCGCGGCGCAAATCGCCCGGTTACGGACGACGCAAAGATCACAATTGGCCATAATCGAGCATCATCAGGGTTGCTTCTCATCGATCGTATAGCGGATGGGGCACCATATCCGCGGCGGGGGCTTCGACAAGCTCAGCCTGAGCGGGGCTGGGAGGTTTATACGGCCTCCTCTTACCCCGAGCAGGGCTGGAGGTTGACGTGACCTCCGCTCACCCTGAGCTTGTCGAAGGGTCAAAGCTGCCGCTTTTCCAGCTTGCGTGCCAAAGTGCGGCGGTGCAGCCCCAGACGCCGCGCGGTTTCCGAAATGTTGAACTCGCACTCGACCAGCGTCTGGTGGATGTATTCCCACTCCAGCGTCTTGATCGAGCTTTTGCGCCCCTCCACCGGAATGTTGGCATTGCCGCGCAGATTGCCGAAAGCGGCCTCGATGTCGTCCGTGTTGGAGGGCTTGGCGAGGTAGTGCGCGGCGCCCAGTTTGATCGCTTCTACAGCGGTGGCGATGCTGGCGTAGCCGGTGAGCACGACGATGCGGGTCTGCGGCGCGTGGGCGTGGAGCGCCTCCACCACCGCCAGCCCTGAACCGGCGCCGAGTTTGAGATCGACCACGGCAAATTCGAAATCCTCGGCAAGGAACAGCGCCTCGGCCTCGTCCGGGCTGGCGGCGGAGGCCACGCGGTAACCCCGGCGTTCGAACGAGCGGCGCAGGGTGCGCGCGAACGTGGGGTCGTCCTCGACGATCAGCAGGCTGGCGCCGCCCCCGGACGCCATATCGAGAACGGGGGATGCAGGAGGGGGGGGGACCTCGGTCATGCCCCCTTGTCCGGCTCCGGCGCAGCGCTGTCCAGTGCCAGTGTCGCAAGCGGGATCGCCAATTGCACACTGGCCCCGCCATCGCGGCGGTTTTCGACGAAGACCGAGCCGCCCAGCTTGCGGATCACGTTGACCACCAGAAACAGGCCCAGCCCGCCCCCGTCGCGTCCCTTGGTGGAGGCATAGGGCTGGCCGATCCGCCCCATCATCTCGGGTGCAAAACCCGGCCCGCGGTCGCTGACGGTCAGGACCAGGCTGGGGCTTTCCGCCTCATCCTCCAGCCATGCCTCGATTACCACGAGTTCGGGCGAGACTTCGGCGGCATTGTCGATCACGTTGCCGATGATCTGGCGCAGGCCCGGATCGGCGATGATCGGCACTTCCCCGGCGATCCGGTCGACAAGGCGCAGTTCGCCTGCGAAGCGCGCGCGCCATTCCTCGGCGATATCCTCGATGAAGGCACGCACGCCGGTTACCGCCGGGTCGATCCCGCGCACTTCGCCCGCCGACATCAGGATGCCCGAAACGATCGTCTTGCAGCGCGCCAGTTCGCGGCGCACGTCGGCAAGGTCTGCAGCCATATCGGGATCGCCGGCGATCAGCGGCTCGCGGCTCCAGTCGCCCAGGATCACCGAGATCGACGATAGCGGCGTGCCCAGTTCGTGCGCCGCACCGGATGCCAGCAGGCCCATGCGGATGATGTGGTCCTCTTCCGCCGCCTGCTGGCGCAGGGCCGCGAGGCTGGCGTCGTTCTCGCGCCGGGAATGGTCGAGCCGCACGACGAAGACGATCAGCAGCACCGCCGCCAGCACGAAGCAGAACAGGCTGCCGTAGATGTAGAGATGGAAATGATCCGCCGCATAAGGGAACGGCAGGCGGAGCGGCACGTACATGAACGTCAGCAGCACCATGCACAGGCAGGCGTTGAGCGCCACCAGCCAGCTCCAGCGCGCATCCAGGATGATCGCGCCGATCACGATCTGGAGCAGGAACAGGAAGGTGAAGGGGTTGGTCGCCCCGCCCGAGTAATAAAGCTGCCAGCACAGCGCGACGACATCGATCATCAGCGCTGAAAACAGTTCGCGCTGCGAAAACGCCGTGCGCCGCTTGAGCACGCCTGCCACGGCAAGGTTGATGACGATCAGCAGCAGCGGCGCCAGCAGCAGCGGCGCCAGCGGCAATCGCACCTTCAGCGCCTGCGAGACGACGACGATTGCCGCCAGCTGCCCGAAAACCGCGATCCAGCGCAGCTGGGTCAGCAGGATGACGCTGGAGCGGCTGGGCGTGCTGCTCGCGGTGCCCGGCCCCATGCCGGGCGGGGCGAACAGCGCCAGCAGCGGCTCGATCACGCGCGGCGCCAGATGTAGACCAGGCCGAACGCCGAAAGCCCCGCGAGCGCAAACCATGTCAGCGCATACATGAGATGGTTGTCGGGGAAATGAACCTGCGTCAGGCCCGGAACCGGCTTCACCGCCGAGGCCGGGATCTGCGCGGCCTGTTCCACCTGCACGTCGACGAAGGCAGGCACCACGGCGCCCAGCCTGCGCGCTGCCGCCAGCCCTGCGACATCACGCGAATACCAGCGGTCATCCTGCGGACGATTGGCCTGCAGCAAGCTGCCCCCCGGTTCGGTGAAGCGCAGCAAGCCGCTCACCGCGACGCGGGCTGCGGGGGTCGATGCTGCGGCGACGGAGCGCGCGGTTCCCTCGGGCACGAAGCCGCGATTGATCCATACCTGCCGGCCATCGTCCATCCGCAGCGGCGTCATCGTCCAGTACCCGGTCCCAAGGTCCGTGGCGGCCCGCACCAGCGCGGTCGCATTGCCCTGATAGACGCCGGAGAGCTTTACGCGAAGATATTCCAGATCGCGGGTGCGCGGATCGGCCACGCTGGCATTGGCCAGTGCGGCATCGGCGGGAAGCGCCACGGGAGAGGCGTGAATGCGCGCATCGACGCGGGCGATCAGCGCATGCTTCCACTGCAGGCGCTGCACCTGCCACACGCCCAGAGCGGCGAAAGCAATGAGGGCCATCAGCAGAAACGCGGCAAGCCCATAGGGCCGCCGCGTTCCGCTTGACCGCTGTGAGGCGGGGTGGGTCAGGGGACCTGCCTCATGTCCATGTCATGGCTCATCGGCATCATGTTATGGTTGAGGTGGTACATGACCCAGAGCGAGCCGGAGAGCGCGATCACGACGATGACGATCGTGAAGATCAGCGCCATCACCGTCCAGCCGTTCTCGGACTTGGTGTTCATGTGCAGGAAGTAGATCATGTGGACCACGATCTGCACGATCGCGAAGGCCATGATGACCAGCGCGGTGGTCTGCTTGTCGGGGATCGCACCCGTCATCACCAGCCAGAACGGGATCGCGGTGAGCACGACCGAGAGCAGGAAGCCCACGACGTATTCGCGCATCGAGCCATGGCTGCCGCCGTGGTCTTCATGACCATGGGCGTCCGGGTTGGGGTGAGCGTGCTGCGTGCCCATCAGAGCATTCCCATCAGATAGACGAAGGTGAAGACGCCGATCCAGACGACGTCGAGGAAGTGCCAGAACAGCGAAAGGCACATCAGGCGGCGCTTGTTGGCCGGGATGAGACCCTTGGTGCCGACCTGGACGACCAGCGTGAACAGCCACACCAGACCGAAGGTGACGTGAAGGCCGTGGGTGCCCACCAGCGAGAAGAACGCGGTGAGGAAGCCCGAGCGCATCGGCGTCGCGCCCTCATGGATGAGGTGGTAGAACTCGTACATCTCGATCGAGAGGAACGCGATGCCGAACACGGCGGTAACCAGCAGCCACAGCTGCACGGCGCCCTTGCCGCCCTTTTCCATCGCCAGCATGGCGAAGCCGTAAGTGATCGACGAGAACAGCAGCATCGCGGTATTGAGCGCGACGAGCGGCAGCTCGAACAGGTCCTTCGGCCCCGGCCCGGCGGCAAAGCTGCCGCCAAGCACGCCGTATGCGGCGAACAGCATCGCGAAGATGAGGCAATCGCTCATCAGGTAGATCCAGAAGCCCAGCATGGTGCTGCCGCCTTCGGGATGGTCGTGCTCATTCAGGTCGTAGAACGTAGCCTGAAGCTGCGGCTGCGACAGGTCGTGCACTGCGTTCTGGGCGGGGTTGATCGTGGTAGCGGTCATGGCGTCAGACTCCCGCAGCGGCGAGCTGGCGGGTGCGTGCCGCCTCGGTCGCTTCGACCGTCTCGACGGGGATGTGGTAGTCCCGCTTGTAATTGAAGGTATGGAAGATCGCGTAGCCGATGATGCCCACAAAGGACACGGCCGCCAGCCACCAGATGTACCAGATCATTGCAAAGCCCAGCGCCGTCGACAGGCCGGCCAGGATCAGGCCGGTGCCGGTGCCCTTGGGCATGTGGATCGGCCGGAAACCGGTGACCGGACGCTCCACGCCGCAGCGCTTCATGTCGTCCCATGCGTCGATGTCGTGGACGATCGGCGTGAAGGCGAAGTTGTACTCCGGCGGGGGCGAGGAGGTCGCCCATTCCAGGGTACGGCCCTGCCACGGATCGCCGCTCTCGTCCTTCAGTTCCTCACGCTTCCAGATCGATACCGCGAACTGGACCAGCATGGCGCCGATGCCGCCCGCGATCATCACGGCGCCGAAGGCCGCGATGACGAAGTAGATCTGGATGCTCGGATCGTCGAACACCCGCATGCGGCGCGTCACGCCCATGAAGCCCAAGATATAGAGCGGCGTGAACGCCACCCAGAAACCGGGAACCCACAGCCAGAAGCTGACCTTGCCCCAGAAGTCGTTGAGCTTGAAGCCGAAGGCCTTGGGCCACCAGTAGTTGATCGCCGCGAAGATGCCGAACAGCACGCCGCCGATGATGACGTTGTGGAAGTGGGCGATCAGGAACAGCGAGTTGTGCAGCACGAAGTCGGCGGGCGGGATGGCCAGCATCACACCGGTCATGCCGCCGATGGTGAAGGTCAGCATGAAGGCGACCGTCCACATCATCGGCAGTTCATAGCGGATGCGCGCGCGGTACATCGTGAACAGCCAGTTGAACAGCTTCGCGCCCGTGGGGATCGAGATCACCATGGTGGTGATGCCGAAGAACGAGTTGACGCTCGCGCCCGAACCCATCGTGAAGAAGTGGTGCAGCCAGACGAGGTACGACAGGATGGTGATGACCAGCGTGGCGTAGACCATCGACGAGTAGCCGAACAGGCGCTTGCCGCAGAAGGTCGCGGTCACTTCCGAGAACACGCCGAACAGCGGCAGGATCAGAATGTAGACCTCTGGGTGACCCCAGATCCAGATCAGGTTGACGTACATCATCGGCGAGCCGCCGAAGTCGTTCGAGAAAAAGTTGAAGCCCAGGTAACGGTCGACCGAAAGCATCGTCATCACCGCCGTCAGGACCGGGAAGGCCGCGACGATCAGGATGTTGGTGCAAAGCGAGGTCCAGGTGAAGATCGGCATGCGCATCATGGTCATGCCCGGCGCGCGCATCTTGACGATGGTGCAGATCAGGTTGACGCCCGAAAGCAGCGTACCGACACCCGCTATCTGCAGGGACCAGATGTAATAGTCGACGCCGACCCACGGGCTGTAGGCCAAGTTGGACAGCGGCGGATAGGCCAGCCATCCGGTCTGCGCGAACTCACCGATGAACAGGCTCATCATGACCAGCAGCGCGCCGGCGGTGGTCATCCAGAAGCTGAAGTTGTTCAGGAACGGGAAGCTGACGTCGCGCGCGCCGATCTGCAGCGGCACGATGTAGTTCATCAGGCCGGTCACGAACGGCATCGCCACGAAGAAGATCATGATCACGCCGTGGGCGGTGAAAATCTGGTCGTAGTGATGGGCGTTGAGATAGCCCTCGTTGCCGTTGAAGGCGATCGACTGCTGGATGCGCATCATGATCGCGTCGGCAAAGCCGCGCAGGAACATGATCAGGCCCAGCACCATGTACATGATGCCGATCTTCTTGTGGTCCACGCTGGTGAACCACTCCTTCCAGAGATACCCCCAGAGCTTGAAGTAGGTCAGCGCAGCCACGAGGGCCACGCCGCCCAGCGCCACGACCACGAAGGTCGCCAGCACGATCGGCTCCTGGGGAAGGGCATCCAGCCACAGGCGGCCCAGCAGCGGGCTCCAGTGCGAATGATCTACGGCTTCGATTGCCATGATACTGTCAGTTCCGGGAAATCAGGGAAACATGAGCGGGCCTGGAGGCAGAATCGGGCGCACGCGCCTCTTCCTGACCCAGCCCGATCGATTGCGGCGCGGCAAGGCCTGCGCCGTTCAGCGAGCGCATGTCGCTCGGCGCCTTGATGGTGCCGTCCGGCGCCGCGCCGGGGATCTGGCGGCACAGCGCACGCACCCATGCCAGTTCCTTGCGGACGGCGGCATCGGGAGTGGCGGTAGCGTCGGTCCCGGCCTGGCGGCCGTTCTTGTCGTATTCAAGCATCGAGACGTTGCGGATACCGGCCTTGCCCAGGCCGCCGCGCGCGTCGATCGCCATCATCTCGCTCGAGCACATCTTGCCCGGCTCGACGCACATGTCGACGATCGCACCGTAAAGCTCGGGGTCGACGGCGGAGAAGCGGATCACGGGGACCTTCTCGCTCGGCTTTTCCAGCTGGAGGTAAGTCGCACGGTCCAGCTTGCCGCCCAGCGGCATTGCCGCGGGCGCCTCGGGAAGCGGAGCATCTGCGGTCTGGCCGGTGTTGGCCTGCTTGCCGCTGGCCTTCACTTCGCCGACCCACTTGTCGAAACCGGCGTCGTCGACCGAATGCGCCGCGAAGTGCATGCTGGAGAAGCCTGCGCCCGAGTAGTTGGCGGAGAAGCCCTTGAACACGCCGGTCTCGTTCATCACCGCGTGCAGGCGCGTTTCCATGCCCGGCATCGCGTAGATCTGGCCGGCCATGGCAGGCACGTAGAACGAGTTCATCACGCTGGACGAGGTGATCTTGAACTGCAGCGGGCGGCCGGTGGGCACGACCAGTTCGTTGACCGTGGCGATACCCTGTTCGGGGTAGATGAACAGCCACTTCCAGTCGAGCGCGACCACTTCGACCTCAAGCGGCTTCGCATCTGCAGCAACGGCCGTCTCGTGATCGATCCGTCCGATGGTGCGGTAGGGGTCGAGCAGGTGAGTGCTGGTCCAGGTCACCGCGCCAAGGCAGATGATGATCAGCAGCGGCGCCGTCCAGATCAGCAGTTCCAGCTGGGTCGAGTGATCCCAGTCCGGCTCGTACTTGGCATCCTTGTTGGACGCGCGGTACTTCCAGGCGAAGATCACGACCGCGGCCATGACCGGAATCACGATAAGCAGCATGAGCAGCACGGAGACGATCACGAGATCGCCCTGCTGCCGCGCCACGTCGCCTGCCGGGTCGAGAACGACCGTGTTGCAGCCGGACAAGGCGGCGGTCAGCATCCCGGCCAGCCCAAGGGCGGCGAAGGAACGCTGGTTGAGGAAACGACTCGGGCCGAATGGACGGCCGGGCGGGTTCAGACGTGACTCGGGCGGATGCATGGCGCTGCGCCTAGGCTCGTGCTGCGGATGCGAACATAGGACATTTTGTCCAATCCCCTTATGGCCCTGCAATGACGATAGGGCGGCTCATGTGAAGCCGGTCGCCTTTCGCGCCCGGACGATTCGCGCAGCGTGTGGAGTTCTTCCGCGCGCCCGTGTATACCTGATACCAGACAAAGGCCGCGAAACGCCAGATGAGCAGCACAACCACCCCGACCCGCGAGGAACTCGGCCTGCCGACGTTCAAGCCGCACCACACGATCTCTCCCGGAGAGATCGCGATCGGCGTGATCATCGGGCGCACCTCGGAATTCTTCGACTTCTTCGTTTACGCCATCGCCTCGGTGCTGGTGTTCCCGAAGCTGTTCTTCCCCTTTGTCGATCCGCTTACCGGTACGCTCTATTCCTTCGCGGTGTTCGCGCTGGCGTTCCTGGCCCGCCCGGTCGGCAGCCTCGTGTTCATGGCGATCGACCGCGCTTACGGGCGCGGCGTCAAGCTGACGATCGCGCTCTTCGGCCTCGGCGGCTCGACGGCGGCCATCGCCTTCCTGCCTTCGTATGAAACCGCAGGGATGACTTCGGTCTGGCTGCTCGCGCTGCTGCGCCTCGGCCAGGGCTTCATGCTTGGCGGCACCTGGGACGGCCTGGCCTCGCTTCTGGCGCTCAACGCCCCTGAGGGACGCCGCGGCTGGTACGCGATGATCCCGCAGCTCGGCGCGCCGTTCGGCCTGATCGTCGCCAGCCTGCTGTTCGCGTTCATGATCACCACCCTGCCTGCTGCCGACTTCCTCGACTGGGGCTGGCGCTATCCATTCTTCGTGGCCTTCGCGATCAACGTCGTGGCGCTCTTCGCCCGCCTGCGCATCGTGGTGACCGAAGAATTCCAGAGCCTGTTCGAAAGCCGCGATCTCCAGCCCGTCAGCGTCGTCGGCACCGTGACTCACGAATGGCGCACGATCGTGATCGGTGCTTTCGCACCGCTCGCCAGCTTCGCGCTGTTCCACATGGTCACCGTATTCCCGCTTTCGTGGGTCTTCCTCTTCACCCGCGAAGCGCCCACCGGCTTCCTGCTGATCGAGGCTCTCGCCGCTGCCTTCGGCGTCGTCGCCATGGTCGTCTCGGGCCGCCTGGCTGACCGCTATGGCCGCCGCACCCTGCTCGGCGCCTGCGCCGTGGGCATCGCGGTGTTCAGCGGCTTTGCCCCCCAGCTGCTCGACGGCGGCACGGCGGGCGAGATCGTGTTCATGATCTCGGGCTTCATCCTGCTGGGCCTTGCCTTCGGCCAGTCCTCAGGCGTCGTGTCCTCGGCCTTCGCGACCGAGCACCGCTACACCGGTTCGGCGCTCACTAGCGATCTGGCCTGGCTGTTCGGCGCCGGCTTCGCCCCGCTGGCGGCGCTGTACCTCTCGGTGCACTTCGGCCTGATCGCCTCGGGCGGCTATCTTCTCTCCGGCGCTCTCGCGACGCTGGCAGCCCTGTGGCTGAACAAGGAACTCGCAAGCCGCTAAAAATGGTCTTCTTCAGATAACGAAAAGGCCGCGGTCCCACCGGACTGCGGCCTTTTTCATATCGGTGTCAGGCTTACGTGCAACACCCTGACCAAACCGGGACGCCCCTACTCCTCGGCCATCCGTAAAAGCGGCCATGAGGCCATCCAGCCTTTGGTGCGTAGCCGCTCATCATAAAGGCTGCGCTTCTCGGCACGGAAGCACCCGGCCGGCCGCAAAACCATATCCATCAGATCATCACACCCCAGAGGCGCGGCAATCTCGCACCCTTCTGGGCCATAACGCCGGACAGCAATCGCGGTAACCGTCTCCGGCCAATATCGCATTGCATCGACGGCTGAAGCGTAAGGCGCATCCTCGTTGCGCACATGCATCCGCGCCTGGTTTTCACCGACCACGCGATTCGCGGCTCCATGCCCCGCAGCGCCGCCTCATGCTTCCGGTCCAGAGCGGCATCCGCAAAGCCCGCGTCAAACCAGATCACATCGACATCGCTCGTCAATGGTGAGGGCGCATTCCCATGCAGACTGTCCCAGACGGCGTTCCGCACGAACCCCGCCCCGATCCAGCAGTCCGGCAGATCCAGCGCGTGCACGACGCCAAGCACATGCCAGCGAAGCGCGTCCTGCCTCAATATGGATCGTATCCGGAATGCAGCGGCATCCCCCAAGCCTAGCGGCTCCAGCCTTCGCTGCCTATATCAGCGCCGTAGCCTCCCGCTGACGGGCAACCGACGCAGGCTCGAAGCAGGCAGGGACGACCGCCGCCACCAGGAAGCCGCATAATGTGCGTGCATAGGCGCGCGCCCGGTCCCATGCCCCGCGCGCGGGTTCAGTAGGGGCAAACTTCGCATGCATTTTGCCGCGTGAGAACGCGGTCAAGTTGTGCTGCCTCTGTGCATCGACCGGCTTGAGGCACGGCGAAGGTCAAAGCAGTTCGAGCGCGATCCTCGATCATTGCCGGCTTGGCAGCGGCTAGTAGCGCCGGCAATCACCCTTGCCTACCACATCTTAATCGCCCGACCTGATCGTCATCCCCGCGCGAGCGGCGATCCATTTCTCCGCTGGGGCAGTGGAGTATTTGTGTTTGCAAGGGCCGCGCGCAGGCGGACGCCGCTATTGCGCAATAGCGAACGCGGATTGCCCCGCGAGCTATTGCTTGCGGGGTTGGTGCGTTGTTGGTGTGGTATGTATAAGATTGGTTGCGGGGGCAGGATTTGAACCTGCGACCTTCAGGTTATGAGCCTGACGAG
>Ga0308165_1005877_pt1 | contig 11119 bp, 10 predicted proteins | sample PhyWR2_FD_201032 | JGI IMG/M metagenome (GOLD analysis project Ga0308165, IMG submission 201032) | Phyllosphere microbial communities from UC Gill Tract Community Farm, Albany, California, United States - DLSLW.R2 | ecosystem: Host-associated > Plants > Phyllosphere > Unclassified | place: USA... | reverse complement strand
TGCCAGCAAAATGCCATCAATAAATGATACATGGTTCGGTACAATCAGTACGCGTGACTGTTTAAGGCTTTGCGTGTCGCCATGAAGGCGCACCCGAAACAGCACTCGAAATACCGCGCGTAAAAACGTAAAGAACATGAAAACTCCCTTTATTATCATTAATCAGTAATAGCATTTAGTGCACAGAGTACACCAGTTTTTCCCCCCCAAAAAAGAGGCATCTCAAAATAAGAATAATACCCCGCGTTAATCGATGCAGGACGCAGTCAGAAGATCAGATGCTGGCAGGAACCCGCGGATCTGTAGGGTAGATACTGAAGTATAGTTTATCAGTCACCTAAACATGCAGGTGTGGGAAGTCTGGTGCAGAAATTCAGGCAAAAAAAAGCCTGCGCATCTGCGCAGGCCGGTGCAAAAGAACTGTACTCTATTGAGTATCAAGAATTCTCACCAATCAATACCTCTGGGATTTAGACTGTAACAGTGGGGAACTGAGTTCAGCCATGGGTAAATGGCAACAGCAGACTGCAAAATGTAAGCAAAGGTTTGCCCTGCAATATATTCTTGACGAGAAGCTAAAAAACGAACAATAGTCGGCTAATTATTGAACTTGGTTTTCTTTTTTCACCTTATTACTGTGAATTATCAAGCAGCCTGACGGGGAGTTTCTTGAAGTAAGGGGCAATTTCCGCAACACTGAGCCTCAATGAAACATCTCACGGGTAAAAAGGTAGTTCATGGCGACAATTAAGGATGTAGCACAACTCGCCGGCGTTTCGGTCGCCACGGTTTCTCGTGTGATTAATCATTCACCGAAAGCCAGTGCTGCTTCCCGTGAGGCTGTTAATAAGGCGATGAAGTCCTTGAACTATCATCCCAATGCTAATGCCCGCGCACTGGCACAGCAAAATACCAAAACGATTGGACTGGTGGTCGGTGATGTCTCGGATCCCTTCTTTGGTGCGATGGTTAAAGCGGTAGAACAGGTCTCCTATCACAGTGGCAATTTCTTGCTGATTGGTAATGGTTATCATAATGAACAAAAAGAGACTCAGGCGATTGAACAGCTGATGCGTCATCGCTGCGCAGCTCTGGTGGTTCATGCCAAGAAAACGCCCGATGCCCGGCTCATTCCCTTAATGGAACAGATACCCGGCATGGTATTGATTAACCGGATCCTTCCGGGATTTGAACAGCGCTGTATCGCGCTGGATAATCGTTATGGGGCCTGGCTTGCCACACGGCATCTGATTCAGCAGGGTCATACTCAGATAGGTTATCTCTGTTCCAACCATAAAATTTCTGATGCCGAGGAACGATTGCAGGGGTATCTGGATGCTTTGCAGGAACATAATATTGTTGCCGATGAGCGTTTGATTACTTTCGGTGAGCCGGATGAAAGTGGCGGTGAGCAGGCCATGACCGAGCTGTTAAGCCACGGCAAAAACTTTACCGCTATTGCCTGTTATAACGATTCGATGGCTGCAGGTGCCATGGGGGTATTAAGTGATAATGGTCAGGATGTGCCGAATGCGATTTCGCTGATAGGTTTTGATGACATCCTAATCTCTCGTTATACGCGTCCACGCCTGACGACAGTCCGGTATCCGATAGTCAATATGGCAACACAAGCCGCTGAGCTGGCGCTGGCGCTGGCTGAAAATGCGCCACTACCGGAAGTCACCCATATGTTTACACCGACGCTGGTACGTCGCCACTCAGTGCTGATGAACAATCGTCACCAGCTGTAGTTGATCTGGTAATAGTTGATCGCTGGTAAAGGTGGACCTTATGCGCCGGGTAATCCAGTCCATCGCCAATATAATGCCAGCCAGACCGTTCGTAATAGTCTTTACAGGCTGAATAGAGATAGAGGGTTTCAAAGCCCAATTCACGCGCATAGTTAATCACATGGCGTTGTAGCTTTCCGCCCAGTCCTTTCCCACGCTGGCTGTCCTCAATATAGAGGGCTGCCAGCCAGGGCCAGAGATCCTGACGACTAATGAGGTCACAGCGCCATAATCCCACCGTACCGAGCAATTTATCCCCCTCAAGAGCAATAAATGTCAGAGGAAGAGCGCCTTCTTTTTGGCTGGAGGTGATAATGGAAGCAAAAAAATCCCGGCTGTCAGAGCTACCAAACTCCTGCCATATCCAGTCAGTGACCTGTTTAGCATGATGTGGTGCCTGATATAGGGGGATAATTTGCATGGTAGCCTCAAACAATGGATAACGACTGGCAAAGATATTTTTGCCAGTCAGATAGCTGAAGTGTAGCGGTTATTCAGGGAGGTTACAGAATCTCTAGCGCCAGCAGCTCGGCAATGGTCTGACGACGACGAATCAAGCGCGTCTGACCATTATCAAACAAAACTTCAGGTAATAATGGGCGAGTGTTGTAGTTAGAAGACATCGACGCTCCATAAGCGCCGGTATCATGCAACACTAAGTAATCACCTACTTCAACCGCAGGTAGCAGACGTGTTTCTACTTTACCGCCTTCTTGCTGGGTAAAGACATCGCCAGACTCACACAGCGGTCCGGCAACGACTGTTTCAACCAGTCCGGCAGATTCCAGTGAGCGACCGTCATGTGGCAGCGCGGAAATATGGTGATAGCTGCCGTACATTGACGGACGCATCAAGTCATTAAATCCGGCATCGATCAGCACAAAGTGGCGTGACCCCATCTCTTTTACCGCCCGAACCTGGGCAACCAGCACCCCGGCCTCAGCAACGAGGAAACGACCTGGCTCAATTTCCAGTTTAACCGGATGACCTAAATGCGCGGCAATCACTTCCCGGGCAGCATTCCACAAACCAAAATAGTGTTGAGTATCAATAGTTTCATCACCAATATGGTAAGGGATAGACAAGCCACCGCCCGCAGAAATAGCTTCCAGATCCTGACCAAAATCAATGACCTGGTTTACCATCGCACCACAAACCTGTTCCAGATGGCCATAATCCACCCCCGAGCCGATATGCATATGCATACCCACTAACTGCAACTGATAGCGCTGCATCACTTCTAAAGCCTGTGGCAGGTCAGTGTGCCAGATACCATGCTTACTGTTCTCACCGCCAGTATTGGTTTTCTGGCTGTGGCCATGACCAAAACCTGGGTTAATGCGTAGCCAAACCCGATGTCCCGGTGATGCCGCGCCAAGTTGATGCAACATATCGACGGAACCAATATTAACGGCAATTTTATGCTCAGCAACTAACGCCAGCGTCGCATCATCAATCACATCAGCAGTAAAGACGATATCATCCGGATTTTCTGACGGCTGGTAGCCCGCAGCCAGAGCGCGTTCAATTTCGCCCTGAGAAACAGAGTCCACTTTAACGCCCTGCTCACGCATCAGTTTAAGAATATGAATATTCGAACAGGCTTTCTGCGCAAAACGAATCACATCAAACTGACGTAACTGTTCGATTTGATGACGAATAATATCCGCATCATAAGCCCACACCGGGCAACCATATTCGGCCGGTAAGGCCAGTAAATTCCGAGCATTCAGTGCGGTAGTGGTATCCGTCAGCAGGCGAGGCATAGTGAACTCCGATCAATAATTATTTTCACTATTACGCCATAAATCATATGCGATAAAAAATATCGTTTTCTTGTCAGTCTATTCAAATATGATATAGGTAACAGGAGAATACTATGCCAGCCATCACCCTACGTCATATTGAAATATTCCGGGCCGTTATCACTGCGGGCAATCTTACCGAGGCCGCCGCCTTGCTGCATACGTCCCAGCCAACCATTAGCCGGGAGCTGGCGCGATTTGAAAAGTTAATTGATTTACAACTTTTTGAGCGAAGCCGTGGGCGTTTGCACCCTACAGTGCAAGGATTGCGATTATTTGAGGAGGTGCAGCGGTCCTGGTACGGTCTTGATCGTATTCTGAATGCCGCTGAAAGCCTGCGCGAATTTCGTCAGGGCGAACTGTCTATCGCCTGTTTACCGGTATTTTCTCAGTCTTTTCTGCCGTACTTACTGCAACCTTTTCTGGCGCGCTATCCTGACTTGAGTCTGAATATTATTCCCCAGGAGTCACCGCTGCTTGAAGAGTGGCTCTCCGCCCAGCGCCACGATCTAGGTTTAACAGAAAATAGTCTGACCCCCGCAGGAACTGAACGTCAGACTTTACTGACCCTCAACGAGGTCTGTGTGCTGCCCGCCGGACATCGGTTAGCGGCAAAAAAAGTACTGACCCCACAGGACTTTACTGGCGAAAATTACATTAGCCTTTCGCCAACCGACAGTTATCGTCAGTTACTGGATTCGTTATTTCAGGAATTTAATATTAAGCGGCGTATGGTGGTTGAAACCCACAGCGCCGCTTCCGTGTGTGCCATGGTCAAAGCAGGTGTGGGGATATCGATTGTTAATCCCCTGACAGCGCTGGACTATCAGGGACAGGGGCTGGTGGTCAAGCGTTTCAGCGAATCAGTTCCCTTCACGGTGAGCTTGATTCGCCCGTTACACCGCCCTGCCTCAGCGCTGGTTAACGCATTTAGTGAGCATTTACAGCAGCACAGTCATCAATACAGTGACTCCCTTGATGCCCTGCTTGATCGGTAAAAGGTAATATCATCATATGACTGGGATCTCTATTTATCACCCAGAATGGCTTCCAGAGAAACCGCCTCGGCTATCCGTAAGTGGCCTTGATGATTAAGATGAAGGTGATCGCCTGAATCATACTGGTGATGAAGCTGCTGGCGGCAGTCAGGATTTGAGACCAGACTGTCGCTATCAATCACCGCAGCAAATTCACCGCTGGTGCGTATCCAGTGGTTAACTTGCTGGCGAATTCTCTCTTTATCCGGCTGATAGAAATGGGCTAGCCCGTACTCATCAATACTGCGTAAAGGGACTAAAGTGACGCCCGTCAGTCGAATATTTTGCCGTTGAGCCCTGTTCAGTAATTGTCGATAAGCCGCGATTAACTGGTCTGCTGTTGGCGTGGTACTGTCAGGATCGAGAGCTGTACCCGCTAACCCCAAATCATTTAATCCAATCTGTACAATACAAGCCGTCACGCCGGGCTGCTCCAGCACATCCCGTTCAAACCGGGACAAGGTACTGATGCCGATTCCCTCTTTTAGTAAGCGAGAACCTGACTGCCCGGCATTCACAACAGCAACATTGCTGGCAACAAACCTTTCGGCGAGGGAGTCAGTCCAGCGCTCATAGGTGTTTAGCGCCACACCATTACCATCAACCATTGAATCACCAATAATCACCAGTGTCTGGCTGCTCTTTTCCGGAAGTACCTGCACACTTTCCAGCAATAAGCGTGAAGTTATAGAAAGGCCTTGTTGAGTCTCTTCCTTCTGCGTCTGATTACCGGGTTCCAGCGTCGAGATGGCGCGAGCATCCCAGTGAAAGGTACTCACGGCGGTCGGTTCTGGTAGATGTACTCGTATGCTCAGAATAGACAGGGATGGAATATTCAGAGAGATTTCATCACTAAAGATAATCTGCCCGGCAGGAATAGTGACTCCGGAATCACCACCGAAGGTTATACTGACAGACTGCGATGATGGCTGTGCCCCCCGCACTGACAAACGGCTTTCTCCCAGCACAAGAGGCTGTGTACCGTAGCGATTAGAAAAAACGAAGCGGAGTTTTTGGCCCCCAAGGCTAATGCGTAATGTTTGCCGAACCGTCTGGTCATGCAGAACTTCAGGTATTTCCAGTGGGAAAGGGAAAGCATCGCCCGATGTGGGTTGAGACGTTGAAAGCCAGGTACAAATCCACTCATCATCGAGTGAATGAACAGGAGGAGCCGGGAGTAACATTGTGTGGTTCCTGAAAAATGAACACGTCTGGTTAAAGTGAATCGGGTAAAGCAATCATCGCCTCAAAAGTCCCCATCGCTATCTGCACCATCGCCAGTAGGCGTTTGCGGCTGACACCATCTCGAGCCTGAATAGAAACACCGTGCAAAAGCGTTGCAAAGTAATCACCCAGTGCTTGAACATCGGTACTTTCAGGCAGATTACCGGATTCGACGCCCTGATTAAGACAGGCGATGATGGATGCCGTGCGGGCCTGGCGATAGCTTGCCAGCCAGTGCATGATATTTTCATTTTCACGGGCATAGTTGGTGAATGAGAGCACCACCATACAACCCTGCGGCTGGTTACGTCGGGTATAGGTTTCAACGGCCTGGGTAAGGAGTTGCTTAATGGCTAAACGGGTATTCGGTTCACGCATCGCCTTTTCAGCAAATCCCCCTTCTTCAGCTAAGTAGAGTGCTATAGCCTCACGATAAAGATTTTCCTTAGAGCCAAATGCCGCATAGATACGCGCCGAAGCAATGCCTAACGCCGCGACCAGATCGGACAGCGATGTGCCTTCATAACCACGCTGCCAAAAAACCGCCTTTGCTTTGCGTAAGGCCTCTTCACGATCAAACTCTCTTGGTCTGCCTGCCATCGATCATTCTCCACTCAACTTACTGTTGTCGAAACATTACCATTTATTTATCAATCGACAAATAATTATTTTTTATCGATTGACAAAGTTTAAGGTAATTACCTAACCTATTAATTGTTGATCAACAAACAATAGAATCATCACTGACCAATAAAAAATAAGCCAGCATCGCGCAATGTCGGCTTGTCATCGTCAGGAGTGATCCCTCAGGGTTAATTTATTATTTTATGGAATAAGTATGAATTCGGTATTCAAGCTATTACTGGCGACCACCATGACATTCGCGGTATACAGCCTCAGTTCACAGGCAGCTGAGCCCACCAAACAACAGCGACTCATGTCCGCGCCAGCCGCTTTGCAGGTTAACGAGGCAGATTTTCAGCACCATTATGCAGATGTTGATGGGAAAAGAATTCACTATGTTACAGCGGGTAGCGGAGAGCCGGTTTTGCTGATCCCAGGCTGGCCGCAGACTTGGTATGCATGGCGTTATGTTATGACCGCGCTGGCAGCCCATGGCTTTACTGCGATAGCCGTTGATCCTCCAGGCAGCGGTTATTCTGACCGGCCAGAGCACGGTTATGATACTGGGGCAGTGGCAACGACGTTACATCTATTGATGGAACAGCTCGGACACGCTAAATACGCCGTCGTCGGGCACGATATTGGTATGTGGGTGGGTTACGCAATGGCCAGCGACTACCCTGCTGCAGTTAATAAAATAGCGTTAACGGAAGCCGTTATCCCTGGATTAGCTCCTGCACCGAATATCTTTGTTAAGCCTGATGAAAACATTTTCCTCTGGCACTTTATGTTCAACCAGGTCCCTGATTTGCCTGAAATGCTGACGGCAGGAAGAGAAAAAGAATATCTGAATTTCATCTTTGATAACTGGTCTTATCGACGCGACAGAGTGGCAGCTCAGACCTATATTGATGCCTACTCTTCCCCTGGCGGATTACGGGCCGGATTTGCTTACTACCGGGCTATTCCGCAGACCATTGAGCAAAATAAAAAGCGTGCTGAGAAGAAATTGACGATGCCAGTTCTGGCTATTGGTGCAGATCATGCCACCGGTAACGCACCACAACAGACATTACAGGGCAGAGCGGTGAATCTACGAGGCGCGATGCTTCATCAATGCGGTCACTTCGTCACAGAGGAGTGCCCGGAGCAATTTATGGCCGAACTACTGCCCTTTTTACAGCAGTAGTCGCCTGAATTGATTATCAAAGTAAGGCTGACTGCAACCTGGCTCTGATAGGGATTAATACATTAAGCGAGCACTGAATCTTGCAGTGACTCGCTTAATGGTTAACCTGAGCGCTAATTTACGACTCGGTGACGGGCTGCGTATGACGCGTGGCACCATTAAAGGTAATCAGGCAGAGGATCAAACCGATAACCGCCAGACCCGCAGCAGCAACAGGTACGATAGTCAGACCAAAACCGCCCCCAATAACCACGCCCCCGACCCAGGCGCCAAGCGCATTGCCGACGTTAAAGGCAGCAATGTTTAAAGTGGAAACCAGGTTCGGTGCATTTTTACCGTGAGCCAGAACATTAATTTGCAGGGCGGGTACCGTAGCAAAAGTCGCGACAGCCCATAAAAATAACGTGATTTCAGCCAGCCAGGTATCATGGCTGGTCCAGCGGAAGAGCAGTGAAAACACCGCGATGAGGCTAAAGCTCAGTAACAAGCTAAATGAAACTCGCCAGTCAGCCAGTCGGCCGCCGAGGATGTTACCGATAGTCAGACCGCCACCAATCAGAAAAAGAGTCCAGCTCACACCCTCAGACGTGATACCGGTAATTTCTAACAGCATCGGCGCAATATAGCTAAATAAAGCAAACATTGCCGCGGCAAAAAAGACGGTCATGCTCAGAGATAACCACAGCTTGCCGTTTGCCAGTGCTTTGACCTCCGCTTTAATATCGGTCTTTTCAGCGTTTTTCTGTGTCGGCAGGCTGATTATCAGGCAGATAAAGGCCAGGATACCGATAGCCGCAACCCCCCAGAAGGTCGCTCGCCAGCCGTAAAGCTGACCAAAAGCGGTGCCCAGAGGGACACCGAGCACATTCGCCAGTGTCAGGCCGGTAAACATCAACGCGACGGCTGAAGCTTTACGCCCTTCCGGTACCAGACTTGCGGCAACCACAGCACCAATACCAAAGAAGGCACCATGGCACAGGGCGGTAATAATGCGCGCCAGCATCAGGAACTGGTAATTCAATGCAATAGCGCACAGTGCATTACCGACAATAAAAATAATCATCAGTAGTGTTAATGACAGCTTACGCGGGAGACGTGCGGTGAGGAGTGCCATAATCGGAGCGCCAATCGCCACTCCTAATGCGTATCCACTGATTAACCAGCCAGCCGTCGGAATTGATATACTCAGACTGTCGGCCACTTCGGGCAGTAAGCCCATAATCACAAACTCAGTGGTACCTATAGCAAAGGCGCTGATTGCCAGCGCCAGTAAAGAAACAGGCATGGGAAACTCCCGATTTCAGTAAACGAAAAAGCGGTAGTCCAATGCCTGCCCGCCTGGATTAAGGTCTGCATGTTTTAGCCCTTAGCCATTCTGCCTGGCCTGATTAACCGGCGGCAGAATGTAGCCAAAACGTGATCTCATTCACAGGTTTATAACACAAGTGATATTGCCGGGGAAACGGATGGCTCAATAAAGAGCCCTCGTGATTACCGACTCAGCATAAAGTCGACCGCGGCCTGGGCATGAATGGCTGTGGTATCAAAAACCGGTATTGAGCAGTCATTCTGATCAAGCAACATTCCTATCTCAGTACAACCGAAAATAACGCCCTCGGCGCCCAGCTCTTGCAACTCATTGATAATTTGCTGGTAATACCGTTTTGATGCTGGATGAATAACGCCATGACAAAGCTCATCAAAAATAACCTGATTAATTTTCATGCGCTGAGTTTCATCGGGAATAAGCGAAGTGATACCAAAGGTGTCTTTCAGCCGCCCGCGATAAAAATCTTGCTCCATCGTGTAACGGGTCCCCAGCAACGCGATTTGCTTTAATCCGGCATTACGAATCACCTGACCGGTTGCATCGGCAATATGCAGAATCGGTAGCGCGCAACGAGCTTCAATGTGTGGCAAGATTTTATGCATGGTATTGGTACAAAGCATGATGCCATCCGCTCCTGCCTTTTCCAGCCCCAATGCGGCCTCCGCCAGTATCTCACCCGCTTTGTCCCATGCACCCGTTGCCTGACAAGCCTCTATCTCATAAAAATCAACGCTATGCAGTAAGATCTTCGCTGAGTGTAGCCCGCCTAAATGGTTATTAATCCCTTGATTGATGAGCCGATAATAGGGAATGGTTGATTCCCAGCTCATACCGCCTAACAGTCCAATTGTTTTCATCATATTTACCTTTATTATGACGCGGTCCCTATCCAAATTAAGAGGCTAGCAAAGCATTTTCAGGTCTGCAATTATCTTGACCCGATTCTTACAAGAGTTTTTTTCATCTAAGAATAGAGCTGTCTTATCGAGACAACCAGCCACCGTCAACAGCGACAGTATAACCATTTACATAGTCTGAGGCAGAAGAAGCAAGAAACACCACTGGCCCTTTAAAATCAGAGGGTTTACCCCAGCGTCCGGCCGGGATACGGTCCAGGATTTCGCCGTTACGCTGTTCATCTTCACGCAGTTGCTGAGTATTGTTGGTGGCAATATAACCCGGAGCAATCGCGTTCACGTTAATACCGTGTTTTGCCCACTCATTTGCCAGCAGGCGCGTCACGCCCATCACCGCGCTCTTGGAAGCAGTATAAGAAGGAACACGAACACCGCCCTGGAAAGAGAGCATAGAAGCGATATTAATAATTTTGCCGCCGGTCCCCTGAGCTATAAAATGTTTTGCCGCAGCCTGAGACATAAAAAAGACGGATTTGATATTAACATTCATCACGTCATCCCAGTCTTGCTCACTGAATTCAAGCGCATCCTGACGACGAATGAGTCCGGCATTGTTAACCAGAATATCGATATGACCCAATTCTGCGACCGCAGTATCCAGCAGCGCCGGAATACCATCAATGCTACTCAAGTCAGCTTTCAGACTGAGAAAACGACGGCCTAAAGCGGTAACGCGTTCGATGGTTTCTGTCGGTTCGGATCTATTCAGTCCAACAATATCGCAACCCGCCTCTGCCAGCCCAATAGCCATATCCTGGCCTAAACCCGTATTACAACCTGAAACCACTGCGACTTTACCCGCTAAAGAAAATGAATCCAGAATCATAAGAGTTTCCTTTGCTGGGCCTCTGTTTTAAGGCCTTTATTTATGAGATGAAGAGAATGGATATCGCTCCATTTACTTAACAATGAAATAACAATTCATTATCAACATATATGGATGATATTATTTTTAAAATATTATTTCAATTTAAAATAAAACAGTGTTTCATGTTTTATGGTTTATGACTATTCTGCTATTTATACGCATCATTGCAGGCAGGAAAAGACTCAGTTTCTCAGGGTAGAAACCGTTTAAAAAAATAAATGAAGGATTTAACGATCAATGAGTTAGTGATGAAATATAACAACCAGACTGAATGACGCGCTTCAGTAAGAGACATTCAGTCTGGTATTTTTTAGAGAGCCGCCTGAGTCATCTCT
>Ga0308165_1005876_pt1 | contig 11123 bp, 16 predicted proteins | sample PhyWR2_FD_201032 | JGI IMG/M metagenome (GOLD analysis project Ga0308165, IMG submission 201032) | Phyllosphere microbial communities from UC Gill Tract Community Farm, Albany, California, United States - DLSLW.R2 | ecosystem: Host-associated > Plants > Phyllosphere > Unclassified | place: USA... | reverse complement strand
CGGCGGATCGGTCGGCGCGCTGTCCATCTGCAGCGATGCTTCGCTGCTGACGTCGAGCATCGTCTGGCCATCGTCGGCGAGAAGGATCTCGCTGGCTTTGACCAGGATGATGCGCGAGCCGGCCGGGATCGCCGGGGGGCCCGTGACCGCAGCCTGGCCGGGAATGTTCTCCGAGATGATCACCGGGAGGCCAAGCAGAGTGCCGGTACCGGTTGCGGTCATGCCGGGGAATTCCTGCTGACCGAGGGGATTGAGCATCAGGGCCAGCGAAAGCGCCTGCGTCTCGGTCATGATCCACACCGCCCCTGCAAGGGACATGTTGGCGGCGATGTATGCGGCCATCAGCTGCTTGGCATCGGCGCGGAAAGCATCTGCATCGGTGCCCGAAGCAGTGATCGCGTCCACGCCGTTCGTGATGGAGGCGGGCGAAACGCCGGCCACTGCCGTTACCGTGGGATCGACGAACTGGCGATCGAGGAATTGCGCGGTCTGGTCGATCAGGTCCTGCCGCACGACTTCTTCGGCGGCCGGGCTCGACGAGCGGGCTAGTTCGTCGGTGATGACGACGATTCCGGCAGTCTTGGCCATACCGAGCGTCACCTGGTCAAACGCGAGCGCGCTGACAGGCTTCGGCTTGCCTTCACCGACCCAGCCGACGGTCGAGCCGCCGGTCTGGCGAGGGATCTTGATGTTGAACGGCACGCGGCGCAGGCCCGGGATACGGCCGATAATGGTCGCTGGGCGCAGCAGTTCGGCGAACTCGCTGGCCATGTTCTCATACTCGACGAGCGGCTTGGCCCAGGTCGTGTCGGTAGTGGTACCGGCGGCGACGGCAGCCTTCAGGATCGTCTCGACCTGCGGGGTCGAATCGCCCCACTGCTTCGCGATCTCCACCGCCTGCATAAGGTTGCCCTTCGAGCGGGCCAGCGCCATCGCATAGCGCGTGAAGGTCGTGCCCTTGGGCAGGTTCACGCCCTTGACCTCGATGCGGGTGCCCGCGCGGACCTGACCGGCTTCGGCGGCGTTGCCACCTGCAACCGGCGTTGCCTTGGCGAGCTGTGCTTTTTCCATAGCGCGCAGGCGCTTCAGGTGTTCGTCGATCTCGGTAATGTCGGCTTCGTTGCCGTCGAACTCTTCCTTCTGGGAAGCGTCGAGCGTGGCGCCATCGGCGGCAGCCTTGGTCATGATGGTTTCGTTGGCGGCTACCAGCGAAGCGCGCTTCGTCTCGAAGGCTGCGATCTGCTCAGCGTAATTCATGGGTTGGTCCTTGATCAGGTCCGCTTGATATCGCGGATAACGAAGGGAGGGGCCCGATCGCGGGCAGGGTCATCCAGCTTGACGATGCGCTCGGTACCGGTCGCGGCGGGCTTGTCGGGCTGCGGGATTTCGGGCTCAGGGATGCCGGCTTCCTTGCGCAGGGCAGCATCCAGAGATTTGACAGCGGTGATCATCGCATCGGCCTGCGCCGGGATGGTGACGGCAGAAAGTTCGAACACCTCGACCTCGGAATACCGAACGCCGCCGTTGTCCATGAAACTATACTCGATCGGGCGGAAGCCGATGCTGGTAGCGCGCACGAGGCCGTGCTTGATCTCGCCCCAAGCCGTATCCACGCGATCCTTCAGCGAGCCGGATTCTTCGACGATTGGGATGCTGGCCTTGAAGTTAATCCCCTTGGCTGTCGGCTTTTCGAATTCGACAGTGCCGATCGGCGCATCGTGCCGGTGCTGCCAGAGAAGCGGGAGGGGATTGGTGAACTTCACGCCGAGCGGGTCGATGATGTCGCCGACGCGATCCACGGACGGCGTCGTGGCAATCCCGATGAAGGTGCGCGTTTCTTCGTCTACTGCCTTGATTTCAAGGACACTGTAAGCCCGGTTCTGCATGGGCAATCCTTCCATTCGGTAGGCTGGGCTAAACGACCAGCATCGCGTATTCGGGGGCCTCTTCGCCAGGCAGCGTCATTGGCGCGATGGCGTTCACGGCAGCGTCGATGCCATCGATCTTGTTCGGCGACATCGGCTTCTCCTTCTTCGGCAAAATCGAGCCGTCGGTCCGGCGTTCGACAACCGCGTTACCGGCCATCCACGTCATCACCGGGTTGCCGTCGTGGCGCAGCTGGTGCGGCCCTGCCTTCACGCGGGCCTCCAGCTCCTTCGCCGGGGTGGTGCAGTTTTTTGCGTTCTTGGGCATAACGACCGCGAAACCGTCGCCGTCGTCGAAGTCTTCGTTCAATCCTGAGGCCACAACGGGCCACACATACTGATCGCCGGTTGCCTTGCGCACGCCCAGCGCCCGCTTCAGCCGGCCGACCCGGCGCGCCACGACACGGTGGTCGATGAAGTCGCCGGGCGTCGTGATCAGTTTCCCATCAGCTTTCCACTGCCGGTAGAGCGCCTGCTGGTCCTTGTCGGTGCTCGGACGGTTGAGAACGTCCTCGGGGAGATAGAACCACGTCTTGATGAGCAGGCAGCCGTTGCCATCCATGGCCGCCAGAACCAGTGCGGTGATGTCGTCCTTGTCCGAAAGGTCAGTGCCCAGGTAGCAGTCGAGCCCGCGAAAATCCTTGAGGCTCAGGCTCGGGTCGCTGCAGGCGATCCACTGGCCCACGTTGAGCCAGGCAGATGCCGCGCCGATCCACAGGTTGAGCCGCTTCGTCTTGAACTCGCCCTCGGCGCTCGGGCTGTTCTGCGCCTCGATCGCGTACTGGCGAAGCTCGTCAAGCTGAACCGCCGCGCCCAGGAGCGGGTTGGCCTTGATCCAGTTGCGCTCGTCGTAAGGGTCGTCGCCTTCCTTGCGCTCGGGGGTGAAATCCTTGGGCCCGTCGAGAGTGAAGATGACCGCGAACAGATGCTCCGCGATCACCGACCGCTCCAGCACCTTGGTCGCCATGGTCCGCTGTTCGTAGCAGACCCCGTAAGTGTTCGAGCCTGCCGTCGTGATCTGCCAGAGCAGCGGGTTTTTCCGTGCCCCGAATGCCGAGCGCATGACGTCGTACAGACCGCGATCGGCGTGGGCGTGAAGCTCGTCCATCGTCACGAGGTGCGGGTTGTGCCCGTCCTGCGTCTTCGACTTCGCGTGTAGCGGCTGCATGTAGCCGCCGTTGTCCGCGCAGGTGATCGACTTCGCCCAGGCAATCAGCCCGAAGGCCTCCTGCAAGGCTGGTGTCTTCTCGATCATCCGCTTGGCCGGGTGGAAGACCTTCTTCGCCTGATCGAACGTTGTGGCGGCGGTCAGGACCTGCGCGCCCGGCTCATCCTCGCAGGCCAGGCAGTAGATCGAGATGCCCGCCGTCTTGGTCGACTTCGCGTTCTTGCGGGCGACCTCCTCGTACACCACCGTGAAGCGGCGGCCCCCGGTGTCGATCCGGCGCCAGCCGAATACCATGCACAGCACGAATATCTGCGCCGGCTCCAGATCGATCGTCGGCTTTTCCCAGACGCCCTCGATGTGCGGCAGCTTCTCGATGAAGTCGCAGACGTCGTTCGCGTGCCAGGGCTCGTAGCGGTAGGGCCAGTCGTTGGCCCGCGACCGCTCCAGATCGTCGAGGTGACGTTGGCCCGCCAGCCGGACCCACTTGCAATGCCTGACCTGATCAGTGTCCTTGGCCGCAGCAACGGCGTAATCGTGAGCTATCCGCGCATAGTTACGCGCGTGGCCGGTGTCCGTTGCGAGCGAACGGATTGCCCGCCGTTTTACCATCCGTGGGGCCTCCACCGCCAACGCGGCTCTTTGGTCCGGCGATGCGGAGCAGTTCCTCGTGCTGACGAAGTACGGTCAGGTACGCGGCAGGTGGCGGATCGCCGCCCGCGCTGAACGCCTGGCGAACCAGCGCCTCAAGCGAACAGTATCGGGCGAAAAGCGCACTATCGACCGCCGACACTCCAGCCGCCATCACGCGCGGGAGAGCTTCCTGCCACACCGCGATTGCGCTCGCCGTCAGATACTCCGGCTGGATCGGCGGATCACCAGGCACGACGTGCTCGGTCTTACCGGCATCGCGGAACGGCCGGAGCGTGCCGGTCGCCGCCTTCTCAGTCGGCGTCTTCGGCTTGCGGCCAGGCGTCATCACGAACTCCGAAAATTATATCGGCCCAAAAGTTTAAATCGGGCGCGTGAAAAAAAGGGAGGGCAGGCGGTCCTGAGCGCCAGGGCGCTGGACTTTCGACCCGCCCCCCGGCGCTCTGAAAAATTCACAAGACTGTTATAAAATTACTCGTAATATTGTTACGTAAAATTGATATAATTTCGTTTGGGAGTAATTTTATTACTTGTTGCGCAACATAATTACGCGACATCAACCGCGTGGCGGCGTCACGTCCACGATGATGCAGGAAGCACCAACGCCCATGACCCAGGCGGCGGCACGCATGAGCCAGACACCGGCCCGAAGGCGCACACCAGCGCGCATCTGACCAGTCACCTCAATGTTAAGCGTCAAGTCCTTCATCACCTCGCTCATAGATACCGGGATGATGGTCATCGACGTCTCCTGTCTCGCGCCCGCTTGCTCTCGGCAGCGGTCTTGAAGTGGTGGCAGGGCCGGCAGATGCCCTGATAGTTGCCACGCTCGCCTGTGCCACCTTCGGCAAGTGGCGTGATGTGGTCGGCGATCGTCGCGGCGGTGACGCGGCCCTCGGACTGGCAGACCCGGCATAGCGGCTCCTCGCGCAGTACGATGTCCCGCATGATCTCGTGCTCGCGCCCATATCCGCGCGCCTGCCTGCTCTTACAGCTGGTCGCCCATGCCTTGGGCTTGGACGGCCTACGCTTGGCGTTGAACTGGGGTGGCCGGGTCGGCATCAAAAGCGCTTCGCGAGTACCCCCAGAAGCGAGGTGCTTCTGTTGGCTGGGGCGTAGGTGCCGAGGCACTGACGAACGCCGGCTGCTCCTGGCAGCGAAGACAGATCAATACGTGAACAGATGCCCATGCGTCAAGCGGCCATCGCTACAGGGAGTAGGCTATTGCCGGGGATCTTCACAGGAACATTGAAGCCCGGGAAGTCCACGAGCGTATAGCGTCCAGCGGTACCGCGCACGGTGCCTGACAGACCCTCGAACCCGGCGTCTGCGAACTTCACCACATCGCCCGAAGAGAAGGTACGCACCTGATCACGCGGGCGACCGCGCTGCTCGGCGAGGCGCAGTGCGTCCAAGGCGCGATCTGACACACGGGGGTACGCGTCGAGGTAGCGAAACACGCCGAAGCTGGGCAGGCCCATCGACTGGCTGGGCGGCATACGCGAGATCGCCACCAGCTCAGGCACGCGCTCATAATCCGCAAACACGATCGTCGGCGTCATGGCCGCTGCTACCTCCCGTTGCTTCCGCTGTGGTCCAACGCGCACGACGCGCGTCTCCTGGGGAGACCACGCCAAGTAGCCCGCCTCGGTTAGCGCAGCGGCGAGCAGCAGCGTGCGGCTGGGAGCAGTGCGCAGTATGCACCACGTCGTCATGCGCGCACCCGCGACACATAGCTGCCGTCCTCTTCACGGCGCAGGTGTCCACGCGTCTCTGCGACCTGCTTGCTCCAGTCGTCCAGCGCGTCGATCTCGGCCTGATCGCATTCACCAGCGGCAAGCCTGCACATGACTTCGTCGAACCTCGCCTCGCGCTCGTGCCGCGCCGCCACGCCCGCGGCGAGCTTCGAGCGGATCGCCGCATCGTCGCGGCGCCAGCGGCCCATGATCGCCACGCACTCCGACGTGCTCGGGAAGAACTTAGAATCGCGCAGCGCCTCGGTGACGAGGAACTCCATCGCCTGGCGCGGGTAACGCCCGATCGCCAGCTCGTAGGCGCGGTGGCGCAGCTTGCCGCCGACGGTGTCGTCAGCGCGGCGGGGTAGCACGTCGAGCATGCGCAGGATCTGAGCGAGGAATAACTCGTCGGCCATTTCCAGCGCAGGCAGCGGTGCGTCAGCAACCACCAGCGCGATGGCGAACTGGTCATTGGAGAGGCGGGGCGGCGCCTCGTCCACGAGCGATGGTGTCGTCCAGGGACCGAGTGAACCCATCCCGCCTGTCAGGCTGGTGACTGCCGGCAAAACCTCGCCCAGTGCCCGCGCTTCGATCCCCATTTCGTTCTGTCCTGAATTGTTCGGCTTTGGCGATCCACGTCCGGAATGCTGCCTGCCAGTCCTTGGTCACTCGGTCGGTCGATGCGGCATGTGCCTCGAAGGCCATCCGCTCTCGGTCCAGCATGCCGGGCGGCCATCCATCGACGATGCGCTGGGCCGCTGGTGTCAGAATGGGTTCCCAACCTGCCGGGATCGGCACTGCCTCGGCGGCGGCACGCTTGCCCTTCGCCGACTTGGGCAGGTCGGCGGCGGCACGGGCCAAAACATCCAGCTCGGCCGGATCGCTCGCGCCCGGTGTTTTCTCACAGGTGGGTTTGGGTGGGGGGTTAGATTTAATCTCATTGGGGGGTAGGGAAAGGGAGGCCCCATCGACTGAGTCGGCAGAGTCGTGATAATCGGCAGAGTCTGCCGACATCTGCCGACGCTCGGCGCGACGTGCCGCCTGATACTCGCGATCCTTCTCCCGCCGGCGCTCCGCAGCACTGTCTACCGCCACAGGTGCAGCGGCAGATAACTCGGCTTCGAGATCGGCGATGGCTGCCACCAACGCATCGCCGGTGACCCCGGCAGCAAGAAGGTGTTTCACAGCGGTGGCGATAACGCTCATACGACGCGCCAATCGATCTCAGGCCACAGAGTGCGGGCGAGGGCCCAGCGCAGAGGGAAGTCGCGCACGATGACGCCCTTGCGGTCCTCGACCACCTTCTTGCCGTTCTCGACGTAGGAGAAGTCAGCCTTCAGGCGCGCCTGCTGACCATTGTCGAGCATGACCGGGCGGCCATCGACCGTGAAGCGAAACACTGGTTGCTGTTCAAGGCCAGCGATCACCCCGGCGCGCTGGAGCAGGACCAGTTCGTTGCACCGTTTCGCCTCAGCCTTGCTGTCATGATCGTGTCCAGCCGCGCAGGCCGTCTTGACCGCGTGGTACTTGTTGCCAGCCGCCTTGCGCGCGGCGAACGGATTGGTCGCCCTGCTCATAGCATCATCAGCTGCGGGTCAGGGTTGTTCTTGATGAACGCGGCGCGGGCGGCGCGGGCCTGCTCCAGGCCGGCTTCCACCGCGATCTCATCGGCCTCGACCTCTTCGCGCCGCTGGCGCACACGGCGCAGCTGCTGCTCCTTGATCTGGACGATCTGCTCAAGGCGTTCGAGGCTAGGTCGCGGCAACAGGTCGTCCCAGGTTTCGGATTCGCCGCCGTTCATGCTGCCCTCGCCAGTTCGATGGCGCGGCGCAGAGCAATGGAGCCTGCCACGATATTGCGATGGAATGCGCGACCTACATTCTCGTCGATATCTGCCGAGAATTCGTCCTCGTCTTCGCGCGATGCCTTGTTCGCCTCAGCCGCCGCGCGCACGGCCGAGCGGGCGACCGGCAGGGGGGCGGGGCGGCTGGGAACCGAAACCGTCGTTACCGGCTGCGCAGTAACCGAAAACTCGGCATCCTCGCCTTTCCTGACCCGTTCCACGTAGGCAGCGAAATCAGCGTTGAGCTGGGCCAATGCTTTAGCGGCCTCTCGGCCATGAAGGACGGTCGAGTGGTCTCGGTCCAGATAGGCAGCGACCCGGCTGGACGAATGCCCGGCCTCCATAGCAAGCAGGCAGACCACCTGCCGAGGTAGCGTGAACTTGCGGAAGCGGCTGGGTCCGATGATATCGTCTCGGGACACGCCCGCGATCCGCGCAGCAGCGGCAACGATGTCAGCCAGCCGCCGCGTCGGGAGTTTCGGTGGGAGGCGATCAGCAATCCTGTGGATCGTGTGGATGGACAATCCCATCGCGGCGGCAACCTGGGAGCGTGAATGCCCGGCGGTAAGCGCTTCGATGATGCGCTGATCCCTGCCGCGCGCACCATCGACACGCGCTTGGATGTGGTGAGCGGCGCACAGGCCGGACTTGTTCGCGCCGCCCAGCTGGGTATCGCACACGCTGCAACGACGCAAGGCGCGCGCCTTGCTCGGCTGGCAGTCCCTGCATCGGCCGGTGACGTTGCGCTGTCGCAGATAGCAGCCGCATCCCTTGCAGACCTTCTTCATGCTGCCTGCGCCCCCAAATGCTTCTTGATGTCGCGCCAGGCGGCCGCCGTTTCCCCGGTGGTCAGGAACAGCTGGCGGCCTGCATCGACAGGCTCAAAGCCTTCAGAGAGAAGCTCGGCAAAGCGGTCCACCCGCGAAACCAGAAGGTTTTCGCCGAAGTAGCCGTACCAGCCGCGCCCGGTCAGCTCGATCATGTTCCGCGGCTTGCCGTCTTCCGGTGCAACGCGGTGACCCTCACCGTCTGCTACCATCGCAGTGACGACAGACTTGAACGCCTGGAAGCTGCGGGCCCAGCGGCGGCCGTCGCGAAGTGTTTCGGCAACCATCTGCCGTGGGGTGAGGGCGACCATCAGGATTCTCCCTCACGCTTGCGGCGCAGTGTATCGAGCCGGAACTTGAGCGAACCGAACGCGAGATACGCCGCCTCGATGTCCTGGCCGCCCTCCATGATTTCCGCATCGCAGATCACGCGGTCGGCCATGGCGGTGGCGAGGAACAGCTGGCCGCGCGCCGCTCCGACGGGCAGGTCCTGGTCGGATGTGCAGATAGCCTCCACGGGCGCGACCTTGCCGCCGATCAGGCCCATTACCGGACCCAGCCGATGCAGGCCGTATTCCTTGCCGATGCGCAGCAGCGTGACGGCATTCAAGTCGCCGCGCTTGTTGCTGGCGTTGTTCACCGTGGCCTTGGACGTGCCCAGGCGATCGGCGACATCTTCGTCGCTCTCGCCGTACTCGGATTTGATGGCGTTGACGATCGCGGCCACCGCAGCGCGGTAAGAAGTTTGGTGCAGCGCAGCAGACGTGCACAGGACATTGGACGGATTGACGCTCATACGATCACCTATGAACAGGGAAACTGGAAATGGTGGGGCGCGGCGCGCGCTCGGGCGGGGACACCCAAGCGAAACCGCGATTGCCGATACCGTACAGGGGCAGGTCCTCGCCCAGCGCCTTGCGGATCTCGCGCACATGGTTGGCGAGGGTCTGCGCAGTGGCGTTGGGCAAGTCGCGGTGCGTGATCGGGCGGCCATTCGCGCGGGCTATCGCGTAGAACGTGCGGCAGGCCGCGCGGCTGATGGGCACCTTGTCGCTTTCGCGGTAGGCTTCGGTCGGGCCGATAAGCCACAGGCCGCGCCGGATCGGAGTGCCGGGGTCCTGCAAGCCGCCGCAGTGGATGCAACCCGCGCTCATGACGTGCGGCTCTCCAGCGGCATGATGCCCGCATATGCGAGGTCATCGTGATCGCACTGGGCGCGGCGGCAGACGGCGCAAACGGCCACGGCTTCGCGCGAAACCACCTTCTTGCCCTGCATGTAGATCACGCCGGCGACATCCTGCTTGTCGGACAGGTCGATGGCGATCATGACGGTGTTGAGGTCGGCCTTCATGCGTCTTCTCCTTCACGGGTCAGGAAGCCGTCCGCGAATGTGACCTTGCGCCAGCCGGCGACGGGCCGCTCGATGCTGATCTGGCCCGACGCTTCCAGCCGCTTCAGGCAGGCCGCGCCGGCGGCAGCGCCGCGCGCGCCGATGGCTGCGGCGAGGTCGTCGTTTGAGGGGCAGGCGCTGCGCGTCATGATGAGCTGCATCGCGGCGTGGTCGCTCGCGTCCCGGCCGGTGCGCCTCATGCTCCTGCGCCCTGCGGACTTTTGCGGCCCGGCTTTGCGGGAAACTGGCACACGATGAGACTAAACCCTGCCTTGCGGGCAACCTTGATCACAGGCTCGTGCCACCAGCGCGGTATATGGTCCGCTGAGCGCCAGCTCGACACCGTGGAGGGAGTGAGATGAAGCGCCTTGGCGACATTGACTGTCCCCCCGCACCCGTCGATGATTTGATCAGCCGTCAACATGACATGGACAGTTACGGAAAACGTAACGTCCAAGCAAGTGATATTACGTTATCCGTGATAGACCTTCCGCGATCGTTCGGTCATCGATCGTTGGTGCTTACGAAATCCGAACTTCTTGAGAGGGTTGATCGCGCCGCCAAAAGCCGAGCGGAAATTGCTCGGGTGCTGGGGGTCGCTCCGCCACGCGTGACTGAAATGTTTAAAGGCGAGCGAGACCTTTCGTTTGAAGAGGCGCGCAAGCTCATTACTCATTATGCGATCGAAGAAGCATCGCATGCGCTGGACAAGGTTTCGATAGACGACGTGGCTGACGAGTACGGCTTCGCCATGATTGAAGAGGTTGATGTCACCTTTGGGCTGGGCAGCACCTTCCTCTACGGCGAGCCTGAAGTTAAAGGCTTGGTGCCGATCAATTTAGACTGGCTCCGGGATGTGCGCCGCGGGCCTTTGTCCATGCTCAAAGTCGTTCGCGGCAAGGGCGATTCGATGCAACCGACGATAATGGACGGCGACATAGTCCTGATCGACCTTTCTCAGCGAACGGTGGATGAGCAAGATCGCATATGGGCGGTGGCATATGGCGACCTCGGCATGGTTAAGCGGTTGCGGTTGACCCCGCGTAGCAGCGTCATGCTGATGTCCGACAATCAAGTGGTTCAGCCGATCGAGGCGTTCGACGGCGAGGTGCAGGTGCTGGGGCGAGTTGTATGGATAGGGCGACGTATCTAGGGGCTGGACTGGCCGTCATGCTGGCTGCTCAGCCAGCCCATGCTGAGTTTTACCGCGAACTACCCTATGACTGGACGGTAACGGAGCACGATGATGCGTGCATGGCTGTTACTCGGTGGGACGGTGAAGGCTCAACTGAGCTAGTCCTGATGAAGACTGTAGGCAAAGGCCTTACCCTTGGCTTGTCCAATTACAATTGGTCAGCGGCTAAACGCGGTGAGTACGATGTCAGCGTGATCCTAGACAAAATTTCTTATGGTGGCGCCAAAAGCGTTGGATTCGAAAACTCCGGGAGAAAAGGTTTTTTGACGGCGATGGCGGCTTCGTTTGAAGCCGATTTTGCAAAGGCCGCTGGCATGCGGGCCTACGTGGGTGACACCCTGATAGATAATTTGTCGCTCAAGGGATCTTCCGCCGCGATCATGAACCTCGG
>Ga0308165_1005875_pt1 | contig 11124 bp, 8 predicted proteins | sample PhyWR2_FD_201032 | JGI IMG/M metagenome (GOLD analysis project Ga0308165, IMG submission 201032) | Phyllosphere microbial communities from UC Gill Tract Community Farm, Albany, California, United States - DLSLW.R2 | ecosystem: Host-associated > Plants > Phyllosphere > Unclassified | place: USA... | reverse complement strand
CAGTAGATAGTTCTGAAGTCGCAGTTGATAGTTCTGAAGTCGCAGTAGATAGTTCTGAAGTCGCAGTAGATAGTTCTGAAGTCGCAGTAGGTAGTTCTGAAGTCGCAGTAGATAGTTCTGAAGTCGCAGTTGATAGTTCTGAAGTCGCAGTAGATAGTTCTGAAGTCGCAGTAGATAGTTCTGAAGTCGCAGTAGGTAGTTCTGAAGTCGCAGTTGAGCCTTCGGGTCTGTTCAATAAACTGTGTCATTGATTAAAGCTTATCAGTCGGGCCAGCTATGTAAAAAATCACTGTTTTTACTTAAACGTTTACGCAAATAAATACCCTAAAATTAAGTTAAAGGCTTACTTTTTTTAACAACTTCGCTTTATCATTTACTGATTGATAACAGCTTATAGCTTTTGATCGGTAATGTGAACTAGCCAAATTTTGTCGTAATCTATTAGGATATGGTATTGCATCTGGCCAGAAATGTATTAACTAAAATATAGTAAAGTGAGAGAAAAAAGGTTGTCTATAACCGACATTGCCAGGCAATTGGGAACTTCGACTACAACAGTTTCATTTGTTATTAATGGTAAGGCCAGGGAAAAAAATATCAGTCAGCTACTGATTGATAGGGTTGAGCAATTGGTAACTGAGCTTAATTATCATCCTAATGCTTTGGCCAAAAGTTTCCGTACGGGTAAAACAATGACGATCGGCTTTATTGTAGACGAGATTTCTCAACCTTTTTTCTCCGGAATTGCAAAATATATCGACGAAAAAGCATCTGCATTTGGCTATAATATCCTGTTCAGCAGCACCAAAAACAGTAAAAAAAGAGGCGGAGAAGTTTTGCAGGTGTTTAATGAACGCCATGTTGATGCTTTTATCATTGCTTTACCTCACGGACTCGAAAAAGAGGTGCGTGCAGTAATTGCCAGTGATATACCGGTGATACTTTTCGATCGCTACATCCCTGGTTTTGAAAGTGATTATGTATTGATTGATAATGAAAACAGTGCAGCCAACGCAACCAGACATCTGATTGATAACGGCTTTGGTAAAATTGCTTTTGTAACGATAGAAACTGATCAGTCGCAGATGTTAGACCGTACCAAAGGTTACGAAAAAGCCATACATGAAGCTGGATTAACACCCATTATTAAAAAGATTAATTACCAGGGTAAAACAGAAAGTGTTGCCGAAATCATCGATTTTCTTAAACAACACAACGAGATAGATGCCATTGTTTTTTCATGCAATTACCTTACAATGGATGGTTTGGATGCCATAGGGCAACTTAAGCTTAAAATTGGTGAAGATATTGCCATGGTATCGTTCGATGACCTGGAATTGTTAAAATATTTTGTGCCGGCTATAACGGCAATCGCCCAGCCCCTTGAGCAAATTGCAGATAAGATTATGGAAATTTTGATGTACCGCTTAACTGATAATTTCAATAAAAATAGAATTAAGGCAGTTTTAACCACGCAGTTAGAAATACGCGATTCATCATTGCCAAAAATCGCATCAGCAGGTATTGCGCTCAAGTCTGCAACAATTCAATGATCAATTAAAATAGGATAGCGGTTATGAGAGGAGATAAACAGATGTCAGAAACGATAAATGTACTGGTACACCTGCCCGATTTTGGCATTATAGATTTACCGATAGCTTATACCTTAAATACCGATCACAAAAGGCCGGGAGTTAGTATCGCAAATTGTAAAATCTTACTGGATGATGAAAACCTTCCCGAATGGCTTTTTACAACAACCTTTAGCATTGCTTATACCTCACTGGCTGATGGTATTGCCTACATGGTATCAGTAAGTACCGATTGGCAAAGTACAAACCGATCCCATGAAACAATGCTGAGTATCGTATCTTCTTACATTAAATTAAATGAAGATAAGATGGCTTTAAATCGGCAAATGGCACATGTGGAACAGGCTTAATTTATTTTCTTAAACAACTGATGAACATACAATATAAAAACTTAGTGCAAACCTGGCGCTGGTACGGGCCAAACGATCCGGTTACCTTGCAGGATGTTAAACAGGCGGGTGCCACGGGTATTGTTACGGCATTGCACCACATTCCACATGGAGAAATTTGGCCCCTGGCGGATATTGAGGAACGGAAATCGATTATTGAAGCTTCAGGCCTAAGCTGGTCGGTAGTAGAAAGTGTACCCGTGCATGAGGCTGTTAAAACCGGGAGGGCCGATAGGGATATATTTATTGAAAACTATAAAACATCGCTTAAAAACCTTGCTGCCTGTGGTATTAAAACAGTATGTTATAATTTTATGCCCGTGTTGGATTGGACCCGCACCCAGCTTGATTTTGAAATGAAAGATGGTTCTAAGGCATTGTATTTTAATTGGATTGACCTGGCGGTTTTTGATCTCTATATCCTTAAAAGAGCAGGTGCCGATGCAGATTACCCGCGCTCAGTTTTAGCACGTGCAGAAACCAAATACGCCACCTTAAACCAACAGCAATTAACCGATTTAAGGATAAATGTGCTGATGGGGATTCCTAATGAAAAGGAAATTGAACTCGAAACGCTCCGCAACAGCATCAGCGAATATAAAGCAATCGGATTTAAAGGTTTGAGAGAAAACCTGGTTTATTTTTTATCCTCAATAGCAGAAGTATGTACCAATGAAGGTATTAAAATGACCATTCATCCTGATGATCCGCCTTACCCGATTTTAGGTTTACCAAGAATTGCCAGTACACTTGATGATTTTAATTATATCATGCAACAGGTAAATAAGCCATTTAATGGGGTGTGTTTTTGTACAGGTTCGTTAGGTGCAGGCGTGGATAATAATGCTTTGGAAATTTTTAAGGCAGTAAAGGAACGTGTTTACTTTGCGCACCTGCGTAATGTAACCAAAGATGAGGACGGCAGTTTTTATGAAGCCGATCATTTAGGTGGCGATGTGAATATGTATGCAATTATGAAAGCCCTTACTGAAGAAAATGCATTGCGTGATACCAGCATTCCTTTCAGGCCCGACCATGGGCACCAGATGTTGGATGACCTGGCCAAACAAAGTAACCCTGGCTATTCAGCCATAGGCCGATTGCGCGGTTTGGCAGAGCTGCGTGGCCTCGAACTTGGCATTACAAGAAATTATTAGCCGTAAATGTGTAATTTTTAGGGTTGGAAATCACATTCTCGATAGTTTTTACGAGTTTTATCCCGTACCGGAAGATTTTCTTAAAAAATTTAAATAGATTTTGACTTCGAATTGTGTTAAGCATAACTTTCGCAAATCTCGGTACTCATTAAAATTTGCGGTACCAATATAATTTTATACCTATGTAAATTTATGTTTATAAATACTAAACATAAATTCGCCTTCTTTTGCAATATTTTATACTTTTATAACTCATTATTTTAATCTCAAACAGGTGTAAGGGCATTTTTAACTCCTATTTTCACTGATCTTTTCCTTCTGATAAATGGTGAGAATGTTGATGCGTTTTTGGAAGTTTAGTTATGGCATCATCTTACTGTTTTGTATGTAAAACCCAGCATAATTGAACATTATATTGCAAAGGCATTAACCATTCTCCATTATAAAAAAGTTTTTTAAGCATTAATTTCTAAGGTAAGTACTTGCAATATTTATAAACTTTGTTTAGTTTAGCTAAACAAATTCCGTTTTTGAAATAAATAACCTAACCAAACAACACACAAAGCATTCGTAAATGAAAAAGCAAACGTTATTTTTTATTCTATTTTTAGTCAGTTTCTCTCTGTTTGCAGATGTTCGCCTGCCAAACATTTTGAGCAGTAATATGGTATTGCAACAAAAAACTACCACCAAATTGTGGGGTTGGGCTTCGCCAAATGAAAAAGTTAAAATTACCACTTCGTGGAACAGTGCCACGGTAGAAGTTATGGCCGGTGGTAATGCAAACTGGCAAACAGAACTGCAAACGCCACAGGCGGGCGGCCCGTATAGCATCACTTTCCAGGGGCAGAACAAAATAACACTCGAAAATATTTTTATTGGCGAAGTATGGGTTTGCAGCGGACAATCCAACATGGAGTGGAACTACAACTCAGGTATTAAGAGTATTAAAGACGAGTTTGATCAACTTGCTAAATTAAATATCAAGTTATTTAATATTCCTAAAACCACTTCCAATACTATGCAGGATAATTGTGAGGGTACCTGGACGGTTTGCGACAGCAACACCATTAAGAAATTTAGTGCAGTAGGTTTTTATTTTGGCAAGCAGCTTAATCAGGATTTAAATGTACCCATTGGTTTAATCAGCAGCAATTGGGGTGGTACACCTGCTGAAGTTTGGACACCGGATACCCTTGTAGAAAATAACACTGCGTTAAAGGAGGCAGCCGCAAAAAATGTACAATCGCAATGGTGGCCCGTAAACCCGGGTTTTACTTATAATGCAATGATTGCGCCAATTGTAAATTTCAATATCGCAGGCACTATATGGTACCAGGGAGAAAGTAACCGGGAAACATCAGGCACGTACAGCGAGCTTATCAATACAATGGTAGGGGCGTGGCGCAAAGCGTGGAAAAATGATTTCCCTTTTTATTATGTTCAAATAGCACCTTTTAAATACGATAAATATAATGTTGGTGCACTGGTAAGAGAAGCTCAGACTAAAAACCTGGCTTTACCAAAAACCGGAATGGTTGTAATTTCCGATCTTGTTAGCGATACGCTAAGCATTCACCCTACAAATAAAAAAGATGTTGGTGCCCGCCTTGCCAATCTTGCCTTGGCAGAAACCTATCAATTAAATAAGCCTGGCACTAAAAGCCCACTTTTTAAATCTTTTGGTGTGAATAAAAGTAACGTATTAATCGATTTTAATTATGCCGAAAGTGGCTTGGTGTTAAAAGGAGAAACGCCAAAAGAGCTTTTTATAGCTGGTATCGATCAAAAATTTTATCCTGCGAAAATTAAGATTAAAGGCAATACCATTCAGGTATACAGCGACTTTGTTAAAAAGCATGTTGCGGTGCGTTATCAATTTAGCAATGCAGGGATAGGGAATTTGTTTGCTAAATCGGGCTTACCTGTTGCTCCGTTCCGTACAGATAACTGGGAAATTGATACCTCGAAAATTAAGAAATAGCAACTTCATGTTAATGCGCAGCATATTCCCTGTAAGCTGCAAATAACGAATTAAAGCAACCATTTAATAAACCAAAATACCTTACCTAAAATCCCTTAATGGAAACGTAGACAAAATAAATAGAAGTAGATAGCTACTTTAAATACACTTTAATCGTATGAGTAAATTAGATGATATTGGCAACGTTGGCGAAGAAATTACTTATGAGGAATATATTTCTGCCCTGCAAACTGTTAAAAAATTCCATTACCAGGTGGAAACACAAGCAGAAAAAATTGCTAACGAAAAATTATCAATTCAAGTGCTCGAAACACCTGTTGATAATCTATATTTCTCTTCAAGGGTAAAAAAAGTTTTCTCGAAATTAGACATTAAACTGGTTAAAGATATTATGAATTACGGGCTTCCTAAACTTAAAATCAACCGTAATTTAGGAACAAAATCAATAAAAGAAATTAAAGAAGTATTGCTTCACCACAATCTTAAATTATAATCAGTAGCTCATGCACAGGCCCGTTGGTGATATTGTGCAGTGAGAAATGCCAAAAAATAGTCCCTGGTTTCAGGCGGTATCGGTTAGTATTTGCTTCTACTTTCCGGTACCAAATAAACCAACAGGTAAAACAAATGTGGATCTACATCACACCTGTTGGTAAACAGGGCTTGCCTGCAGATATCGGCAATGCTGCTGTATTTTTAGCTTCCTATGATTCATCTTTTATAGTTGGCACCGAAATTCTTTCAGATGAAATAGATTTTCAATAAGAAATCAATAGCAGAATTTCGAAAGTAAACCTTCATGCGGATAGTTTGAAGGTTTATTTTTTTTATTGTAATTATCTTATTCGTAGCTTCTTGTACCTGTGTGCTAAACATAATTGGTAATAAATTGTTATCAGATTATTAGCTGAAAGTTGTTATGCAGGAAAAAAAAGAGCAAAATAATTTTGAGAAAAGGTTCAAAGAATGTGATGATAAATTCAACACGATATTTAAGCTTACCAGTGTTGCTTCAAAAATCATCAGGTCTGATCTTACCATTTTAAAGGTAAATAAAGCCCTTTGCGAACTTTTAGATTATCCACCAGAAGAAATCGAAGGAACAAAAATTCTTGATCACGCTTGTGAAGAATATATCCCTCACTGGCATCGCCTCCAGGAAGAAATCTGGTCTAACCAGGTGCCGTTTTTTAAACTCCAGGCCTGCCTTTACCGAAAAGACAGGAGCCGTGTTTGGGTTGATGTAACCACTATACTTTATACTGATCAGGGAGAAACTTTTGGTTTTACTGTACTTGATGATATTTCGGGGTTAAAGCACCTGGAAGAGAGTCAAAAACGCCTAAATGTTGCACTTAAATATACTGATACCGCCATTTGGGAACTGAATGTGGATACAAAAGAGGTTTTCCGTTCTCCTGACCATGATAAAATTTTCGGTTACCAAAACAGGAAGCCGAAATGGAAGCTTGAAAACTATTACCCGCACATTATGCCCGAAGATTTACCTGTATTTGAAGAAGCCCTGGCGAATATTCAGGTTAATGGCGGTATAGATGTGCAACTCAGGGTAAAAAGGGTTGATGGCGTGCTCCAATGGTTAAATATTAAGGGTAAAACCGAAAATGATGAGCAAGGTAGGGCTGTGAAGGTGATCGGAGTTATTAATGACATTACGAAAGACAAAATTGCGGAACGGCATAAGGATGACTTTATTAGTATTGCCAGCCATGAGCTTAAAACCCCTGTTACCAGTTTAAAGGGTTCATTGCAAATGTTGCAGCGTGATACCGATCATCAATCGAGCCGTACCAAGCAATTGGTTGCTCAGGCCAGTAGAGGTATAAACCGGATATCGTTGATTATTGACGACTTGCTTAATGCAGGTAAAAACTACAGAGACCAGGTAAAACTCCGTAAAACGAGCTTTAACCTGTTTGAGCTGGCCAGAGAAATAGCTGAACTTTTTACCTTAGAGGATTTCCCTGCGGTAAGTGTTATAGGCAAAGAAAATATTAAAATTCATGCAGATTCAGAACGGATTGGCCGCGTAATTACCAATTTAATCAGTAATGCAATTAAATATGCTCCTGCAACTACAGAGATTAGAGTTGAGCTTATTGACACGGATACTGCAGTGGAAGTTTCGGTTGTAGACCAGGGACCGGGAATTGTTGCTGAGAAAATTCCTTTGTTGTTCGATCGTTATTATCAGGCAGATGAGCAGCAAAATCAATATTCGGGTTTAGGGCTGGGTTTGTTTATTTCAGCCAATATTATCCGTAAACATGGGGGAGAAATTGGTGTTGATAGTGTACCTGAGGAGTATACACGGTTTTGGTTTAGCCTGCCGAAGATGATCTAAATTTGTTGCAAGGCAATTAAGCATAATAAGAGCAGATTATCCAATGCGCAGCAATAAAATGATCGGGATGATTATCTTTAAATGGCAGATTATTTAAAACGAATTGATGAATTGGGAATGATTTAATGTAGAAACAGCGAAACAATTGGTTAGCATTTTTTTGCAAACTACAGGTGGCCGCTTTATGTTAACACAATATGGAACAAACGTCGATACAGAAGAAACTCCCATGGATAGCCGCTTTGGCAATGTTTATGCAATCTCTTGATGGTACCATTCTTAACACCGCACTGCCTTCTATCGCGGCCGATTTACATAAACCACCACTCACTCTTCAAAGTATCATTATTAGTTATGTGCTGGTGTTGGCCTTGCTTATTCCGCTTAGCGGCTGGTTATCAGATCGTTTTGGGTCGAAAAATGTATTTGTAATCGCGATTGCAATTTTTACGGTGGGTTCGTTGTGCTGTGCCCTGTCGCAATCATTAACAGCTTTAATCGTATCCAGGGTAATCCAGGCAATTGGCGGCTCCATGATGGTTCCTGTTTCGCGACTGGCTATTTTGTATACTTATGAAAAAGAGAAACTGCTTGGGGTAATTAATTTTATTACAATACCTGGCTTGGTTGGGCCAATTATTGGTCCTACGCTCGGCGGGTGGCTGGTAGAAATTGCTTCCTGGCATTGGATCTTTATTATTAACATCCCGATAGGCATATTCGGAATTTACTATGCTGCCAAAAATATGCCGCAATATAAACGCCCTGAAGATGGATTTGACTTTTTGGGCATGCTGTTATTTGGCGGTTCGTTGCTGCTGCTTACGCTGGGTATAGAATTAGGTACACACGATATTATTCATGAATCGATCTTATTATCGGTTTTTGCAACAAGCTTTGTGCTTATGAACCTGTATTATTTTCATTTTAGGCGGCTTAAAGAAAGGGCATTGATTAACCTGAGTCTTATCCGGATAAAAACGCTAAGAATTGGTGTATTCGGCAATCTTTTAACACGTTTAGGAATCGGTGGTATGCCGCTGCTGCTGCCACTTTTGTTTCAGCTTGGCTTAAAGCAATCTGCAATGACCTCGGGCATTATGTTAATTCCGGTGGCATTAACATCGGTAATTATAAAATCGTGGGTTGTGCCTATTGTTAAAAAACTGGGTTATAAAAACACGCTGATCATTAATACCATGATAATAGCTATCGTAATTGGCTTGTTTTCATTGGTTGATGCACATACAAAACTTGCAAACCTAATCCCCCTTTTGGTAATTTATGGCGCGGTAAACAGCATCCAGCTTACCAGTATGAATACAATATCTTTATCGGCACTTGATAATGAAACTGCTAGCAGCGGCAACAGTTTATTGCTTGTAATGCAACAATTATCAATGAGTTTGGGTATTTCGGTAGGTGCTTTTTTACTGGCAAAATACAGCGATAAATCATGGTTGCAAACCGAAAATGTTTTTATCGCTTTTAAATATACATTTTTAACATTGGCCTCTATCACCGCAGTTACGAGCTTAATTTTTTTAAGGTTAGATAAAACTGCCGGCGAAAACCTTTCTGGCCATCACTAAATATTTAAGTTAATCTTTATTGATTTAAGCGTCGATGGAATTCTGTAATCTTCTACGGAATATATATATATGACGTTTAATCGCTTATCATTTTATTCCAATTTAATCCTAAAGCTATTTAAGCTCGTTTGAAACGAGCGCAAGCATCTACAGCGATCAAAACTATAATACAATTCACAAATCTCTCCATTACTTATTCGCGTTGGTTCGGCGCATCCTTCCAAATTGCCACTTATTGCACGCTTTGAAGTCGGTATAATTTAACAATTTAATAATCTTACTGGATAATACTGCTTACATCAAAAAGACATCTTTGTGCGATTTCGTTAGTTCACAAATATCCCAAAAACCAAACACTTACTATTTATTAATTATGCTCATGACAGGAATTTATACGCTTAATTTTCGCTTGTCGCCACCTTTATTTCTGAAAGTTATGTTTTCAGTTGTACTCTTGATGGTGTCGATAGCTGTATTCGCACAACAACCGGGGAGATCAATCTCTGGCCGGATTACCGATGAAACCGATCAGCCATTAATTGGTGCTACGGTAAAAGAACAGGGCACTTCCAATGCTGTTTCAACCGGTACCAAAGGTGAATTTAAAATCAATGCCGTAAAAGGCAAAACATTGGAGGTTTCGTTTATCGGTTACAAAACAAAACTGATAGCAGCAAATGCCGATGTACTGAATATTAAACTAGAACCCGATGCATCTACCATGGATGAGGTTTTGGTTGTTGGTTATGGTAAACAGACCAAAAAAGACGTTACAGGTGCGGTTACACAGCTTGATGAAAAAAACTTCAGACAGGGTGTTGTTACTTCTGCAGATAATTTATTGCAGGGTAAAATTGCCGGTGTAAGGGTGGTTGCAGGCAGTGGCGAACCTGGCGGAGGTGTTGATGTAACCATCCGCGGGGTAGGTTCTATCCGTAGCGGTAGTACGCCACTTTTTGTAGTAGATGGAGTTCCTTTAACCAATGATGATGTAAGCCCTGGTGGCTCGAACGTTGGTTTCGGTTCTTCTAAAGCAAAAAACCCGTTAAACTTTTTAAATACCAGTGATATCGAATCCATTTCTGTATTAAAAGATGCTTCTGCAGCAGCCATTTACGGTGCACGTGGATCAAACGGTGTGGTAATTGTAACCACTAAAAAGGGAATAAAAGGCGAGGGAACTTTTACCTACGATTCTTACCTTGGTCTTTCTACGGTTGCCCATAAACTCGACATTTTGAGTGCAGACGAATACCGCAATGCGGTTAAAGACAAAGCTTTTGATCATGGCGGCAATACCGACTGGCAGGATGTAATTTACCGTCAGGCTAAAACGCTAAACAATGCAGTATCATTTTCAAAAGCCACAGCAACTGGTAACTATTATGTTTCTGCTGCACAAATGGACCAGGAAGGTATTGTAAAGAATAGCGAATTCAGACGTACTTCGGCAAGGATTAATGCTTCTGAGTCGTTTTTAGATGATAAACGCCTTAAAATTGGCATCAACTTAACCGGAAGCGAAACCCGCGACGATGGCGTACCAACCAGTGATGATGGTGGTTCTAATGGTCAGTTGATTATCCAGGCATTAATGTCTAACCCAACCCGTTCGGTGTTCGATGAAAATGGAAATTTTACCAACTTTAAAGCAAACGCAAACTACAATCCGGCTTATCTTTTGGATATTTACCGCGACCGTACCCGCACATTGAGGGTATTGGGTAACCTGGATTTATCGTTCAGAATTTTAAAAGGACTTGAGTATAAGTTTAACTTAGGGCTTGATCGTTCTGTGGGCGAAAGAAATACCACTATTTTTCCTAATACAACTGATTTAAACCCTATAGGTAAGTACATCCAGGCCAACTTAGATTCGAAAAGTACGTTGATGGAGCATTACCTGAATTACAGTTTGCTAACAGGAAAGCACAAACTTGAAGCTATCGGCGGTTTCTCTTATCAGAAATTCGAAAGGGGAGGAAGTAGCTTTAACCTTGATGGAATAGCAGCAAAGGGCAATGGTATTTTACCTGAAAATAACC
>Ga0308165_1005874_pt1 | contig 11124 bp, 8 predicted proteins | sample PhyWR2_FD_201032 | JGI IMG/M metagenome (GOLD analysis project Ga0308165, IMG submission 201032) | Phyllosphere microbial communities from UC Gill Tract Community Farm, Albany, California, United States - DLSLW.R2 | ecosystem: Host-associated > Plants > Phyllosphere > Unclassified | place: USA... | reverse complement strand
TCTCACGAAAACCTTGTAGGACTTCGTTTTCGCTTCCTTCTGGGCCATACAGCATCGGTAAACTTTGCTTGCTAACACGATCGGCCGGGACGCTGAACGAATTTCCGTCTACGTCAACCATATGCTGGTCATTCCAACGCGCTATCGGCACAAATTCAACCAGATGAATCTTCAATTCATCAGGCCATTGCTTTCTTACGCTCGCCTGTTTTATCCATGGCAGACGTTCTATCTGACTCTGAATGATGTTGACGTCCTGCGTCATGAACGTACCAGGCGACCCCAGAGCCAAAATTGACTGGCGAATATCGTCGTTGCGCGTGTAATGTCGCTCCCCGGTCAACACCAGTTTTGACAGAGGTAACCGCTGTGCATCTTCCATCCAGCCCAACACCATCCAGCCGCTGATAAACACGGTACACAGCACACCCAGCAGGAAAATAATCCCTGCAAGACGCGTTCCATTACTCCGTCCTGAAGAAGAATATTCCTCTTCTTCTTCACGGTTCCGCGTGTTCAATGCAGCCTGAGACATATCAGCCCGCCTGGTCCAGAATACGAACAACCAATTGCGAGAAGCTCATCCCGGCCTGACGTGCAGCCATTGGCACCAGACTGTGGCTGGTCATACCCGGCGAGGTATTGGCCTCCAGCAGATAAAATTGACCGTCGCTATCCTGCATCACATCGATCCGTCCCCAGCCACGGCAACCCAAAACAGTCCAGGCTTTAAGCACCAGAGCCTTTAATTCTTCTTCACGTTCTGCTTCCAGACCACTTGGGCAGAAATATTGCGTCTCATCAGACAGATACTTCGCTTCATAATCATAGAAGGTTCCAGCCGGTTGGATGCGAATTGACGGTAAAATTTCTTCACCAAGCATCGCCACGGTAAATTCTGGACCACCAAGCCATTTTTCGATCAGAACTTCTTCATCATGTTGAAAAGCCAGCGCTAAAGCAGATGTTAAATCATCAGCTTTATCAACTTTCGACATTCCTACGCTTGAGCCTTCGCGGCTGGGCTTTACAATAACCGGTAACGCCAGCTGTTCAATACGCTGATTAACGCCAACTTCCAGGCCTGATTCAAACTCGCGACGCGTCACTGCAACCCAAGGCGCCACAGGCAAACCCGCCCCCTGCCACAACAGTTTGCTGCGCAGCTTATCCATGGAAATCGCGGACGCCATCACACCGCTACCGGTGTAAGGCATGCCGATTAAATCCAGCAAGCCCTGCAATGTACCGTCTTCACCGCCGCGACCATGTAACGCGATAAAGACTTTATCAAAGCCCATCTCTTTCAAACGCGTAACATCAATGTCTTTCGGATCAACCGGATGGGCATTAACGCCACCTTCACGAAGACCCGCCAAAACAGCTGCGCCGGAATTGAGCGAAACGTCACGCTCTGCAGAGGTGCCCCCCATCAGGACCGCAATCTTATCAGCCATGGTGTTCATCCCCTGAGGTTTGCGGCTTCAGTTTGATTTCAGATAAGTTACGGGCGATTTTGCCGATATTGCCCGCCCCCTGTATCAAAATCAAATCGTTACCCGTTAATACCTGCGCCAGCATCTCAGCGGCCTGAGCAGGATCGGAGACCAAAATAGGGTCAACTTTACCGCGACCGCGAATCGTGCGGCACAATGAGCGGCTATCCGCGCCCGGAATCGGCGTTTCGCCTGCTGGATAGACATCCAGCATCAGTAGCGCATCCACCTGGCAAAGCACATTGGCGAAATCGTCATACAGATCGCGCGTACGGGTATAGCGGTGCGGCTGGAAAAGCATGACCAAATTTTTATCCGGCCAGCCTGCACGGGCCGCTTTGATCGTCGCATCCACTTCGGTTGGATGGTGACCGTAGTCATCGACCAGCATCGCCGTGCCGGATTTACCGTTGACGGGCTCCAGCGGATACTCACCCAGGAAGTCGAAACGACGCCCGGTCCCCTGGAAGCTCTCTAACGCACGTAAAATATCGTCGTCTTCAATGCCTTCTTCTGTTGCCACCGCAACAGCAGCGGCGGCATTCAACGCATTGTGGCGGCCCGGCGCGTTAAGCGTCACGTGCAGCAGCTCTTTGTCCTGACGCGCCAGTGTGAAATGCCCTTGCGCACCGGTTTGCGAGTAGCTTTCTACACGCACGTCAGCGTCTTCACTGAAACCATAAGTCGTTGTCTGACGCCCTACGCGTGGCAGTAGCTCGCGTATGACCGGATCGTCAACACACATTACCGCACGACCATAAAACGGCAGATTGTGCAGAAAGTTTATGAATGTCTGTTTTAAATTTTCAAAGTCACCCTGGTAAGTGTCCATATGATCGGCTTCAATATTGGTGACAATCGCCACCATCGGCTGCAGATGCAGGAACGACGCATCGCTTTCATCCGCTTCCGCAATCAGATAACGGCTGTGGCCCAAACGTGCGTGCACGCCTGCCGCTTTGACCAGCCCGCCATTGACGAATGTCGGATCAAGACCGGCTTCCGCATAAATACTGGACACCATCGCCGTGGTCGTCGTTTTGCCGTGCGTACCCGCAACGGCAATGCCATGACGAAAACGCATCAGTTCTGCCAGCATCTCTGCACGGCGGATCACCGGGATGCGCGCTTCATGTGCCGCTACGATTTCAGGGTTATCAGATGAGATCGCGCTAGACACCACGACCACACTCGCATCACGTACGTTTTCAGGACGATGGTTGAAATAAATCGTCGCCCCAAGCGACGCCAACTGTTGCGTAACGGGGTTCGGTGCCAGATCGGAACCGCTGATCTGATAGCCTTCGTTAGCCAGAACTTCGGCAATACCGCCCATACCTGCGCCGCCAATGCCAACGAAGTGGATGTGCCGGACGCGACGCATCTCGGGCACGATTGAACGCAGTTTCGCCAGTTGTTGTGTATTCATTCTCTAACCGCCATCGATACTTCTTAAAATTCGCGCAACGCAAAACGCGCTACAAGGGTTAAGCCTTTGCTGCCAGGCTCACTTCATTTGCCACCCGTTCGGTCGCATCAGGAATCGCCGCCGCGCGCGCGCGCTCAGCCATTTCCAGCAATGTTTCTCGATTCCAGCCCGCCAGAGTGGTGGCGACCGCGTCTGCGGTAAACTGTGGCTGTTCAAAAATTTTGGCGGCACCGGCTTTTTCAAGCGGCAACGCATTCCAGTACTGCTGACGATCCTTGTGCTGGAAAGGCACAAACACAGCAGGCAAACCTGCCGCGGCAATTTCACTCACCGTTAGCGCGCCAGAACGACACACCACGACATCTGCCCAGGCATACGCCGCGGCCATGTCATCAATAAATTCAGTGACTTTATGCTGAGGCTGACCTGCCTCGGCGTAAGCCTGTTCCACAGTTTGCTGCGCACCTTTGCCGCTTTGATGCCAGATGGTCAAAGCATCACCCAGCTTTGCCGCCACCTGCGGAAGCGTCTGGTTCAATACCCGCGCACCTTGCGATCCGCCGATAACCAACACGCGAACCGGACCGTCACGTCCCGGGAGACGTTCCTGCGGGAGGGGTAAAGCCAACACGTCAACACGCACCGGATTCCCCACGACATCCGCATTCGGAAACGCACCCGGAAAAGCCTGCATCACTTTGGTGGCGATTTTCGCCAGCCATTTGTTGGTCAGTCCGGCAATTCCGTTTTGCTCATGCAGGATAACCGGAATACCCAGAGACCATGCCGCGAGACCGCCAGGGCCTGAGACATAACCGCCCATACCCAAAACTGCGTCAGGTTTAAAACGCTTCATGATGGCGCGCGCCTGTCGCCAGGCATTAAAAATGCGCACCGGCGCCAGCAGCATCGCTTTGATACCTTTGCCGCGCAGGCCTGAAATGCGAATAAAGTCGATCTCAATACCGTGTTTTGGCACCAGATCCGCTTCCATACGATCGGCGGTTCCCAGCCAGCGCACTTGCCAGCCCTGATCCATTAAATGGTGCGCGACCGCAAGTCCCGGGAAAACATGTCCACCGGTACCACCCGCCATCACCATTAACCGCTTCGGTTGATTCATCGTGAACCTCGTGTAAACGCCTGGGCTTTTTCCAGACGCGTCTCATAATCTATGCGTAACAAAAACATAATGGCGGTCGACATTATCAGCAGACTCGAACCACCGTAGCTGATCAACGGCAACGTCAGGCCCTTAGTCGGCAGCATACCGGCTGCTGCGCCAACGTTGACCAATGCCTGGAAGCTAAACCAGATACCAATTGAGCAGGCCAGGAAACCGGAGAAGCGATGATCGATTTCCAGCGCTTTTCGGCCAATCGACATGGCGCGGAAAGCGACGAAGAATACCATTAAAAGCGCCAATACCACACCGATATAACCCAGCTCCTCCCCGATGATGGAGAAGATAAAGTCGGTATGAGCCTCAGGCAGATATTCCAGTTTTTGTACGGAATTGCCTAACCCTTGTCCCCAAATTTCGCCGCGGCCAAAGGCCATTAATGATTGGGTCAGCTGATAGCCACTGCCAAACGGATCTTCCCACGGGTTCCAGAAAGAGGTCACGCGGCGAATACGATACGGTTCGGCGAGGATCAGCAGGACGACCGCCGAGATCCCCATGCCGATGATGGCGATAAACTGCCAGAGCTTTGCACCCGCCAGGAACAGCATCGCCAGCGTCGTAACGAATAACACCACGACGGTACCGAGATCCGGCTGCGCCAGCAGTAAAATAGCCAGCACCAGAATGACACCCATCGGCTTTAAGAAGCCGCGCAAGTTATTGCGCACCTCATCCACCTTGCGCACAAGGTAGTTTGCCAGATAGCAGAACAGCGACAGCTTGGTAAATTCAGCGGGCTGAATACGCAGCGGGCCAAAGGCAATCCAGCGCGATGCACCGTTGACCGAACTCCCCACCACCAGCACGATCAGCAGCATGATAATTGAGGCGATCAGCATGGCGGTGCTGTGACGCTGCCAGAACTCCATTGGTAAACGCAGCGTGATCAACGCCAGGCAGAACGCCAGAATTATGTACAAACCATCACGTTTAGCGAACAGGAAAGGATCGTTTGCGAGGCGCTGTCCAACGGGCATGGAGGCAGATGTCACCATGATAAAACCGATAGCAGCCAGCCCCAGCGTCAGCCAGAGCAGCATGCGGTCATACATAATCAGGCTGTCGGAATCTTTATCCCGGGAAGCCATCACCCAGCCCTTCAATGCCGCGAAGAGCCATGCCAGGATCCCAAATCCAGGCAGGCGCGGTATTTTCAGGCGAGGGAGAGATAAACGCATCAGCCTAACTCCTTCGCCAGGCGGGCAAAGAGATCGCCACGCTGTTCGAAATTCTTAAACTGATCGAGACTTGCACAAGCTGGAGACAGCAGCACCATATCACCCGGCTGAACATCCGGTGCAATAAGACGAATCGCCTGTTCCATGGTCTCAGTCTGTGTCGCGATTTCCGGGCGCAACGCGGCCAGTTCAGCACCGTCACGGCCGAAGCAATACAAACGAATTTTATCGCCCGTCAGGTAGGGTTTCAGAGAAGAGAAGTCCGCTGATTTACCGTCGCCACCGAGCAGCAGGTACAGCGTGCCATCGACACGTAACCCGTTTAGCGCGGCTTCTGTGCTGCCGACGTTAGTGGCTTTAGAGTCGTTAATCCAGCGAACGCCGTTATGCTCAAGCGCCAGTTGGAAACGATGCGCCAGACCCGTAAACGTGGTCAATGCTTTCAGACTTGATGCACGCGGTAGGCCCGCAGCATCTGCCAGCGCCAGCGCTGCCAACGCATTGGTGTAGTTATGCTGTCCGGAAAGTTTCATCTCTTTCACGTTCAACACTTTCTCACCTTTCACACGCAGCCAGGTTTCACCCTGCTGATGATTCAGGTGATAGTCACCCATATTGATGCCAAAACTGACGCAACGCTCGTCCGCACCGCGCACCGGCATGGTCAGCGCATCGTCAGCATTCACTACGCATACTTTGGCGTTTTCATAGACGCGCAGTTTGGCCGCACGATATTGCTGCAAGCCAAACGGATAACGGTCCATATGATCTTCGGTGACGTTCAGGATCGTCGCAGCAACGGCATGCAAACTCGACGTGGTCTCGAGCTGGAAGCTTGAGAGTTCCAGCACGTACAATTCACGATCCTGATCCAGCAGCATCAGGGCAGGTAAACCGATATTGCCGCCGACGCCCACGTTAATGCCCGCGGCTTTTGCCATTTCACCCACCAACGTGGTGACGGTGCTTTTGCCATTGGAGCCAGTGATAGCGATAACCGGTGCCTGCGCTTCGCGGCAGAACAGCTCAATATCACCAACAATCTCGACGCCCGCATCAGCCGCAGCACTTAACGAAGGGTGTGCCAGAGCAAACCCTGGGCTTGCCACAATTAAATCGGCGGCCAGCAGCCAGTCATCGTTCAGACCACCAAGGTGGCGTTCAACCTCTTCCGGAAGTTTATCCAGACCCGGCGGTGAAACACGCGTATCCATCACACGTGGCGTCACGCCCCGTCCGAGGAAAAAGTCCACGCAGGAAAGACCCGTCAGGCCCAACCCGATGATAACGACTTTTTTGCCCTGGTAATCTGCCATGATTAACGCACCTTCAGTGTTGCGAGGCCAATCAGCACCAGCATTAGCGAAATAATCCAGAAGCGCACAATCACGCGCGGCTCCGGCCAGCCTTTCAGTTCATAGTGGTGATGAATCGGCGCCATACGGAAGATGCGCTGACCGCGCAGCTTGAAGGAGCCGACCTGTAAAATCACCGAAAGCGTTTCGACCACAAATACGCCGCCCATGATCACCAGCAAGAATTCCTGACGCAGCAGCACGGCGATAATGCCCAGCGCGCCGCCCAGCGCCAGCGAACCGACATCACCCATAAAGACCTGAGCCGGATAGGTGTTAAACCACAGGAAGCCTAGCCCCGCGCCGACAATCGCCGTACAGACGATCACCAGTTCACCAGCGTGGCGCAGATACGGAATGTGTAAGTAGTTGGCAAAGTTCATGTTACCGGTCGCCCACGCCACCAGCGCAAAGCCGCCTGCGACAAAGACGGTTGGCATGATCGCCAGGCCGTCGAGACCATCGGTCAGGTTCACCGCATTGCCGGTGCCGACAATCACGAAATACGCCAGCAGGATGTAGAACAATCCAAGCTGTGGCATCACGTCTTTGAAGAACGGCACAACCAGCTCAGTTGCCGGTGTGTCTTTACCCGCCAGATACAGCGCGAACGCCACGCCCAGCGCAATCACCGACATCCAGAAGTATTTCCAGCGAGCGATAAGGCCTTTGGTGTCTTTACGCACCACTTTGCGGTAATCATCAACGAAACCGATAATGCCGTAACCAATCAGCACGGTGAGAACGCACCAGACGTACGGGTTGGACGGGTATGCCCACAGCAATACGGAGACAACAATTGCGGTGAGGATCATGATCCCGCCCATTGTTGGCGTACCGCGTTTGCTGAAGTGCGATTCCGGGCCGTCATTGCGGACAACCTGGCCGAAAGAGAGTTTTTGCAGACGAGCAATCATGCGCGGGCCCATCCACAAAGAGATGAACAGCGCAGTCAGCAGGCTGACGATGGCGCGAAACGTCAGATATGAAAAGACGTTAAAGCCTGAGTAATATTTGACCAAATGTTCGGCCAGCCAAACTAACATGTTCCGTTCTCCTGTAATGCGTGCACAACCTCTTCCATGGCGGCACTACGTGAACCCTTCACTAAAACAGTCACAATTTGATGCTCTGCAACTAACTCTTTCAAACGTGTGATCAGCGCAGTTTTATCGGCAAAATGTTCACCGACGCCACTTGCCTGGCTGATAGCCTGGCTTAATTTTCCTGCACTTAATACGCAATCAATACCAGATGCTTTTGCCGCTTCGCCCACCTGGACATGGCACGTTTCGCTCTCATCGCCCAGCTCGGCCATATCGCCTACAACCATGACGCGATAGCCAGGCATTTCTGACAGCACCTGTACCGCAGCGGTCATGGAACCGACGTTAGCGTTGTAAGAGTCATCCAGCAGCAGCTTGTTTTCAGCCAGTTGGATGGGGAACAAACGTCCCGGCACGGCCTTGAGGTTTAACAGCCCCGTTTTGATTGCATCGTGCGTTGCACCAACGGCCATCGACAGTGCCGCGGCAGCCAGTGCATTCGCAATATTGTGACGACCCGGCAGAGGCAACAGCACGTCGACATCACCCGTCGGGGTCTTTAAGGTAAATTCCGTGCCGTGTGAGGTCACATGGATATTCGTCGCGGAAAAATCACTGTTCGCGGCATTTGGCGAAAAACGCCAGGTTTTGCGCGAGCCAATGATGTTTTGCCAGTTCAGCCAGTCATTGTTATCGGCATTCATAATGGCAATGCCGTTCTCCGGCAGGCCGCCATAAATCTCACCTTTCGCTTTTGCCACGCCTTCCAGCGAACCAAATCCTTCAAGATGCGCTGCCGCAAGGTTATTGACTAATGCCGCTTCCGGACGCGTTAAATCAACAGTCCAGGCAATTTCACCCTGATGATTGGCACCAAGTTCAATAACGGCGTATTCATGTTCTTGAGTCAAACGCAGCAGCGTCATTGGCACGCCAATGTCGTTATTCAGATTGCCGGCAGTGTAAAGCGTATTGCCACATTGGCTGAGAATCGCGGCCGTCATCTCTTTGACAGAGGTTTTGCCGGAAGAGCCCGTCAGCGCCACAACGCGCGCGGGGACTTGCTGGCGAACCCAGGCAGCCAGCTCACCAAATGCCTGGCGCGTGTCTTTTACCACCAACTGCGGCAGATCGATGTCCAGTTTACGGCTAACCAGTAGCGCACCAGCGCCGTTCTCTTTTGCCTGATCGGCAAAATCATGCGCATCAAAGCGCTCGCCTTTCAGCGCGACGAACAAACAGCCCGGCGTAATTTTACGCGTATCCGTCGTCACCGCATTAACAGTCAGATCCTGCCCGTGCAGCTCGCCATTCAGCACCGTGGCAGCCTGGCGTAGCGTAATGGAAATCATGCCAATGCTCCCAGCAGACGCGCAGCCGTCACACGGTCGGAATAATCCAGACGATGTGCACCGACAATTTGATAGTCTTCATGTCCCTTGCCAGCCAGCAGCACGACGTCATTTTCTTTGGCCTGCATAATCGCATTGGTCACCGCTTCGGCGCGGCCTTCTACCACGCGTGCGTGGCCCGCATCCATCATACCGGCAAGGATATCGTTGATAATGGCGCGCGGATCTTCAGTACGCGGGTTGTCATCAGTCACGACCGGGATATCCGCGAACTGTTCAGCAATCGCCCCCATAAGTGGGCGCTTACCTTTATCGCGATCGCCGCCGCAGCCGAAGACGCACCACAGCTTACCGGTGCAGTGCAGACGCGCGGCCTGGAGCGCTTTTTCCAGCGCATCCGGGGTGTGGGCGTAATCGACCACCACCGTCGGTTTGCCTGGCGCGGTAAAGACTTCCATCCGTCCGCAAACGGGTTGCAAGCGTGCGGCTGTATTCACCAGCTCGGCCAGGGGATAATCCAGCGCTAACAGTGTGGCCAGCGCCAGCAACAGATTGCTGACGTTAAATGCGCCCATCAAACGGCTTTCGATTTCGCCTTCGCCCCATGAAGAAGCAAAACGGATCGTTGCGCCGCTGTCGTGATAATCCACGTCTGTCGCCTTCAGCCAACGGCCATGGCAATTCGGATTGATATGGTCTTCCATTGAAACCGCAACTGCATCTGGCAATTTTGCCAGCCAACGGCGGCCCACTTCGTCATCGGCGTTGATGATCGCCTGACCGCAGTGGTGCGTGGAATAGAGCAGCCATTTTGCCGCTTCGTAATTTTCCATGTCACCGTGATAATCGAGGTGGTCGCGGCTCAGGTTGGTAAACACAGACGCCGCAAACTTCAGCGCTGAAACGCGATGTTGCACCAGGCCGTGAGAAGAGACTTCCATGGCGGCAAACGTCGCGCCCTGTCCTGCGAGGCCGGAAAGTACATGTTGCACATCAACCGCTGAACCGGTGGTGTTTTCCGTTGGATTGACTTTACCCAATAGACCATTGCCGACCGTACCCATCACCGCGCCCGTTTCACCGAGCAACTGGGCCCACTGAGCCATCAACTGCGTGGTGGTGGTTTTACCGTTTGTCCCGGTGACGCCAACCAATCGTAACTGGTCAGACGGTTCATGATAAAAACGTCCCGCCAGGGCGGAAAGACGCTCATTCAACTGGCTGAGATAGATGACCGGCACGCCGTGCATTTCGCGGATTTCACCGTCGGTTGCGTCATCTTTTGCCTCAGCAATAATGGCAGCTACACCTTGCGCAATCGCCTGCGGGATATATCGACGCCCGTCCGCCTGATGACCGACTACCGCAACGAAAAGATCGCCCGACGCAGCCACACGGCTGTCGAGTACCATCTCACGCAGTGCCCGCGCAGGTACGTTTTGTACCCACGGAGCAAGAAGGTCGCGCAAATTACGATCTGCCACCTGTTCCCTCGCCTTGATTAGTTACAAATTCACTTTTTTCGCCCGTCGACAGCGCATCTGGTTCGATATTCATGGTACGCAGAACGCCGCCCATGATGGCACCGAACACCGGCGCGGAGACGGCGCCACCGTAGTATTTACCCGCCTGTGGATCGTTAATGACGACCACCAGCGCAAATCGGGGATTGCTTGCAGGCGCAACGCCTGCGGTGTAAGCAATGTATTTATTGATGTAGCGACCGTCCGGCCCCACTTTTTTCGCTGTACCGGTTTTGATGGCGATGCGATAGCCTTTGATCGCTGCCTTCACGCCGCCACCACCAGGCAGCGCCACGCTTTCCATCATATGTACCACGGTACGAACGGTGGATTCCGGGAAGATACGCTCGCCCGGAACCGGTGGATCAACTTTGGTGATCGACAGGGGACGATAAACGCCATAGCTGCCGATCGTTGCATAGACTCGCGCCAACTGTAACGGTGTTACCATTAGCCCGTAGCCGAAAGAGAAGGTGGCCCTCTCTATGTCAGACCACCGTTGTTTTTGAGGATATAAGCCACTGCGTTCTCCGACCAACCCCAAATTGGTCGCCTTTCC
>Ga0308165_1005872_pt1 | contig 11128 bp, 8 predicted proteins | sample PhyWR2_FD_201032 | JGI IMG/M metagenome (GOLD analysis project Ga0308165, IMG submission 201032) | Phyllosphere microbial communities from UC Gill Tract Community Farm, Albany, California, United States - DLSLW.R2 | ecosystem: Host-associated > Plants > Phyllosphere > Unclassified | place: USA... | reverse complement strand
TGGGCCTCACGCTCGAAGCCATGCGCGCCGAGATGTCCGCCTTCGACGCCCGCATCCAGCAGGCGCGTCCGCACGCCGGCCAGATCAAGACCGCCGAAGTGATCCGCACGCTCCTGAAAGGCTCCACCCGCACCACCCACGAAGCCCGCTCGGTGCAACTGCCGGACGAATCGCGCCGCACCGACATTCCGTATTCCTCGCGCATCCAGGACGTCTACTCGCTGCGCTGCGCGCCGCAGGTCTACGGCCCGGTGTTCGATGCGCTGGACTACATCGACACCATCGTCGACAAGGAAATCAACTCCGCGACCGACAATCCGCTGATCTTTGACAAAGAGGGCGGCGGCTTCGAGATCATCTCCGGCGGCAACTTCCACGGCCAGTACCTGGCGCAGGCGATGGACTTGCTGGCGATGACCATCACCGACCTGGGCAGCATCTGCGAACGCCGCATTGCGCGGCTGATCGACCCGACCCTGTCATGGGGCCTGCCGCGCAACCTGATGAGCGGCGTGCGCGGGGTCAACACCGGCTATCCGGTGGTGCAGTGCTCGATGAGTTCGCTGGTCATGGAAAACCGCACGCTGTCCATGCCGGGCAGCGTCGACAGCATTCCGTCCAAGGGCAACAGCGAAGACCACGTCTCCAACTCGACCTGGTGCGCGCGCAAGGCCGCTACGGTGGTGGCCAATACGCAATACATTGTCGGCGTGGAGATGCTGCTGGCGGCGCAGGGGTTGACCATGACGGAAGAGTTGTTGAAGGACTTCGTGCTGGGCGAGGGGACACAGGCGGCGTATGACGAGATCCGCAAGCAGATCCCGGCTTGCCTGGACGGCGACCGCTGGTTCCATAACGATATCCAGGCAGCGCATTCGTTCATCACCAGCGGCTCGGTGCGCGAGGCGGTGGTGGGGCGGATCGGCAAGTTCGTCTGAACCGGTTCTCCGGATAGTCAATTAAAAAAACAAACAGGGAAGGGCCGTCATGTTTACCTCAATCAGAACGCGTATTTTATTTTTCAGCATTGCCTTGCTCGTTGCGAGCCTGGGCGTAGTCGGCGCCGTCTCTTACGTCATCGTCAAGGCGGACAACGATCGCGCCATCGACGAGAGCGCGCGTTCCATTGCCGACGGCTATGCCTCGGCGATCAACGAATGGGTCGCGGCCAAGGCCAGCATGGCCGCGGCAGCGGCGGACGGCGTGTTGCAGGCCGATCCGGTATTCGTCATCAAGCAGTTGCAGAAGAGCGGCGGCTTCTATGTCACGACCTTCGGCAAGGAAGACAAGACTGCCTACACGTCCGCCGCCGAGGGATTGCCGGCCGGTTACGATCCGACCGGACGGTCCTGGTACCAGCAATCGGTCAAGGCCGGCAAGGCAGTGGTGACCAAGCCCTACACCGATGTCGTGACGAAGAAACCGATGGTGTCCTTCACCGCACAGGTGAAAAAAGACGGTGTCTTGCAGGGCGTGGTGGCGGCTGCGGTGTTCCTCGACGGCGTCAGCAATGTGGTGAAGGCGGTGCATCCGACCCCGGCCAGTTTTGCCTTCCTGGTCGACCGCGATGGCATGATGCTGGCGCACCCGGATGCGCAATGGATCAACAAGCCGGTCAAGGACTGGAACCCCGAACTGACGGCGGAACGTCTCAATAGCCTGGCCGGCGATGACGCCAGCAAGGAAATTGTGCTCAACGGCGCCGCCAAGCTGGTCCAGGCAATTGCGGTCAAAGACACCGAATGGACCTTGCTGGTGGCGATCGACAAGGCCGACGTCAACGCCGGCATGCGCCACGCCACGCAATCGTCGCTGATCGCCATCGTGCTGGTGGCAGCGTTGGCGGCGCTGATCCTGGGACTGATCACCGCAGCGGTGTTCCGGCGCCTGTCGCAGGTGCGCAATGCGATGGACAGCATCGGTTCCGGCAACGGCGACCTGACCATGCGCCTGCCGGAAGACGGCAAGGATGAAGTCACCCAGATCGCCAGGTCCTTCAACGTCTTCGTGCAAAAGATCACCACCATCCTGCAAGAGATCCGGCATACCAGCGACGCCGTCAAGGTATCGTCGTCCGAAATCGCCAGCGGCAACCTCGACTTGTCGGGCCGCACCGAGCAGCAAGCCGGAGCCCTGGAAGAAACCGCTTCCGCGATGGAAGAGCTGACCTCCACCGTCAAGCAGAACTCGGACAATGCACGGCAGGCCAATCAACTGGCGCTGGCGGCATCGGCGATCGCCAAAGAGGGCGGCGAAGTGGTCGGCAACGTCGTCGCCACCATGGAAGCCATCAACCAGTCGTCGCGCCAGATTGTCGACATCATCGGCGTGATCGACGGCATTGCGTTCCAGACCAACATTCTTGCCTTGAACGCCGCAGTGGAAGCCGCGCGGGCCGGTGAGCAAGGGCGTGGTTTTGCGGTGGTGGCGAGCGAAGTGCGCAGCCTGGCGCAACGCAGCGCGCAAGCCGCCAAGGAAATCAAGGTGCTGATCGACTCGTCGGTATCGAAGGTGAGCGACGGCGGCCTGCTGGTCGAGAAGGCCGGGCAGACCATGGTGGAAATCGTCGACAGCGTCAGGAACGTCAGCGCCATCGTGAGCGAAATCGCCAACGCCAGTTCCGAGCAAAGCACCGGCATCGAAGAAATCAACCGCGCCATCACGCACATGGATGAGGCCACGCAGCAGAACGCCGCGCTGGTGGAGCAAGCCGCCGCAGCCGCGCAATCATTGCAGGATCAGGCGACCAGCTTGGCGGCCATTGTCGGCGGATTCAAGATGTCGGCGTAGTTCAATCCGTCAGGATGCGCCGGGGCGATCATTTAAGAGATTCATCACAGAAATCGCTCGCGGCGGCTGGTCGGCAAACGCGGGGGCGCCTAAGCTTGTTTCGTTCAAACAACAAGGAACCGGCATGCTCTCGAAACAATATTCACACCGCCTTCCCGTCGACTACGACGTCAGCGCCATCCGTCGTCGCGCCGCCGCACGCGGCCCGATGTGGGACGACACGCCGGGTCTGTACTTCAAGTCCTTCTCGTTGCGCGAGGCCGGCAAGAACGGTGCGCCCACCAACGTCTATTCTTCAATCTATCTGTGGAAGGATGCGGCGGCGGCCGCCGACTTCCTGACCAGCGATCGTTTCGATGCGGTGCTGGCCGCCTTCGGCCGGCCCGGTGTCGAGATGTGGCTGCCGCTGGATGTGCAAGCCGGTCCGGCGCTGCAGGGGCGCTGGATCTATCGCGAAGACCTGCCATTTGGAGACACCACCGACATGGGAGCGTTGCGTGACGCCGAACGCGAACGTAATCAAGCCTTGGCGCAGCGCGCGGAGACGGTTGCCGCAGTGACCGCGCTCGATCCGGCCGGCTGGAAACTGGTGCGGCTGCATATTACGTCGGCGTTCTACGATGCAGGGCATGCCGGCGACGGTTATGAAGTGCTGCATCTGGCGCAGCCCTTGCTGGGAGAACTGCGCAAATAAGACGATGCAGCGGGCCCGCGGCAGATACGCAAAAATTCCGTTATGGCGCCGCTATCCCTTGCTGACACTGCACTGATGGAAAAAACTTTCGCATAAGGACATACGAATTCATTCGTTTGTCGGGAGTTTTCGCTTGCCTATACTTGATCGCAGCTTCTCGCTTCGACATGTCTACGCAAAGGAAAACTCATGACCCTGGATCGCAGAACCGTACTCAAGCAGTTGGCCGCAAGCGGCGTCGGCGCCGGTGCGGCGATATTGGGTCTGCAAGCGCGTGCGGCCAACAAGCCGGCGATTGTGCGCATCGGTGTGGCGCAGCCTGGCATCGGCAATCCGCCGCAATTCTCCGGCAGCTCGGCGGCTGTCGCCAACGCCAAGGGCTGGGTCGAAGAGGAGTTCAAGGCCGACGGCATCAAGGTCGAGTGGTTCTTCTTCAAAGGCGCCGGTCCGGCAGTCAATGAAGCCTTGAGCAACAAGCAGCTGGATTTCGCTTTCCAGGGCGACCTGCCTTCCATCGTGGCGAAATCGGCGGGACTCAAGACCAGGCTGATCCTGGCTACCGGCGTGCGATCCAACATCTATCTCGCGGTGCCGCCAGACTCGCCGATCCAATCCGTCAAGGATCTGCGCGGCAAGCGCGTCGCCATCTTCAAGGGCACCAACGCGCAGTTGCCGATCAATCGCGTCCTGGAGGCGAACAGCCTGCAGGAGCGCGACCTGCGCGCCATCAATCTCGATCAGGCCACCACGCTGGCGGCGCTAAGCACCAAGGACATCGACGCCGCGTTCGGCAACATCAACCTGCTGCGCCTGCGCGACAAGAACGCCGCGCGCATCGTCTACAGCAGCAAAGGCGGCTCACCGATTTTCACGACGCAGTCGCACGTGCTGGTGACGGACGAATTTGCGCAGCAATATCCGCAAATCACCGCGCGCGTGGTCAAGACGTTCGTGAAGACCTCGAAGTGGGCGTCGGACGAAGTCAACCGGGAAGAGGTGCTGCGCCTGTGGGCCAAGGCCGGAACGCCTTACGAACACTGGCGCGAAGACTACGACGGCGAGCCGTTGCGCGTGCGCATCAATCCCAACTTCGATCCTTTCCTGGTCGCGCGCTACAAGGATTCGGTCGAACAAGCCTATCGCCTGAAACTGAGCCGGTCCAGGTTCGATGTCGATCAATGGATCGATCAGCGTTACCTCAAGGCTGCTCTGAAAGAGCTGAACCTGGAAACCTATTGGCCGATTTTCCAGATCAACGGCAAGATCCTGGGGACCTGACCCATGAGCGCGCAGCAGGCAGTTCTGGAGTTGCCATCCTCCGCATCGCCGGTTCCTGAACTCGCGCAGGAGCAAGGGAAGGCGCCGCGTGCGCGCTTCCGCGGCAACTGGTCGCCGCGCTGGCTGGCCTTGCCGTTTCCCTTGTTCCTGTTGCTGCTGTGGCATGTCGCCGCGCAATTCGAATGGGTGGCGCCGCAGGTGTTGCCTTCGCCGCAATCGGTGTTGCTGACCTTCATTGATCTGGCGGCTTCGGGCGAGATGTTCGACAACCTCAAGATCAGTTTGCTGCGCGTGCTGCTCGGCTTCGGCGTGGGCCTGGCCGGCGGCTTGCTGCTGGGTGTGGCGATGGGCCTGTCGCGGGTATTCAAGGACTATGTCTATCCGCTGTTCAAGGCGTTCAGCCAGGTTCCGGTGCTCGGGTGGCTGCCCTTGCTGATGCTGCTGGTGGGCATTGACGAGGCGCTCAAGATCATCCTGATTTCCAAGGCGGCGCTGGTGCCGATTGCGCTCAATACATTCAAGGGCATCGAGAACGTGCCGGCGCGCTATGTCGAAGTGGCGCGCGTGCTTAGGTTCTCGCGCTGGCAGCTGCTGACGCGCGTGATCTTCCCGGCAGCGCTGCCGCCGGTCTGGAACGGGGTGCGCTATGGCTTTACCCATGCCTGGCTGGCGCTGGTGGTGGTCGAGTTGTTGGCTTCGTCGGAGGGCCTGGGCTACATGATCGTGTTCGGGCGGCAGTTGTTTCAGCTCGATGTCGTGATGGCGGCGGTGGTGGTGGTCGGCGCGGTCGGTTATGTGCTGGACCGCGTGCTGGCGCGCATTGAAACAGTGCTGCTCGGCTGGCGCCGTACCGGCTTCTGAACGGGAAATCATCATGGCGCGATCCTCTTCTTACGACACGCAAGACAAGCACCCCGTGCCGAAATTCCTGCGCGGCTGGATTTTGCCGGCGGCGCTCGTGCTGCTGTGGTGGCTGGCGGTGAAATTCAACTGGTCGGCTTCTCCCTTGCTGGTGCCGGTCGACAAGGTGTGGGACACCGCGGTCCGGCAAGTCCGCAGCGGCGAGTTGGAAATAGCGCTGGAAGCCAGCTTGCGCCGCGACCTGATCGGCTTCGCCATCGGCGTCAGCGCAGGGCTGGCGTTCGGGATCGCCTTCGGCTTGTCGCGACTGTTCGAGCGCCTGATCGGGCCGACCTTCCACACGCTCAAGCAGATTTCGCTGTTCGCCTGGATTCCGCTGCTGTCGGTCTGGTTCGGCCTGGGCGATGCCGCCAAGGTGGCGTTCCTGTCGCTGGCGGCATTTTTCCCGGTCGTGCTCAACACTTTCGAAGGCATACGCAGCGTGCCGGCCGATCTGGTCGAGGCGGCGCGGGTGCTGAAATTCAATCGCCGCCAGTGGCTGTTCAAACTGATCCTGCCGGCGGCGGCGCCGTCGATCCTGGCCGGCATCCATCTGGCGCTGATCTATGCGTGGCTGGCGACGCTGGGGGCGGAATACCTGCTGGTGTCGGGCAAGGGCGTCGGCAACACCATGATCGATGGCCGTGAATTGTTCCTGATGGACCTGGTGATTTTCGGCGTGATCGTGGTCGGCTTTGTCGGCTTCGCGCTGAACTGGCTGGCGGCGCGCCTGGAACGCCGTTTGCTGGCATGGCGCGGCCGTTCGGTCGTGCAATTTTAAGGAGTCGATATGTCGCAAGCCGGCACGCTGGACATCCAGCATCTCAGTAAATCCTATCCCGTGAAGAACGGCGACCTGGCGGTCCTCGAAGACGTCACGCTGACCATCGCGCCGGGCGAGTTCGTCAGCATCGTCGGCTCCAGCGGCTGCGGAAAATCGACCTTGCTGCGCCTGATCGTGGGACTGGAAGAGGATTATCAGGGCGAGGTGCTGCTGGATGGCGAGCGCATTGTCGGCACCAGCCTGCGGCGCGGCATCGTGTTCCAGGAGCACCGGCTGTTTCCCTGGCTGACGGTGGAGAACAATATCCAGCTGGGGCTGCTCAACGCCGACCTGACACCGGGGCAGAAACGCCAGGCGGTGCGCGAACACATCGCGCTGGTCGGGCTCGACGGCTTCGAAAAATCCTATCCGCATCAGCTGTCGGGCGGCATGGCGCAGCGCGTGGCGATTGCACGCGCGCTGGTGAGCAAGCCGGAGATCCTGCTGCTGGACGAACCATTCGGTGCGCTTGATGCCTTGACGCGCGCATACCTGCAGCAGGAGTTGCATCGCATCTGGCAAGCCGAGGGCATCACCATGATCCTCGTGACGCATGACGTCGAGGAAGCAATTTACCTGGGTGACAAGGTGGTGGTGATGGAGCCGCGGCCGGGACGCATCCGTCGCATCGTGCCGGTCGGTCTGGCGCATCCGCGCGAACGCGCAGCAGTCGGTTTTGCCGAGGTCAAGCAGCAGGTGCTGCGGGAATTTTCGGGCGACAGCGCCAGCCTCGCCGAGCCGCCTTTGCGCAGCGATGCGACCGATCCGGAGTTGCCGGAACATTCGCGCCAGTGGCGCTTCGCCATCTGATGGCGCGCATCAGAAGATTGCCGTATTTCCCGCAAGACGTAAACCCTAGCCAGTCATTTTCGTGAAGGAGAACAAGATGTCCGAAGCATTGCTCGATCTGCATCCCGTCGCCGGCCGCATCGGCGCCGAAATCCGCAACGTGCGCCTGTCCGGCGACCTCGGCCGGGAGACATTCAACGCCATCCGCCAGGCGCTGCTGAAGTACAAGGTGCTGTTCTTCCGCGGACAACAGCATCTCGACGACGCCGGCCAGGAGGCCTTCGCCGGACTATGGGGCGAACTCGTGGCGCATCCGACCGTGCCGGTACGCGACGGCACCGGTTATTTGCTCGAACTGGATTCGGTGCATGGCGGCCGCGCCAACTCGTGGCATACCGACGTCACCTTCGATCTGGCGTATCCGCAGGCGTCGATCCTGCGCGCCGTGGTGATTCCGCAGGCGGGCGGCGACACCGTATGGGCGAACACGGCGCAGGCTTATCTCGATTTGCCGCCGGCCTTGCGCCAGTTGGCCGACAGCCTGTGGGCGCTGCACACGAATGACTACGACTATGCGGCGCGCTTCAATACCGATGACGCCGGTCTCAAGCGTTATCGCGAAGTCTTCACGTCGACGATCTATGAAACCGAACATCCGGTGGTGCGCGTGCATCCGGAGAGCGGTGAGCGCACCCTGGTGCTGGGACATTTCGTCAAGAAGCTGCTCGGTTATCCGACCGGCGATTCGGAGCATCTTCTGAAGCTGCTGGAAAGCTATGTCACTCGCCTGGAAAATACGGTGCGCTGGCGCTGGACGGCAGGCGACATCGCGATCTGGGATAACCGCGCGACCCAACACTATGCGATCAACGATTACGGCAGCCAGCATCGCGTGGTGCGGCGCGTGACGATAGCCGGCGACGTGCCGGTCGGTGTCGACGGCCGGCGCAGCGTGTCGCGCAATGTCCAGGACAAGGTGCGCACGCCCGGAGTCGCCGCCGATTCAGGCGTGGCGGTGGCGTCATGAGCGGCCCGAAAAAACAACTGCGCCTGGGTGCCTTCCTGCAGGCGACCGGACATCACTTGGCGGGTTGGCGGCATCCGCGCGCGCAACCCGATGCCGGCCAGAACATCGCGCATTACCGGCAGATCGCACAGACCGCCGAGCGCGCCAGGTTCGATGCCTTGTTCCTGGCCGACGGTGTGGCGATTCGTTCGCACGATGCAGAGACCTTGCACCTGACGTCGCGCGCGGCGACCTTCGAGCCGCTGACGCTGTTGTCGGCGCTGTCGCAATCGACCGCGCACATCGGGCTGGTGGCGACGGTGTCGACCACTTATAACGAGCCTTACCATGTGGCGCGCAAATTCGCCTCGCTCGACCATCTGAGCAACGGCCGCGCGGGATGGAACGTGGTGACCTCGTGGTCGGAGTCGGAGGCGCACAACTTCAATCTCGACAAGCATCCCGAGCACGGTGCACGGTATGAACGCGCTGAAGAATTCGTCGACGTCGTGCGCGGCTTGTGGGACAGCTGGGAAGACGACGCCTTCCGCTTCGACCAGGCCGAGGGCGTGCATTTCGATAGCAGCAAGCTGCATGCGATCCATCACAAGGGCAAGCATTTCTCGGTGCGCGGGCCGCTCAATGTGGCGCGCCCTGTGCAGGGACATCCGGTGGTGGTGCAGGCCGGGTCGTCCGGGCCGGGCCAGGAGCTGGCGGCGCGCACGGCGGAAGTGATCTTTACCGCTCAGCAATCGCTGGAAGACGCGCAGCATTTCTACAGCGGGCTGAAATCGCGTCTCGCCAAATACGGCCGCGAACCTGATGAATTGAAGATCATGCCGGGAGTGTTCCCGGTAGTCGGCCGCAGCGAAAGCGAAGCACGGGAGAAGTTCGAAGAACTGCAATCGCTGATTCACCCCAGCGTCGGCCTGTCGCTGCTGCAACAGCATCTGGGCGGCATCGACCTGTCCGGATATCCGCTCGACGGCCCGCTGCCGGAAAACCTGCAGGAGCCGAACGGCACCAAGAGCCGCTTCCAACTGGTGACGGCGCTGGCGCGACGCGAGCAGCTGACGATCCGCCAGCTATACCTGCGCGTGGCGACTGCGCGCGGTCACTGGTCCATCCACGGTACGCCGGAGAGCATCGTCGACCGGCTTGAAGAGTGGTTCCTGAAGGGTGGCGCGGATGGGTTCAATATCATGCCGCCGACCTTGCCGGGCGGACTCGACGACTTCGTCGAGCTGGTGCTGCCGGAATTGCGCCGGCGCGGCTTGTTCCGCACCGAGTATGAAGGAAAGACCTTGCGCGAAAACCTGGGACTGGCGCGACCGGCGCACAGGATCTACCGGCAGGGCGGCGACATATTGGATCGGGTGGCTTAAAAAGAGGGGATGCCCACGTAAAAACGGCCTGGCTGCTTGCGCATGCCAGGCCGTTTTTATTGGTTGATCAGTATCGGCGGATCAGATCAGCGGATATCCAGAGCGCGGTTCACGCTCAGCGCCGCCAGCGAGCAGACCGCGCCCGACAGCAGGTAGATGCTCACGTAAGCCAGGCCGAAGTGCGCCGACAATCCCAGCGCCACCAGGGGTGCAAAACCTGCGCCGACCAGCCAGGCCAGATCGGAGGTCAGCGCCGCGCCGGTGTAGCGATACTTGCTCGGGAAGTTGGCGGTCACCGCACCGGCGGCCTGGCCGTAGGACAGACCGAGCAGGGCGAAGCCGACCAGGATGAAGATGTCCTGTCCGGTGTCGCCGCCGTTGATCAGCGTCGGCACGAAGCCGCTCAGCACCGCGATCAGCACCGCCAGGGCGCCCAGCGTGGTGCGCCGGCCGAAGCGGTCGGCGATGGGGCCGGACAGCACGATGCCGACCATCATCAGCACCGCACCGAACACCTGCACCATCAGGAAGTCGCTCATCGAGCGCATCGAATACAGCGAGATCCACGACAGCGGGAACACCGACACCAGATGGAACAGTGCATAGCTGGCCAGTGCGGCAAGGGCGCCGATGATCAGGTTGCGGCCCTGGGTGCGGGCAATCTCGACGACGCTGGTCGGTTCCAGTTCACGTTCGGCCAGCAGGCTGGCATATTCCTCCGAGGCTACCAGGCGCAGACGGGCGAACAGCGCCACGACGTTGATTGCGAAGGCGACATAGAACGGATAGCGCCAGCCCCACTCGAGGAAGTCGTCGCTGCTCAGGTTGCCGATCAGGTAGGCGAACACCAGGCCGGCGACGATGAAGCCGACCGGCGCACCGAGCTGGCCGAGCATGGCGTACCAGCCGCGCTTGTTCTTCGGCACGTTGAGCGCCAGCAGCGACGGCAAGCCGTCCCAGGAACCGCCCAGCGCCAGGCCCTGGCCGATACGCAGCACGGAGAGCAGCACGATGGCGGTGAAGCCCAGATGTTCATATGTCGGCAGGAAAGCGATGCCGGCCGTCGACAGGCCCAGCAGGAACAGGGCAAGCGTCAGCTTGACCTCGCGCCCGAGCTTTTTCTGAATGGCCATGAACAGCATGGTGCCGAACGGACGCGCCAGAAACGCGAAGGCAAAAATGGTGAAGGAGTAGAGCGTGCCCTCGAGGCGTTGTTCAAATGGAAAGAAAATAGTGGGAAAAACCAACACCGAGGCTATGGCATACACGAAGAAATCGAAGTATTCTGAAGCCCTTCCGATGACCACGCCGATTGCAATATCGCCGGGTGCAATCACTGGATGATCAGATTTGGCATTGTTGACATTATCAGAACCACCGACAGGCGTATTTGCAGAAAATTTGCCAGGAACTTCAGGGTGATGAATATGAGTGCTAGCCATGATCATTGTCTCTCTTTCTTG
>Ga0308165_1005870_pt1 | contig 11129 bp, 7 predicted proteins | sample PhyWR2_FD_201032 | JGI IMG/M metagenome (GOLD analysis project Ga0308165, IMG submission 201032) | Phyllosphere microbial communities from UC Gill Tract Community Farm, Albany, California, United States - DLSLW.R2 | ecosystem: Host-associated > Plants > Phyllosphere > Unclassified | place: USA... | reverse complement strand
TCTTCGCCGAGCTGCCAACTAGCCCGAACTTCATGCGCGCGCTTTTTGTTTGTGGAAAGGCCAAAAGGATCAAATGAATAGCCTGCTCGACGCCTCTTAGAGACTATCCGGATCCCCGAAGAACATCTGAATCCGCGACCGCAACCATCTCTCCCCCGGATCATTATCCTGCGAACCGCGCCACGCCATGTGCAGCTCAAAGCTGCGGGTTGGCAGCGGCGGGTCTTCAGCCCGCAATCCGCCGGCTGCGGTCAACGCTTCTGCCGTGTAGTCGGGGACTGTCGCGACGATGTCCGTGCCGGTGAGCAACGTTCCCAATCCGTTGAACTGCGGCACGGCCAGCACCACATGGCGTTTGCGATCGAGTTTTTCCAGTTCTTCATCGATGAAGCCGCTGAGGTCCCCGGCGAACGACACCAGTGCGTGGGGGCGGGCGCAGAAGTCGTCCAGGCTCAAGGGGCCCGGCACGCTGTCGGCGCGCAGCAGTTTGGGCATGCTGCGCCGCAGCACTTTGCGCTTGGCGTTGGCCGGCAGGTCGGTGGTGTAGCTGACGCCGATGGAGATTTCACCGGAGGCGAGCAGGCTTGGCATCAGAATATAGTTCACACGGCGAATCACCAGCACGATGCCAGGGGATTCGGCGCGCAGACGTTTGAGCAGCATCGGCAGCAAGGCGAATTCGACATCGTCCGACAGGCCGATACGGAACACCGTGGTGCTGGTGGCCGGATCGAACTCCGACGCCCGGCTGACTGCCGTGGAAATCGAGTCCAAGGCTGGGGAGAGCAGGGCGAAGATTTCCACCGCCCGGGCCGACGGCTCCATGCTACGGCCGGTGCGCACGAACAGCGGGTCATCGAACAGTCCGCGCAGGCGGGAAAGTGCCGCACTGATGGCCGGCTGGCCCAAAAACAGCTTCTCCGCAGCGCGGGTCACGCTGCGTTCGTGCATCAGTGTTTCGAATACGATTAACAGGTTCAGGTCGACACGACGCAGGTCATTACGATTCATCTGGAGTCCTGGCAGAGTCATCAAGCTTGACGAGAGCAGCCATATGAGAACAATGGCCGGCATGAATATTAAGGGGAAAGGCTGCTACTCTGCACCGAGTAATTGAGTTTTCCTGCGAATAACGTGTCCATTTCTTACGACAATTGACGAAGTCGCCGCCGTTGCGGAATTAATGACAGGCATGTCGACTATTAATAGCCACTGATGGTCTTGGGGCCAAAGCCCGGATAGAGTTCATGGCATTAGAGGTTCATTTGGCGAGGTTTGCGATGTCCCGCACGATCCGTTTTCACAAGTTTGGTCCAGCCGAGGTGCTCAAATGCGAAGAGCATGCGGCGGCTCTCCCTGCGCCGGGCGAAGTGCAGGTGCGCGTCGAAGCGATCGGCATCAGCTGGTACGACATACTCTGGCGTCAGAACCTGGCGTCCTCCCATGCACGTCTGCCTTCGGGCCTCGGCCATGAAATGTCGGGTGTCGTGACGGCAGTCGGCGAGGGTGTCGATGACCTGGCGGTGGGTGACAAGGTCGCCAGCTTCCCGGCCGAAAGCCCTAACGACTACCCCGTGTATGGCGAGCAGATTGTGCTGCCGCGCACCGCACTGACCCGTTATCCGGACGTGCTCAGCCCGATCGAGGCGGCGGTGCATTACACGCCGTTGCTGGTCGCCTACTTTGCGTATAGCGACCTGGCACGGGTCAAGCCCGGGCAGTTCGCCCTGGTGACAGATGCCAGTCACTGCGCAGGTCCGTCATTCGTACAACTGGGCAAGGCGCTCGGCATACGGGTGATTGCAGCCACCAAACAGGCGCAAGAGCGTGAATACCTGCTGTCCCTGGGTGCCGAGAAAGTCATCGTCACCGAAGAACAGGACCTGCTGATGCAGATCAACAAGATTACCGATAATCGCGGCGTGGACGTGGTTTTCGATGGTCTTGGTGGTCCGCAGATGTCGATGCTCGGCGATGTGCTGGCACCGCGTGGCAGCCTGGTTTTGTATGGTTTGCAGGGCGGTAATCAGACACCGTTTCCGGCATGTGCAGCGTTCCAGAAGAACATTCAGTTTTTCGTGCACTGCATCGGCAACTTCACCGGCAAGCCGGAACTGGGCATCGTCCAGGACCAGGCCGCGCTGCAACGGGCGTTGCGCGATATCAACCAGTTGACCGCCGATCGTGTGCTTCTGCCGCTCAAGACCCGGGTCTTCCCGTTTACCGAGTTTGTCGAGGCGCACCGCTACATGGACGAATGCCCATGTCGCGAACGGGTCGCCCTTCAGGTCGAAACGGCCTGACCACCCTGAAAAATCCCGTGCTCGCACGGGATTTTTTTTGCCTGCACCTGACTTCCGGCCATTTGCAGGTACGGCCGGCTCAGCAACTGAACTGGTTTTTGCCCTTGATCTGTATCTTCTAATCGTCTTTTAAGCCCCGATAATTGAATGATTACTTTCATCTCAAGGAAAGAGTCATGTCTGGGTATCGGGTTGATACTTTTCATCGCACTTCGTTAATACATTTCCGACAAAACGTCGAACATTGCGCAACTGCCAAATCAGCAAGTGCGACTTCTTTCTTTATTTCCTGTGCTAAATGTCTGTGGGTCGCTGTAAGACATTTCCTAGGATCTTTCAAGTATTCTGATGACCGCTCTATCACAAGCGTTTGCGGTCTGTCAGACGTTGCCGACAATGGGATTCGGTCCCGTTCCTCAAAATAATGACTCAGGGCTAAGGTGTTAGCATTTGAGTGACATCCAGCACTTCATCGGTGGCAGACAATCTGTTTGCGCACTGCTTTTCGTTGTTTGTGCATTACTGAACTTACGAGCATCAGGTAAATAAAGATGACCCTTATTCATGATCAGGCAATGAACTATGTCTATCAGCAAATGCTGCAACGTTTGCTGAGTTTCTTTTCCCGAGCGGAACGCACGGCGTTGCAGCTGTTGATCCAGCGTTTGGTCGTCACCGCCGGTGGCATGGAACACATTGGTGATTACAAGGTGCTGGCCGTTCAGTCCGGGTCCCGGGACAGTTGCTACACCTTGGCACTGCTGCGGGCAGCGCAGTTGAGCATTGCCGGCCGGGCTCCTGCGACATTCCAGTTGCGCGTGGCTTCATTGCGCAGGAGCGGCGTGAGTGCGTTGGCGCAGGACAACCTCCACCGGTGCAATAGCGCCTTGTTTTTCTACGATGACCCGCGGGTGGAGGTAGTGACGGCGGACCACCGCCAGATCTTGCCCTTTACCCAGCCAGCTCCCGTTTCTGACGCCGGCCGTGAAGCCAATCGTCTTAATCTGCTGATGGTCGGCCATCGCCGGACCCTGGGAGGGCCGCTGGACCTCTGGGATGACGGCTACCTGGCCACGGGCGAGTTCTATGGGCAGGTGGCGCGTTGGAATCGGGGGGTTGATGCGTTCGTTTGCAGCGAGACGCCGCGCCAGCAGAAACGGTTCCTCGACGGTCTGAAGCGAGCGGCGGGCAAGGCCGGGCTCAAAGCGCCGCGTCTTGCGGGGACTGGGTTCGAGGAGCTTTATACGGTTCTCGATGAGCTGGGCAGCGATCTCTACCGGGCGCTGCATGGCGCACAGGACCAGGCGCCATGGCGTCCGGCCGAACAGTTCGAAGCCTGTCGTCGCTCCACCTTTATTGATATTCACGACATGCTGGTCAGCAATCGAGAGGAGCGCTGGCCGCTGCTCACTGAATTCCTCGGATTCCAGCCTGACGAACTCACGGCGCACCTGCGCGAGAACGATTACGTCAGTCCGATGATTTCCGCCCATATTCGCGGGCTGCAAGCCTCTTTCGTGCATGGCGGCAGTTACGAGTCGGGTGTCGCCGGTTACCTGCAGCGCGCCTTGGTGATGATGCGCCGCAAGCGTCTGCCTGAACGCCTGTGCGAGCAGGCGGTTGAAGTGTTCGGCAATCCCGCGAGGGTGTCGGATCAGCGCGCCCTGGCTGGCGAGGAGGCGCAGAAGAGTCTCGGGTTGAGCGAGGCGCAGTTGGTGTGCCTGCTCTTCGCTCCTTTCGTCGACAGCGGCGCCGGGCTTGAGCGGTTCCTGCGCCAGTGCCACCCGGGCATGCTGGTGGCCATGCCTGACTTGCACCGGGCGATGCAGGGCAGTCCCGTATCGGAGCAGATCGCGCAATGGATGGTCGATGTCAGCGGTCTACCGGTCAACCTGATCAGCAGGCTGTATCGCATGGGGCCGGTGCCTGCTGTCGAGAGCGGGCTCAGAGACAGCATTTTCGATGACTTCGACGGATTTGCCCCCGATCATGAGGCAGCGGTGGCGGGTGAATGGTCAGCGGGACGTTGAAAGGACCCCGCGAGACCGATTTTGCCTATCAGGCGGTGTACCGATACCTGACCCACCTGATCAACGATCCGGGCAACGATACCAACGTGCGTTTACCTTCGTTGCGCCAACTGGCCAATCGTTTGAGTGTCTCGATCTCCACCATCCAGTACGCGTATTCGCTGCTGGAGAAGGAAGGGCGGGTCTATTCGGTGGCCAAGTCGGGGTATTACGCGATGCCGGTGTCATCGCTGAGTATGCCGGGTGCCGACGGCGATCTGCTCGAAACCGTGTACGTCAGCGCCCGACGTCCGGGCATGATGGTCTTCAGCGCCGATGAGCCGGCGCTGCTGCAACCGCTCGACAGCCCATTGTTGTTGCTTGAGCGCGAGTTGCTCCGCCAGTACCCGCGCCTGCCGCAACCACCGGCGCAGCCTTGCGGTGAACTTGAACTGCGTACCGCACTGGCTGCGCGCTACACCACATCGCCCGTGCGCTGCTGGCATGCCGATGACGTGTACATCGGTGCGGACCTGCGCGGTGTCCTGGAAATCCTGATTGCGGTACTGAACCTCAAGGATGCCGCCGTGGTGGTTGAAGCGCCCTGCGACTGGACCATTCTTCGCCTGCTGCAGGAAGCCGGTGTCCAGGTGATCGAGTGGCCGGTCCAGGCCAACGGCAATCTGGATACGGCGCAGCTCGAAGGGTTGCTGGAAAACCGTCGAGTGCAACTGGTGATGCTGTCCTCAGGTTTGAACGTGCCACGCGGCAGCCTGGCGCCTGACGATAACCGACAGGCTGTCGCGCATTTGTTGGCGCAAAAGAGTTGCTGGGTCTTGGAGAACGACTGTTGCGGCGAGCTCGAATTCGAGCCGGGCAGCACCCGGTTTCGCGATCTGCTCGACCCTGAACGGCTGATCGTGTTCTCCACGTTCGAAAAAATCATCGGCCCCGAGGCCCCTTACGGTTATCTGCTGTCGCGGCACCTGAGTGAGCAATTACAGCGGCATTTCCTGTTGCGCGCTTTTCGTTTGTCGCCGATCCGGCAGAAGGCGATAGCCCGCTTGTACGGCAATGGCCGGATCGACCAGCACCTTCAGGTGCTGCGAAGGTTGCTCAGGGAGCGAAAGGTGCAGATGACGCAGCTGTTGCAGGAGCGTCTGGGCGACGCCCTGCAAGTGGTCGAGCCCCAAGGCGGGGCGACCATCTGGGCGCGTTCCCTGCGCCAGGTCGATATGCGCGGGGTATTCCAGCGCCTGCTCAAGCATCACGTGGTGATTGCGCCCGGAGAGTTGTTCAGCCTGCAGGGCCTGCATTCGCAACATTTGCGCCTGAGCCATGCCTACGACGGTGATCACGATGTGGTGGCCGCGCTGAGTTTGTTGGGGGATGCACTGCGGCTGGAGTCCGTCGACTGAGCAGGATGCAAAACATCGTTGCGGGCCCGTGGATCGATCCCATCGCGTTGCGGTCAAACTGCCAGTAAACTGCGATCCATCCCTGAACCACTCTATTCCAGAGGTTTTGCATGACACTCAGTCCTTTTGCGGGCAAACCGGCACCGGCACAACTGTTGGTCGACATCCCGCGACTGGTCACGGCCTATTACACCGGCCAGCCCGATGCCAGCATCTCGACCCAGCGCGTGGCGTTTGGCACGTCCGGACACAGGGGCAGCTCGTTCGATCTGAGTTTCAACGAATGGCACGTTCTGGCGATCAGCCAGGCGATCTGCCTGTATCGCGAAGCCCAGGGCATCGATGGTCCGCTGTTCGTCGGTATCGATACCCATGCGCTGTCGACGCCTGCCGGCGCCACGGCGCTTGAGGTGCTGGCCGCCAACGGCGTCACGGTGATGATCGCCGAGGGTGACGAATACACCCCGACCCCGGCGGTGTCCCACGCCATTCTTTGCTACAACCGTGGCCGCACTTCAGGGCTGGCGGATGGCATCGTCATCACGCCGTCGCACAACCCGCCGCAAAGCGGTGGCTACAAATACAACCCAACCAATGGTGGTCCGGCCGATACCCATGTCACCAAGTGGATCGAAGCCAAGGCCAACGAACTGCTGGGAAACAAGCTCGCCGGCGTCAAGCGGATCAGCTACGAGCAGGCGCTGAAGGCCAGCACCACCCATCGTCACGATTACCTCAATACCTACGTCGCCGACTTGATCAACGTGATCGACTTCGATGCCATTCGCGATGCGAAGCTGCGTCTGGGCGTCGATCCGCTGGGCGGAGCAGGGGTTCGCTACTGGTCGGCGATTGCCGAGCACTACAAGCTGGACCTTGAAGTGGTGAACAAGGAAGTCGATTCGAGCTTCCGCTTCATGACCGTGGATTGGGACGGCCAGATCCGCATGGACCCCTCGTCCAGCCACGCCATGCAGGGCCTGATCGGTCTCAAGGAGCGCTTCGACGTGGCGTTCGCCTGTGATCCGGACCACGACCGCCATGGCATCGTGACGCCCTCAGGCGGTCTGCTTGCACCAAACAACTACCTGGCTGTGTCCATCGACTATCTGTTCCAGAATCGCCCGCAATGGCGCGCCGATGCAGCCGTGGGCAAGACAGTGGTCAGCAGCGGTTTGATCGATCGGGTGGCCAAGCGCCTCGGTCGTCGCCTGTATGAAGTGCCGGTGGGCTTCAAGTGGTTTGCCGACGGGCTGTTTGACGGCTCGCTGGGCTTTGGCGGTGAGGAAAGCGCCGGGGCCTCGTTCCTGCGCAAGGACGGCGGCGTGTGGAGTACCGACAAGGACGGTCTGATTCCGGCATTGTTGGCGGCGGAAATGACTGCTCGTACCGGTCGCGACCCGAGCCAGGCCTATCGTGCATTGACCGACGAGCTGGGTGAGCCGTTCTCCGTGCGCGTCGATGCCAAGGCCAACCCGCAGCAGAAAGCGCTGTTGAGCAAACTGTCGCCGGAGCAGGTCACCTCGACCGAACTGGCGGGCGAACCGATCCAGAGTATCCTCAGCCATGCCCCGGGCAACGACCAAGCCATTGGCGGCCTGAAGGTGATGACCGAGAACGGCTGGTTTGCGGCGCGTCCGTCGGGCACTGAGGACATCTACAAGATCTATGCCGAGAGCTTTGTCGGCGACGAGCACCTCAAGCAGTTGGTGGCTGAAGCGCAGACGCTGGTGGACGGGGCGATTTCCACGAAATAACCCAATCCCCACATACCTGTAGGAGCGAGCACGCTCGCGATGGTAGCCCAGGCACCGCGGGCATCCAGACACCCAGCGTTATCGTTAACGACCATCGCGAGCATGCTCGCTCCCACAGAAGACGGCGATCAACGTGTAGGAGCGAGCTTGCTCGCGATGGTAGCCCAGGCACCGCGGGCATTCAGACACCCAGCGTTATCGTTAACGACCATCGCGGGCAAGCCCGCTCCTACAGTCTCCGATGCAACCGCAGGTTCAGGCCAAATCAACCAACACGATCTCACTGTCTTCGATCGCCGTCACCCGCAACACCTGCTCATCGGCCACTGCGACGCCGTCCCGAGCTTCAGCGCGTAAGCCGTTGACTTCAATGACACCTGTGGCAGGAACCAGGTAAGCACGTCGGCCGCTGTCCAATTGATATTCGGCAGACTCACCGGCCTTCAGGTTTGCCGCCACCAACCGCGCATCTGCACGAATCCGCAAGCTCTGGTCATCGCCCGATTTGCCGCTGGCCAGGGTGACGAAGCCTTCGCGGTCTCCTTTGGGGAAGGGTTTCGCGCCCCATGAAGGTGCCAGCCCCGATTCATTGGGAATGATCCAGATCTGGAAGATCTTGGTGTCGGTGCTTTCCAGGTTGTACTCGCTGTGGGCGATCCCGGTCCCGGCGCTCATGACCTGAACGTCACCTGCTTCAGTGCGGCCCTTGTTGCCCAGGTTGTCCTGGTGGGAAATCGCGCCTTCACGAACATACGTGATGATTTCCATGTCCCGGTGCGGATGGGTCGGGAACCCGGTGCCGGCCGCAATCACGTCATCATTCCAGACGCGCAGGTTGCCCCAGTTCATGCGATTGGGGTCATAGTACTCGGCGAACGAAAAGTGGTGGTGCGCGTCCAACCAGCCGTGGTGGGCGCCGCCCAGGGACTTGAAGGGTCTGAGTTCGAGCATGATCGTCTCCTGAATTGGATATTGATGGCGAGCATCATCCAACACGCACTCATCGAGAAAAAGCGTAAAAAGTGCAGCATTACCATCGAATCGACTGATGCAATTGGACCTCGAAACATTCTCATCCAACCTTCAGTTCATCGCATAAGCCAATGACCTGTAAGCATTTCACTAGAACTGAAAGGCAAATGCAGACACCATAGACCTCAACAGCCTTACACTCTGGAGCCAGCGCGTGCCGCAACACACCTCCGATCTTCCGCCTGAACTTCGCCCCCTTGCTGAAATGCCTTTGCTCAAGCGATTGGCCGCCCGTTTCTTTGGGCATGGCCTGACGCGCTTGCGTGCGCAGCACCGGGCCTCCTGGTTGCATGGCCAGGCCGACGGGTTTCGCAGCGGGCACAGTGCGGGCGTCGACTACGGCTTTAAGGAAGGCAAGCTCGAAGGCCTGGAGGAAGGTCGCCAGGTCTTGCTGATTCGCGATTCTCGCTCGACCGAACACCGTGCCCCCAACGTCGATGACAACCTGTTCGACGATTGGCGCCTGCCTCTGAATGCCGAGTTGAAAAAGCGCATGAAGGCCGACGTGGCGCGGTTGCTGCCTGCTTATGCCCAACCCAGCGCCGCGCAGTGGAAGATGATCTTCAGCGAAACGCCTTCTACATCGGTCATCGCCGGTGCCGGCGCCGGCAAGTCGACGACCCTGGCGCTGCGCATCGTGTTGCTGACCCACTATCTGGGCTTCGAGCTGGATTCGATGACGGTAGTGACCTTTACCCGGGAGTCCCGCAAGGACTTCATCAACAAACTGATCGAGCTGTTTGCCCTCTGGGGGCAGAGGCTGAGCCTGAAAGAGGCGCGGGACCTGGTGCGAACCTTCCACTCGCGGATTCTGCCAATGGTGCGCAGCCTGCCGGGTTTCGAGCGCCTGCAAGCGTTCGAAAACATCAGTCCTCGCCCGCACAGTGGGGATGAGGAGGCCGACAGCAATCCGTTCGATCTGCGCATCAACGACGCCCAGCGCCAGTTGCTCAACGCCTGTTATCACCAGTTGCATAGCCGTGACGAACGCTTTCGCGAACTGATCAAGCCGTTGTCCCGCCACGCCCTGCAGCTCAAGGAGCTTGAGCGCGATCACCCGGACGTGCAGAAGCGCGTCGCGGTGACCGAACTCGCGGCCAAGCGTGATGAAGAGCTGTGCGATTTTGTCGAAGACCTGTGGTTTGCCGCGGGTGCCTGGCCCATCAAGGGCATCGAACCTAACCGGCAGACATTCGATATCAATGGCTCAACATTTCACTGTCACGGCTACATTCCCAGCCTGGATGCCTGGGTGGTGCTGGGCTTCGACCCTAGGGAGAACCCCCAGGTCAGCCGCCCGAATGCCAAGCTCAGCGTCCGTGCAGAGTGGGCAGTGAAGCGCACCCTATTTCAAGCTTTTTGCCGTAAGCCATTGATATGGCTAGATAGTTATGAGTCGTCCAAGCGAGTCCTGGCGTCCCTGGCTGGCGATGCCAGCGCCGGGCCGGGGTTCGATTACAAGATCAAGGGCGAGCTGGGTTCGGCACCACTGCTCGACTGTTTTGTCACCGCAGCCGGGTTTATCGAAAACCTGGGCCTGGACGTGCCGAGTGCCGTCGCCCAGATGAGTTTCGCCAAGGATGATCCGGACCGTTTTTTCTTTGAGGCCCTGAGCCTGTACTGGCGGGCACTGGAAGATCATCTGCTGGATCAGAAACCGCCAGTGATGACCTATAACCGCATGTTTGCGCTCTTCAGCGAGCATTCTCCGGAAAACCAGAAGCTGCTCAGTGATGAGCTGCTGCGACCGTTGTCGCACCTGATGATCGACGAGTTCCAGGACGTGTCGCCGCAGATCGTTTCCTGGATTCGCGCCAGCCTTGCCGAAATCCGCAGCCGTGGGCCGGCGATGCACGTGGGCCGTGGTGCCCAGCGCTCCTCGCTGCTCTGCGTGGGCGATGACTGGCAGTCCATTTATGGGTGGCGGGGCAGCTCACCCAGTTACTTTATGGAGTTCAACAAGGAATTTGCGTCGCCGAGCACCACCAGGGTCATGCTCAGCGACAACTACCGCAGCCACCAACACATCATCGACGCCGCCGAGTACATCGTCCGCGCGGCACCGGCTATCGCGGGCAAGAAGGCCAGGGCAGCCCGGGAAGCTAAATCCCTGTGGCCCGTCAATGTGTTGGATCGCGATGACCAAGCCATGGCCTTGAGATTGATGGAGCATTACAAACAGGGCGATTCAATCTTGATGCTTTATCGAAAAAGCAGCGATAAGTCATTGATAGAGCAGTATATTCAACCGGTACTTAATGCAGATTCTAGCTTGCCGTACGAATCTCGAAGGTTGAAGCAACTGACCTACCACAGTGCCAAAGGGCTGCAGGCTGACGCTGTTTTCCTGTTGGGTGACTGTCAGCACCTGACCAGCTCCCCTTACAAAAATCAGGTTTACCGCATGGCCGGTCTGGGCAAGCCAAACGACAATGAGGCCTACGATAACGCCCAGAAAGACGAAATCCTGCGTTTGGCATATGTGGGAATCACGCGGGCGGTGAGTCATTGCTACTGGTATGTCGATGGGCAGGATGCACAGGTGGCGAATATGCCCAAGGCTTCGGACCGGATCGGAAAGGGCAAGCCGTTTTTTGCGGACCAGCGCAA
>Ga0308165_1005866_pt1 | contig 11136 bp, 14 predicted proteins | sample PhyWR2_FD_201032 | JGI IMG/M metagenome (GOLD analysis project Ga0308165, IMG submission 201032) | Phyllosphere microbial communities from UC Gill Tract Community Farm, Albany, California, United States - DLSLW.R2 | ecosystem: Host-associated > Plants > Phyllosphere > Unclassified | place: USA... | reverse complement strand
CGTTTACTGGCACCACGGGAGGAAACGAACATGTCAAAACCGGTGAACACGAGTGAACCGACGATAAAGGACACACCGACCACCATCGTCGTGGATTTGTTTAAGGCTTCATCCAATAACTCAAACGTCGCCGCCCCGATTAAAATGCCCGTTCCAAACGACATCACATACCCTATCAACCGTTGTTTAAGAGGGATGAACAAACCGATCAAGGCACCGATGACGACAGCTCCTCCGGCGATTGCCCCCCACATAAAAGCGATTCCCATTTCTATATCCTCCTTACGCATTCAACTATCTGTATTACTATTTTCCTAAAAAAATGATTGATAAACATAGCTAAATGAAAAAAATAAGAAGGAAGAGACTGAAAAAAATTGAAAAGTCTCCCGTCGTGGAGACGGAAGACTGAGAAAAGCATCAGAACGGTTGTTTATTTAACCAATGTCCACCGTCGAGGGCGATACATTCCCCATTTAAGTAGCTCGCTTGATCGGACAGCATCCAAGTCGCAAGACCGGCGATTTCTTCCGGTGTCCCGAAGCGTCCGAGCGGGACGTTCCGCCGAATCCGTTCTGCATGTTCCGGAGACATGGCGAGTTTATCGGCTCCGCCGGTCCGTTCAATCGGACCGGGACTGATGGCATTGATCCGGGCCCCGTATTTGTAGCCCCATTCGACAGCGAGTGTCCGCGTTAGGTTCAGGACACCGGCTTTTGCGGCCGCACTCGGTGCAACACCTGGACCTGCCTGCCAAGCATATGAGGCGACGATATTCAAGATTTGTCCGCCTGATACATTGTCCTCCTGCCAGCCTTTGACGAGGGCATGGGAACAGTTGAATGTCCCGTTCAAGACGATATCAATGACCGTTTTCCAGCCGTTTGGCGAAAGTTCGTCAGTCGGACAGATGAAATTGCCGGCAGCGTTATTGATCAGTGCTTCAAGTTGTCCGTATTGTTGCCGGGTTTGATTGACAGCAGCGAGGCAAGCGTCCGGATCCCGGACGTCCATTTGAATGACACTGTGTTTTCCGTCAATCGCCTGTAAATCCTGATCGGTTTGTTGCAACCGTTCGGCATTCCGTCCGGTCACGACGACATTCCAGCCGGCTTCTTTTAAAGCGATCGCCATCGCTTTCCCCATACCGCTCGTGCCGCCTGTGACAAGTACTGTTTTTGTCATGTATAAAACCCCCTTATAAACTGAATGAATAGCCATTCAATATAAGTATTCAAAAAAGAAGGAGTAAACTCCTTCTTTTAAATGGAAATTATTCGACTGCTGTTGCTGTATTCGTCAAGACCGGAACAACTTGTTTTTTACGTGAAACGACACCTTCAAGATAGAGGAGATGATTTGTTGCATCAAGTCCGAAGGCCCGTTCGACCAGTGACGCTTCAGGTCCGAGAACAAGCGCGACCGAGTTGTTCGTCAAGATATCGGTGACGAGCAACATATACAAGTCCAATTCTTTTTCAGCAATAAGGGATTCAATCCGTGTTTCGAGTTCTGCTTGACGAAGCAAAACTTCTGCCGTATCAACTGTGTTTGCCTGTGCGATTTCGACTTTGAATGGTCCCATCGAAAACTCTTTTGCATCAAGTGCGATCAGCTCATCAACCGTTTTCATTGATAAATCAGCACCGGCTTTTAACATATCGAGACCATAGACGTTGGCATCGACGCCGGCAATCGTCGCGAGTTCACGTGCTGCGATGACGTCTTGCTCCGTACATGTCGGCGACTTGAACAGTAACGAGTCGGAAACGATGGCTGACAACATCAGACCGGCGATTTCCGGTTTGATCGCAACACCGTGTTCTTTGTACATTTTGTTTAGGATGGTCGTCGTACAACCAACCGGTTCTGCCCGGTAATAAAGCGGATCAGACGTCTCGAAGTTGGCAATCCGGTGATGATCGATGACTTCCGTCACTTTGACGGCATCGATATCGTCGGCACTTTGTTGACGTTCATTGTGGTCAACGAGAATGACGTGTTGTGCTTCTTTTGATACTTCTGTCACGAGGCGGGGACGAGCGACTTTGAAATAGTCGAGTGCAAATTGTGTTTCTCCGTTAATTTCACCAAGACGAACGGCTTCAGCATGAACACCGAGCTCTTTTTTTAATTCGGCATAGGCGATCGCCGATGCAATCGTATCCGTGTCCGGATTTTTATGACCAAATACTAAAACTTTTTCCATGTGTATTCACTCCTAAATGATTGATGTCTCGCCCATTAGTGTACCATAAGTCGGTTTTAGACGGCGTTCATTTTCAAGAGGATTCCGGCGATTTTTTCGCTCCAGTACGGATCGGAGGCATAAAAAACGTTCATTCCGCGTGCCTTGTTTCCGAGAAACGGACCGCGGTAATATTTCCCGTCTTTAGAAAGATAGTCACGGGCGATGAAGCGACCCGTTTGACGGATCGAGTCTTCAAAGGAAGTATAGGCCGTCGCATTTTGACCGGGAGCGATATCCGTTGCATTGACTCCAAAGAGATTAAATTTATCTTTTGCGATGTCTGACCGTCCGTAATTGGATTCATGAATCGCATGGGCGAGCAGATAAGCCGCATTGATTCGATAGGTGCGTTCGACTTGCTTAAACGTCTTGCCCGTACCGATCAAAGGACTGTCGGGTGCATTTTTTTGAATGTAGGCATCGAGCTGCTTTGCTGTCAGGGCGGTCGGTTTCCGTAAATCCTGCGTCAACGTTTTGGACTCGACATACTGCATCGTTCGGTCGTCTAACGATGCCGGCGCTTCACCGGCCGTAATTAAACCGCCGAGACCGGCATCGGCGACGATATAATGCAAGAGACGCGCGCCACGTTTTTCATAATAGGACCGGTTACTGGATTGTTCGAGTGGATAAAGAGTCAACCGGTCCGAAGCGACATAACCGGTCAGACCGGCAATCTCGACCCGGCTGACCGAATCCGTATAGGCAAGTAAAGCAAGTCGACTGCCGGGCGCGACATACGTATGTCGTTTTTTCAACGCCCGGTCCGAATAAATATTTAAGGTCTGATTGGAATTGACGATTCCAATCCCGCTTCCGGTCAAATAGAGATACCGTTCATCGGACGTCCGTTTGATGGCGCCACGGCGTCCATTGATAAATGCTTTCGCTTCGGTGACGGAATCGAATTCTTCTTCCCGGATGACTTTCCCGTCCCGGTAGAGCTCCGCGACGTATGGGGAAGCCGGAGGAAGAATGGTCTGGGGTTTGTCCCGTAACAACAGGAACAATCCGCAACCGAGTAAGAAAAAAAAGACAAGCCCCTTGAAGGAGCCCGTTCGACGGACCGGGCGAGTGGGGCGAATCGTACGTTTGGTCAAAAAATCACGTCCTTCAAAAAAATCAATCGACAACCTGGGTAAAGAATAGGTAACCTAACAAAGAATGGGGGGAAGTCTGTGTTTATCGGATATCGAACGTTAAAGACCGCTGTCGCAGCGGCACTGGCGATGTGGATTGCGGAAACGATGCAACTGGATTACTACGTTTTTGCAGCCATCATCGCTATTTTGAGCATTCAGGCGACAAGAAAAAAATCATTCCGTTCGTCTTATGAACGGATTATGGCGTCGGTCCTCGCGATTGGACTTGGTTTCGTCATCTTCGAAGTCATCGGATACCGTCCGATTTCCATTGCACTCTATTTCATTATATTTCTTCCACTGACACAACGCCTCCGCCTACAGGACGGTTTTATCACAAGTGTCGTCATCCTGACCCATCTGTATGTCGCACGCCAATTGAACCTGAGCATCTTTTTAAACGAATTGTATTTGTTGCTGATTGGGGTCGGGGTCGGATTACTCGTTAATATGTACATGCCGAGTCTCGACCGGACGATTGCCGAGCGGCGACTGCAAATCGATCAACGGATTGCCGCCTTGTTCTTCGAAGTGGCCGCAGCGATCGAGACGGGGCGGATCAACCGACATTCGTTGACGCTACATGAGACGGAACGGCTGTTGAAAGAGGGGAAGGATGCTTCCTTGAAACGGATGGGGAATGCCATCGGTCGGCGAAATGATGATGAAGACTATCGCTATTTCCGAATGCGGGAACAACAATTTGAACTGTTGAATGGAATCGTCCGTAACGTGGATGATTTGGTTCTCGTCGTAGACGAAGGCAAAAAAGTCGCCGACCTGTTCCGGACGATTGGTGACAATGTCCGCCCCGATGCCGACGCGACGTTATTTTTGATGGAACTCAAACGTCTACTCGAAGATTTTCGCGAGTCACCGTTACCGAAGACACGCGATGAGTTCGAAGTCCGGTCCGCACTACTGCACATGTTGCAGGAAGCGGAACAGTATTTGAAACTGAAACAACGATTCGTCGATCAGAAGAGGTAGAACATCGTCGACGCAAAAGTACCGAGTAAGAAAATTGCCAAGATCGTAATCGTGGTCCATTTGATGATCCGTTGTTGTTTTGATGGTTTTGCCATAATAAAACGACTCCTTTCCTAGAACGATTGATTATAGCCATTGTACAAACAACGCTTGCGAAGTGCAAATCTGCCTATAGATGGTATACTAAAAAAGCGCTAGTCGAACTGAAAAAATGAGGAGGAATGTAACATGGTGAATGAGCAACGTGTACTCGATACCTTTTTAGAATTGGTCCAGATTGACTCGGAATCAAAAGAGGAAGCACAAATCTGTGCCCACTTAAAAGAAACGTTTACGGCACTCGGGTGTGACGTATTCGAAGATGACGCTTCATCCAAAACCGAACATAAAGGAAACAACTTGATCATCACGCTTCCGGCAACAAAAGACGGAGTCGATAAAATTTATTTCACTTCCCATATGGATACTGTTTTTCCGGGACAAGGAATCAAACCGATCATCGAAGATGGATATGTCAAGACCGATGGAACAACGATTCTTGGGGCAGATGATAAAGCGGGACTCGCTTCATTAATCGAATTGGTCCATGTCTTAAACGAAACGAATCAACCGCACGGGAAAATTCAATTCGTCATCACGGTCGGCGAAGAGTCCGGTTTGGTGGGGGCGATGGTTTTGGATCCATCGAAGATTGATGCAGACTACGGTTTTGCTTTGGATTCAGACGGTAAAGTCGGCGATATCATTACGGCTGCGCCAACCCAAGCAAAAGTAAATGCAAAAATTTACGGCAAAACAGCGCATGCCGGTGTCGCACCTGAAAAAGGAATCTCGGCCATCACGATTGCAGCAAAAGCAATCGCTAAAATGCCGCTCGGCCGGATCGATGAAGAGACGACGGCGAATATCGGACGCTTCAGCGGTGGTGGACCATCGACCAATATCGTCTGTGACTACGTCGAAATCTTTGCGGAAGCACGCTCACTCGTTGCACCGAAAATGGAAGCCCAAACGGCGAAGATGAAAGCGGCGTTCGAAGACGTTGCTGCTGAATTCGGAGGACGTGCCGAAGTCGAAGTCAAAGTCATGTATCCTGGTTTCAAATTCGAAGACGGCGATCAAGTCGTCGAAGTGGCAAAAGCCGCGATTACACAACTCGGTCGGACACCACGTCTCCTGCATTCTGGTGGGGGATCAGATGCAAACGTGATTGCCGGTTTCGGTATCCCAACCGTCAACCTGGCTGTCGGTTATGAAGATATTCATACGACAAATGAAAAAATGCCGATTGAAGAACTTGTTAAAACGGCAGAATTATGCGTAACGTTAGTCGATTACATCACAAATAAATGATGACAGACTAAAAAGAGTGTACCGCGACATTGCGGTACACTCTTTGTTCGTTTACGATTAAGTTAATTGAGGACGTTCGAAAAATTCCATGGACTCGAGAATGAGCTCTTCGGTACATAGTAAGGTCGTTGCGATTTCTTGAAGTTGAATTGATCTTCCGTACTGTTGCCGATAGTTCTCGTTCAACAAGCGAGCGGCTTGTACGACACGTGCATAAGTCCGTTCGATTTTGGTCATGGAAAAACCACCTTTCGAATCAGTATATGCCCATCTTAGCATGCTTCGGACTGAGAAAGGTGTATTTTATGTATAAAAAATGCTAATTTTACGAAAAGGGGAAAAAGATGGAATTTTATTTTTTAGGGACCGGTGCAGGTATGCCGTCAAAACAACGAAATGTTTCTTCGATCGCGCTTTTGCATCCGAAAATGACGTGGCTGTTTGATTGCGGGGAAGCAACACAACACCAAATGTTGCATAGTCCGATTAAACCACGGAAGGTCAGTACAATTTTCATCACACATTTGCATGGTGATCATATTTTTGGTCTTCCCGGCTTCATCAGTACGCGGGCTGCACTGGAAGGAACGACGTTATTAACGATTTTCGGTCCGAAAGGAATCAAAGAATGGCTTGATGCGACACTGCGTATCACGGGTACGTACTTACGTTATCCGCTTGATATCATTGAGGTCGAAGCGGGTCAGACATACGAGCAGGAAGGGTTTCAAATTCACGTCGAAGCATTGGAACACCGCTTTTTGGCTTATGGTTACCGGATTGAAGGCCAGGAAGAAAAGGGTGCCTTACGCGTCGAAGCATTGAAACAGCTGGGTATTCCTTCAGGACCACTCTATCGACAAATCAAACAAGAAGAAACGTTTAGGTTTGAGGGAATCGAATACCGGTCGATTGATTTTCTCGGAGAACCAAAGCCTGGCATCAAGTTGGCGGTGTTAGGAGATACAGTGCCGTGTGACGGGAGTATACGTCTGGCGCAAGAAGTAGATGTCCTTGTCCATGAGGCGACTTTTGCTGATTCCGAACAAGATCATGCAGGACGCTTTGGTCATTCGACAGCAAGACAGGCTGCAGAGATCGCCTTGAAAGCACAGGCAAAAAAACTGTTGTTGACGCATATTTCTGCGCGGTATGTCGATCAGGAACAACGGTTGGAAGTGGAGGCGCGGGAAGTATTTGAAGAGTCATACCTCATGACGGATCATCAATCTGTCGTGATTAAGGGGTAAACAATATGGACTTTCTCATCCAATGGTCACTGTTCCTGTTAGCAAGTATCATTCTTGGTTTCTTTTTAGAAAAACGGACCGAAAAAGAACAATATCTTTATTTGAAATTTGTTTTTTATGCCTGTTTAGGAGCGGTATCGTTCCCTGTCTATGATATTCAGTTGCCGCTGGGAATTATCTTATTTTTGATTGTCCTGCACCCGAAAAAAAATTCACGATACAAACGCTATATGGCCTTATTCGGATTTCTTTTTTTCCTGCTTCAACTCATTATGGGACCGTTTGATACGTTTACGCTCCGGGAAGAGACACAACAAATGGGGCAGGTCACGATTACCGACGAATCTTTTGATACGCTGATGATGCACATCGACCGCCGGATCGGAGACGAGTCACTGCGACTGGAACAAAGTCAATTGTTGTTTGATCAAGGGGGAAACCTGCGGAATGCAACATTTGAGTTGATCGCGAAAAGTCCGAAGCGTTTCATCCGGTACGAAGTGACCTATCAGGAAGTGACCGGTACATTGACATACCGTCCCCGGGAAGAAGTATTGACCCGTTCGCTCGAGTCGTACTATCAAAAATTGATCGATGCCTCGACCTCGTTTCAGACGTTGAAGACTTTATCCATCAAGCAGATTTTACATGAATCGAAGACACCGTACGTCGAGATGGATTTAGATGGGTTGTACGAGACGTTCAGCTTACAGGATGCTACGGTCCTGTTGATTAACGATCAAGGTGAATTGATTCCGTATGTCAACACCGGGGAAGATGTGTTGGCAAACGCGATTCGGTTGACGTATCTTCGTTCTGATGGGCAATCGTTACGCGAGAAAACAATACTTTTATACAACTACAGTTTTGAGACCTCAAGACGCAAAGGAGTCGTACGATGAAAAAATGGATATTGATGAGCGGCATTTTGCTGCTTGCAGGATGTGCGGAGCAACCGACAGATCAAACTGTTGAACCAAAGACGTGTGAACGTTCGGTCGAAGTATCGGTCGTCAATCATGCGAATGATAAGACATTATATGAAAAAGACATGTGTCTCAAAGCATCTGAAACGGCGCTTGATGCGCTAGAAGAAACGGATCTTCCGGTCGTCAAAACCGGTAAGGGTGAAATGGCATACGTGACGGCTGTTGACGGCATCCGTGAAAAATCAGCCGGAGCCAGCAGCGGCTGGGTATTTGGCGTCAATGATAAACCGGCACAAGTCGGGGCAGGAGCGTACGAACTAAAAGACGGTGACCGTCTGGAATGGCGATTCGAAAAAGATGCAATGGCTTATTTTCAGTAAGGCGGAACGGGAGCGACTTCATCCACTGAATGTCGCTCTTTTTGTAGTGGCAATGTTATCGGTCCCGTTCTTTTTGCAGACGCATGTCAGCATCCTGTTTGTTTTGACCGGACATTTGTTGTTTTTTACATGGATTCGGCAATGGGACGTCCTGCGTTATCTGACACTCCCTCTGATTTATATCGGAATGATGTATGCTCCTCTGCTCATCGGTGCGTCCGTAGACTCATACGGAATTTGGCTGACCGGTCTGACGGTTGCCTTATTCGTGACCTCGAGTCAACTGACGTTCACCTTGGTCCGGCTCGAGCAAATGGGTCCTTTATTCCGGATGTTACCGCGACTGACGCGCTTAACGGGGATGGTCCTGGCTATTATCCCCTCATTGCTCCGTACATGGCCGGAAGTGAAGATGAGCCATGCCAAACAACCAGTGGCAGAAAAGATGGAACGGGTTGCGTTGTATCATCTGTTACCTGTTGAAGCAGTCCCAAGTCCGTTACGGCGTTTGACACGTTCTGATCTGTTGATCGGACTTGTGATTGCAGGCATGTACATCGCATTGTGGTCTCCTGTTGCGGTCGTATCAGCGTTAATGTTACCCGGATTAGTGATGTTCTCAAAAGGAGGGATACGGGATGCCTACCATCATTACCGACGAAGAAAGTTCACTTGAACGGTTGGAACAACTGGCTCGGGCAGCTGGAGCCGAAGTGATTCATCCGGACCGACTGTTGCATGGGCGTGTCCGCGATATGTTGGCGACAACCAGTTTATTTGTCGCAGGTGAACTGGCGACATTACTTGGCCTAGAAGCTTTTTTTGACCGGGAGACAAGTGAACTGTCATCGGGGGAACAGCAACTTGTTTCGCTTGGCCATACATTGTCTGGTTTACCGGAACGGATTTTCTTGGCGGAACCATTTTTATTTTTAGATCAAGTCCGTAAAAACCGCTTGATGCTGTTATTTGAGGAAATCGAACGCCGTTTTTCCTGTCATATCACTTATTCCATGGTACACCAGCAACGACTAAAGCAGGAGAGCGGAACGGAACCGGTCAAAGGAAGGGTCATCGACGAGATGTCACGCATCCGGCACCGCTATCCGTTGCAGTCAAAATACGCGTTGCTGGTCGAACAGATGTCGTTTCGGTTAGGGGAACGGGTAGCCTTGATTGGGGCCAACGGAAGTGGGAAATCAACTTTGTTACGTCTGTTACTCGGTGTTGACCGTCCGCTATACGGAAAGGTCAAGCGGACCGGGGGAAAATGTTATGTTCCGGCACATCCGGCTTTGGCACCTGTCCTCGACAAACCGGGCGCTACTTTTTCCGAGCAAAAACAACAGTTGATGGAACGGCTTGCCTGGACGGAAGAAGCCTGTTATTTTGATGAACCGACGGCGGGGTTAACCAATCAGCAACGGTCTGATTTTATTCAAACCATGCTAAATCATCCGGACAAGTTGATTCTTCTTGCTACACACGATCCTGACCTGATTTTTTGTGCGACCCGTGTCGTGTATCTTGTCCAGGGAGAGATTGCCTTTGATGGTCCGGCGTCGCTGTTCATCGAGCAAAGCAGGTTGTACGAATGGAACTGATCGGCGCAGCAGTCCTCCTCATCAGTTTAATTGTTCTTTGTTTCGAGAAACGTCCGATTTCAGAGTCGATGCTTCGGTTCATCGCACTGGTTTCGGCAGCGGCGATTGTCGGAAGGCTGATTTTTGCAAGTATTCCGAATGTCCAGCCGGCAACTGCACTGATTCTCTTGGTTGCAGCCTGTATAGGACCGATTTCCGGAACAATCGTCGGGATGCTCGTTGTCGTCTTGACGAGTTTATTTTTGGGGAGCGGTCCCTTTGTGTTATTTCAAATCGTGGCGTACATGGTCATCAGTCTCCTCTGTGTCTTACCGGGTATGCGAACGAGATGGGTCTTAACGATTTATGGACTGGCAGCAGGTTTTTTTTATGGCTGGATCAGCAATTTAGGTTTTCTGATCTTTACCGATTTTTCGCGAGAAGCGTTTTGGACATTGCTCTTGACGGGAGGTCTGTTTGATTTAGTACACGGTGTTTCAAATGCCGTCTTCATCTGGTTGTTGTATCCGATTTTTTTGCGGATTTTGCACTCGTTTGATGGAAATGAGGGTACATGATAAGTAATCCCATTCGATTGGAGTGAAGCGTGATGCTTAGTTCGTCGCTGTCCATAACGTATCTCGTCGGGTTGTTACTTATTGCAGGTTTGGGTCTGGCATTTGGAAGTATCTTATTGTTGAAGGGAACGGTTCGGGGGCGTTATGCAGGATTTTATTTACTGGCAGCAGCTATTTTCCCCGGAGCGATGCTGATTACTTCCGTCGAAGGCGGACTGGTCGGACATCTCTTTTTTGAGAAAGAATTGTTCCTGTCAATCGTCGCCTGGTTGTTAGTCCTGTCGAGCGGTTACCTCGTCATGGTGACGGGCGCTGTTACGCTTCGGTACGTGTACCGTTATACCTCCATTCCGAAAAACGTTCAAAAATGGATGACGGACCATTTTCATCGTCCAAAACCAAACTAAACGAAACAAGACGTCCATCGCTTTCCGGGAAGGAAAGGATGAACGTCTTTTCTATGTTCGGATTAGTTGGAAACAGCGAATTCTTCGACCGGTGTCTCTTGTTGTTGTTGATCCGGATTTTGAATACGTCCAGTCACTTCCGTTAAGAGACGGCGGGGCAACAGTTTAGCGAACGTCACCATGGCGCGGTTACTTGCTCCCGGTACGACGACACGTTTTCCTTTTAACGTTCCCCGGTATCCGGCAAAGGCGACGAGGTGAGACGGCATGCTT
>Ga0308165_1005863_pt1 | contig 11141 bp, 11 predicted proteins | sample PhyWR2_FD_201032 | JGI IMG/M metagenome (GOLD analysis project Ga0308165, IMG submission 201032) | Phyllosphere microbial communities from UC Gill Tract Community Farm, Albany, California, United States - DLSLW.R2 | ecosystem: Host-associated > Plants > Phyllosphere > Unclassified | place: USA... | reverse complement strand
ACATGGCACGGTTGCCGTTGAGCACAGCATTGAAGGATTAACGCAGAGCCTATGGTGGGAGCGGGCTTGCCCGCGAAAGCGGTTTTCAGTCTCGACATGTGCAAGCTGACACGCCGCCTTCGCGGGCAAGCCCGCTCCCACAGGGGGTTTAGCGGCGATCGCCCTGCCCACCACGATCAACATCAGTCCCGTCATCCTCCCTCAAGGGAATTGCCCCTTCATCGTTGGGCAACTCATCGACGCCCGGTTCGTCTTCGGGATGGGTCGTCGTGTGCGACGGGCTCAAAGGCTGGGGATCGGTGGGAATAGGGTCGTAGCCGCCCTGCTCTTCGCTGGGAAATTTAGGGTCGTTCATGGGGCACCTCGCATGGAGCCGAGAAATCGGACTCTGATCATTCGAGGTGCCGGAATTTACTGCCGTTCCAATTTTTCAGTCACCGCCTGTCGGTGGCTGAAGCCCTGCCTCAGGGTGTTTTCAGAAGCTGGTCGACAATCTTGTCTTTGACCAGCAGACGCTTTTCCTTGAGCTTTTTCAGTTCGTCATCACTGGGGGCATCCGACTTGGCGCTTTCAGCCTCTACCACTTCGGCGTCCGCCTGCGAATACTTGGTGAGCAGTGAATCCAGTAATGGATCCTGGGTGCGTCTTTGCTGGATATCTTCCTTGGTACGATTCAAGTCCGCATAAAGATTGTGTGGCACCGGCATGGAACACCTCCGTTTGTTGATCGAAAGCAAACGCGATCGATTGCGTTCGCCCAACCATCAGAATGGCCTTGGTCCACGGGTTCTGTCGACCTTCAATCAGACAAGCGGTGTCCGTTCGTCGCCGTTTGGCAAAACCGATCAAACCTTTGCCCGCTCGTCGGCCTCCACATTTTTACGATCAACAGATCGCCAAAAAACCAGTGTGGAGAATGACCAATGGACGGATTTACCCTGCGCAATATCGCTCTGGCAGTCGCCCTGAGCACCAGCATGGGCGCGGCGTTTGCTGCCACTTCCAATGACTTCGTCGACAACGCGGCTGCTGGCGGCATCGCGGAAATCGAAACCAGTCGTCTTGCTCTGGAGAAAAGCCAATCGGCGGACATCAAGGCGTTCGCCAACATGATGATCACCGACCATTCCAAGGCCAACGATGAACTGGCCGCCATCGCCAAGAAAAATGACATCGAGGTGCCAGACACCACGACGCTGGTGAAACAGGCCAAGGAAAAAATCCTCGACATGCGCGACGAATCGTTCGACGCCGCCTACGCCAACAATCAGGTGAAGGCCCACGAGGAAACCATCGAGCTGTTCAAGAAAGAAGCCAATACGGTGACCGACGACAAGGCCAAAGGCTCCGCGGAGCTCAAGGGTTTCGCGCAGAAGATGCTGCCAGGGCTTGAGAAGCATCTGGAGATGGCGAAAAAACTGCAGGCGGCCCACCCGAGCAAGTAACCCGCGGCCCCTTCAGGGCTGTTCAAGGGCATTAAAAAGGGGCCGCGTTCAAGATGAAGGCGGCCCCTTTTTACATCCGCCACTATCCCCCATCCGTATCGATATCCGCATCGGTGTCTTCGCTGGGCGCAGGCCGATCGGGATCAGGCTTGAAGCCCGGACTGAATTCGTTGTCGTTATCGCTGTGATGTTGCTTCTGGTCTACCGAGTCATCGGCGCTTTCCGGCCCCGGGGTGTGTCCTTTGTCTTGGTCTTTCATATCTACCTCGTTCGTCACTGGCTTCAGGCTACGGCAGCAATCGGCCCTGTAGGTTGGAAACCCCCGACGGATCAGGGTTCCATCTGATGGCAGATTGAGGTCAAATGGGCGCAGTTTTGCGCGGTGCCCGCTACAGTACTTGTGCGTCGACGGAAATAATCCTGCCGGGACGAACAACTATTTCTACACGCAAATGTCATTGATCAGCGCCGGTCGTTTTTTGGGGAATCGGCGTACATATCCCAGGAGTCAACGCACATGGCAGCACTGCAGACCAGCACACTCGAAGCACTGAAAAAAGACCAGGCGCAATTACTTGCCAACTGGTACAGCAGTCTTGAAGCGAGTGGTGCCACGCGCAACCTCAAGGAACAAGAGGTCAAGCAGCAGACCTCTGATTTTTTGCAACTGATCATCGCCGGCCTCGACGCAGGTAATGGCAGCAACGTCGCCGCCTCCGGCTGGGACGAGATTCGCCAGTTCCTGGAAAAGCTCTCGCGCAGTCGCGCCCTGCTCGGACAAAACTCGCAGCAAACCGCCAACTTCATCTTCGCCTTCAAGGGCCCGCTCTTCGCAGCGTTGCAAAATCACTATCAGGACAATCCCAGCTTGTTGGCCGAACAACTGCTGGAACTGTCCGAGTTGCTCGACAGCCTCGGGATGCACACGATCCGCACCTTCCAGGAGTCGCGCGAGGCGGTGATCAAGCGTCAACAGGAAGAACTGCTGGAGTTGTCCACGCCCGTCGTCAAACTGTGGGACGGTGTATTGGCGTTGCCAATGATCGGCACGCTGGACTCGCAGCGCACCCAGGTGGTGATGGAATCGCTATTGCAACGCATCGTCGACACGGGTTCGGAAATCGCCATCATCGACATCACTGGCGTGCCCACCGTGGACACCCTGGTCGCCCAGCACCTGCTCAAGACCGTGACCGCCATTCGCCTGATGGGCGCTGACTGCATCATCAGCGGCGTGCGTCCGCAGATCGCCCAGACCATCGTGCACCTGGGCCTGGACCTGCAAGGCGTTGTGACGAAGGCCAACCTGGCGGATGCATTGAAACTCGCCTTGTCGCGCCTGGGGCTGAGCCTCACCAAGGCGGGCTGAGGCCATGGAACGCATTCCGATTTTGCAAATGGGCGACTTCCTGCTGGTGACCATTCAGGTCGACATGCATGACCAGTTGGCGTTGACTCTGCAAGAGGACCTTTCCGAGCGCATCAGCAGAACCTCTGCGCGCGGCGTGCTGATCGATATTTCAGCGCTGGACATGGTGGACTCGTTCATCGGCCGCATGATCGGCACCATCTCCGGATTGTCCCGGATCATGGATGCGCAGACGGTACTGGTGGGCATGCAACCGGCGGTCGCCATCACACTGGTAGAACTGGGCATGACCCTGCCAGGGGTAAGCACCGCATTGAATGTCGAGCGTGGGATGAAGCTGCTTCAGGACTGGGTAAGCAACCAATGACCGTACGCAGCAGCGGCACCCATCCGATCCATATCGAACAAGATGTCGTTCTGGCGCGCCAACTGACACGCAAACTGGCCACCGAATGCGGCATGCGCCTGATCGACCTGACCAAACTGGTCACGGCCGTCAGCGAACTGGCCCGTAACACCATGGTGTACGGCGGCGGCGGTGACATGGACTGGCAAATCATCGAGGAAAACGCGCGCACCGGTGTTCGCCTGGTATTTCGCGATGAAGGACCTGGCATCCCGGACATCAAGCTCGCCATGACCGATGGCTGGACGTCGGGCAATGGTCTGGGCCTGGGCCTGACCGGCGCCAAACGATTGGTCGAAGAGTTCGAGCTGGAAACCGCGCCCGGCCAAGGCACACGCATCACGATTACGCGATGGACATGAATATCTCCGGTTCACTGACCCAGGTGCTGCTGATTGAAGACAGCAGCCAGATCGGTCACGCCCGACGCACCGCCCAGCAGTTGGCGGAGAAAAACGGCTTCGACGCGACCGATGCAGGGCGGGTGGCGCTGGTGGCCACCGAGCTTGCCAGCAATATTCTCAAACACGCGACCCATGGCGAGCTGCACCTTCGGGTGCTGCCCCGTGCGTCGGGCGCAGGGATCGAGATACTCGCCGTTGACCGTGCCGCCGGGTTTGACGTGGATGCCTGCCTGGCGGACGGGTTTTCCACCCGAGGGACCCAGGGCATCGGCCTGGGCGCCGTGTTCCGCCAGACCGAAGTGTTCGATGTGTACGCCGATTCACGCGGCACGGTACTGTTGACGCGCCTGTACCCGCGCACCGACAACGCACCCGATCCACGGTTCGGTGTCAGCCACCACTCACTGCATGATGATCCCGCGTGCGGCGATACCTGGCATCTGACCTATGACGGCTCGAACATCAGCGCGCTGGTGATCGATGGCCTGGGCCATGGTGAAGAAGCCGAAGAAGCGGCGCGTGCCGGTGAGAAAGCATTCAACCACTTGCCATTCGCGTCCCCGACACTGCTCTTGCAAGACCTTCACGAAGCCATGACCGGCACGAGGGGCGGCGCGGTGGCCATCGCACAATTCGATGGCGACAGCCTGCGCTTCGTCGGTATCGGCAACATCGGCGCCACCCTGATCGGCCCGGAAAAATCCCGAGGCCTGGCCTCCCACCCCGGCATCGTCGGCGGGCAATACCGGAAAGCCCAACCCTTTGACTATGCTCAAGTGAATGGACACCTGTTGATCATGTACAGCGACGGCCTGCAATCGCGTTGGAACCTGCAAGATTACCCCGGCCTGGTGCACCGCCACCCTGCCGTGATCGCCGCCATCCTGCACCGCGATTTCTGCCGTGGACGTGATGACGTCACGGTGTTGGTCGTTGCTCTGGAGACAGCCCATGGCTGATACACACCTGAGTCAGATCGACGAACAGGCCGCCCAGGTGGCACGGCTGCAAAGTGAGTGCGACGCCCTGCGGGCTGAACTGGATGAAACCAACCAGGGCGTTTTGGCACTTTACGGCGAGCTGGACATGCAGGCCGAACAACTGCGCCAGGCATCGGACCTCAAAAGCCGCTTCCTGTCTTATATGAGTCACGAGTTTCGCACGCCACTGGGCTCGATCCTCAGCATCGCCAGTCTGTTGACCGACGAGCTCGACGGACCGCTAAGCCCGGAGCAACACAAGCAGGTGAACTTCGTCTGCAATGCGGCGCGGGAATTGAGCGACATGGTCGACGATCTGCTCGACCTGGCAAAGATCGAAGCCGGGCGTATTTCGATCTCGGCGGCCTGGTTCGATATGTTCGACCTGTTTGCCGCGCTGCGCGGCATGTTCCGGCCCATCGTCGATGCGAGCGCCGTTGACCTGATATTCGAGGAACCGGTGGGTCTCCCGAGGTTGTATACCGATGACAAGAAACTCGGGCAGATCCTGCGCAACTTCATTTCCAACTCGCTGAAATTCACCACCCGTGGCGAAGTCCGCGTCTCGGCGAGCCTGGAGTGCAGTGACCGGATCCGGTTCGCGGTGACCGACACCGGCATCGGTATCGCGCCCGAGCTGCATGGTGCATTGTTCGAGGATTTCTCCCAGGTCGACTCGCCCCTGCAGAAACGTCTGCGTGGCACAGGTCTGGGGCTGTCGCTGTGCAAACGCTTCGCCGAGCTGCTCGGCGGTGAGGTGGGGCTGGAGAGTACGCCAGGGGTCGGTTCGACCTTCTATGTGATCATACCGCTGGCCCTCGCCACGGAGTCCGCCGATGAAACGTGACATGCGTTTGCTGATAGTCGACGACAACGTCGCCACCCGCTACGCCTTGCGCAGGCGCCTGGAGCGGCATGGCTACATCGTCCTCGAAGCCGGAACCGGCGGTGAAGGCCTGGCCCTGATCCACAGCGAAACCTTCGACGCGCTGATCCTCGACGTCAACCTGCCGGACATGAGCGGCTTCGACATCGTGCGCAAATTGCGCTCGGAACCTGCCACCGCCCTGCTCCCGGTCATCCACGTATCAGCGGCCTCGATTCAGTCCGGCGACATCATCACCGGCCTGGACGCCGGTGCCGATGCCTACCTGATTCATCCGGTCGACCCGGATGTGTTGCTGGCCACCCTGCGCACGCTGCTGCGCGTGCGCGACACCGAAAATGCGTTGCGCGAAAGCGAGGCGCGCTTTCGCGAGATCTTCACCAACATCTCCGCGCCGATTGCCGTGCTCGATGCGCAGCTCAAGGTGCACGAGTGCAACCATGCGTTTGCCCGGCTGATCCAGGACAATCGCGACCCGGACGCCTTGCGCGAATGCTTCGCCGACCAGCAGGACGCCATTGTCGATGAGTTGCGCCTGCGACTGAGCGTCGGTGAACGCTGGAAAGGCACGTTGAACATGCGGGTCGAGGGTGAGCTGCGCGAAACCGAGTGGCAGATTTCGCCCTACCGCACACCGGCATTGAGCCTGGTGTTTGTCGAGGACGTCACCGAGCATCGGCACCGCGAGCGCTCGCACCTGGCCAGGCTGGACGACGCCACCTCGCAACTCGAGACCGAAATCGCCTCGCGGGTCCGCACCGAAGCCCAACTGCTGCAAGTGCAGAAGATGGACGCGCTGGGCAAGTTGACCGGCGGCATTGCCCATGACTTCAATAACCTGCTGACCGGCATCATCACGAGCCTGGAGCTGATCCAGAAACGCATGGCCGATTCGCGTCCGGAAAAAGTCGAATTCTATGCCGGCGCAGCCCTTAGCTCGGCGCGCAGCGCTGCTTCCCTGACGCACCGACTGCTGGCCTTCGCCCGGCAGCAACCGCTCAACACCCGGCCGGTGGACATCAACGACCATATTCGCTCCCTCGAAGAGTTGTTGAGGCGCACCATCGGCGAGCACATCACGTTAAGGCTCGAACTGACCTCCAAGACGGCGATCGCCCTCGTGGACCCCATTCAGCTGGAAAGCGCGGTGTTGAACCTGGTCATCAACGCCCGCGATGCCTTGCCCCAGGGCGGCAATATCTGGGTCAGCACCTACGCAGCGTATTCCCACGGTGATCCGAAACTGACCGATGGCGCCTACGTGGCACTGGCCGTGCGTGATGACGGTACGGGTATCGAGCATCACGTGATCGACAAGGTGTTCGACCCGTTTTTCACCACCAAGCCGCTGGGCCAGGGCACCGGCCTGGGATTGTCGAGTATCTACGGCTTCGCCCGGCAATCGGGCGGCGACGCGCACATTCGCAGCGTGGCGCGACGCGGCACCGAAGTGACCATCATGCTGCCCGCCAGCAGCGACCCGACTACGGTGGAGGAAGAATCGCCAGTGGTTGAAGTGCCCGGTTGCGGCGAGCACATCCTGATTGTCGAGGACATGGCATCAGTGCGCATGTTCGTCGCCGAGGTGCTGGTGGACGCCGGTTACCGCTGCACGCAAGCCGGTGATGTCGAAAGCGCGCTGGAACGCTTGCAAAACGACCCGTCGATCGATCTGATGCTGAGCGACGTTGGGCTGCCACGCATGAACGGCCGCGAACTGGCCGATGTCGCCCGCGGCTGGCGCGAAGGCTTGCCGATCCTGTTCATGACCGGTTATGCCGAAAATGCCCTTAACCGCCAGGTGTTCCTGGGCGATGGCATGGACATGCTGGTCAAGCCGTTCCAGATCAGTGAGCTGCTGGACAAGGTTCGCCGCAGCATCGACGGGGCCTGACAGATCGAATCGCGGGCAAGCCCGCTCCCACAATGGTTGACGGGTGCCCTTGTGGGAGCGGGCTTGCTCGCGATGAGGCCGGCTGACCCACCGCCTATTTATGCCTTACCCAATACCCTGGCCAAAAACGGCGCCGTCCGGCTTTTCTTGTGGCCGGCCACCTTCTGCGGCGTGCCAGCAACGACGATCTTGCCGCCCTGATCCCCTGCCCCCGGCCCGATGTCGATGACCCAGTCACTTTGCGCCACCACGCGCATCTCATGCTCGACCACGATGACCGTGTGCCCCGCTGCCACCAGATTGTTCAACTGCTCCAGCAATCGGTCCACGTCCCGTGGGTGCAATCCGGTGGTCGGCTCATCGAGCACATACAAAGTGGCACCCCGTTGATTGCGCTGCAGCTCGGTCGCCAGTTTGATGCGCTGGGCTTCGCCGCCGGACAATTCGGTCGCCGGCTGACCCAGTCGCAGGTAGCCCAGGCCAATGTCGCGCAGCACCTCCAGTGAACGGTGAATCCCCGCTTGCTCGCGGAACACCTCGACCGCCTCATCCACCGTCAGTTGCAACACCTGGGCGATGTTCAGCCCCTGCCAGTTGATGGCCAACGTTTCCGGGTTATAGCGGGCGCCATGGCACGTCGGACATGGCGCATAGACACTGGGCATGAACAACAACTCGACGCTGACAAAACCTTCGCCTTCGCAGGTTGCGCAACGGCCCTTGGCGACGTTGAAGGAGAATTGCCCGGCATCGTAACCTGCAGCCTGCGCCTGCTCGGTCGCGGCAAAGAGTTTGCGCACGTTGTCGAACAGCCCGGTGTAGGTCGCCAGGTTCGAGCGTGGCGTCCGGCCGATGGGCTTCTGGTCCACCTGCACCAGGCGCTTGATCGACGCCAGCCCTGCGCTGACGTGACCACCACTGGTCTGCGGCGCGTCATCCTCCAGGCTTAGCTCGGCGGCATCCGGGTCACGCGCTGAGCGACCGAAATACGCCCCGACCAATTCGAGCAGCGCCTGGCTGACCAGGCTGGATTTACCCGAACCCGAAACGCCGGTGACCGCCGTGAAGCAACCCAATGGAAATTCGGCGCTGAGATTGTTCAGGTTGTTGCGGGTGATGCCCTCCAGCTTCAACCAGTCCTTGGGTTTGCGTCGACCTGCAGCCGCACTGACCTCTTCGGCGAACAGATAGGCCCGCGTCTGCGATTGCTGCACCTCGGCCAGCCCCTGAGGCGGCCCGCTGTAGAGAATCTGTCCGCCATGCTCACCCGCCGCCGGGCCGACATCGATCAGCCAGTCAGCGCGGCGCATGGTCTCCAGGTCGTGCTCGACCACGAACAACGTATTGCCTGCCGCTTTCAGTCCTTGCAGCGCCTCGAACAGCGCTTCGCCGTCTGCCGGGTGCAAGCCGGCCGAGGGTTCGTCCAGCACATAGATCACGCCAAAGAGTTGCGAGCCCAGTTGCGTGGCCAGGCGCAGGCGTTGCAATTCACCGGAAGACAGGGTTGGCGTGCTGCGCTCCAGTGCCAGGTAGCCGAGTCCAAGGTCGGTCAGGATGCTGACCCGCTCCAGCAAATCCTGGGCGATGCGTTGCGCGGCCAGGCGCTTTTCCACCGACAGGTTAGGCGTGTGGCGTACGTCAGGCGCATTGGCGTGGCCGCTGGCGCCGTGGGCCACCCGTTGTTCACGGGCGTGGCGGGTTTGCTCATGGGTCAGCACTTCGCCCGCCTCATCGGCTGCATCCAGGTAGCTTTGCGCGGCCACCGGCCTCAGGACTTCGGCGACTTGCAGCAACGGCATTTGCGAGAGCTCGCCGATGTCATAGCCGGCGAAAGTTACCGACAAAGCCTCGCGCTTGAGCCGTTTGCCGGCACACAACGGGCACGGACTGCCGATCATGAATTGCGAGACGCGCTTCTTCATCAGCGCGCTTTGGGATTGGCTGAAGGTGTGCAGGATGTAGCGTCGGGCGCCGCTGAAGGTGCCCTGGTAACTCGGCTCCATCTTGCGCTTGAGCGCGACTCGGGTTTCCTCGGGGGTAAGCCCGGCATACACCGGAACGGTCGGGGTTTCCTCGGTGAAGAGAATCCAGTCACGCTGTTTTTTGGGCAGGTCGCGCCAGGGTTTGTCGACGTCAATGCCCATGGTCACCAGGATGTCGCGAAGGTTCTGGCCCTGCCATGCCAAGGGCCAGGATGCGACGGCGCGCTGGCGGATGGTCAAGCTCGGGTCCGGTACCATCAAGGCTTCAGTCACTTCATACACTCGGCCCAGGCCATGGCACTCAGGGCACGCGCCCTGGGGTGTGTTCGGCGAAAAGTCCTCGGCGTAGAGCATCGGCTGGTTCGCCGGGTAACTGCCCGCGCGCGAGTACAACATGCGGATCAGGCTGGACAAGGTGGTGACGCTACCCACCGAAGATCGCGTGCTCGGCGTGCCACGCTGCTGCTGCAGGGCGACTGCCGGTGGCAGGCCTTCGATGGAATCAACGTCCGGCACCCCGACCTGATCGATCAGGCGCCGCGCATAAGGGGCCACGGACTCGAAATAGCGGCGCTGCGCTTCGGCATACAAGGTCGAAAACGCCAGGGACGACTTGCCCGAACCGGACACTCCAGTGAACACCACCAGGGCATCGCGGGGGATGTCGACGTCGACGTTCTTGAGGTTGTGCTCACGGGCCCCACGAACTCTGACCATGTTGGAGGGGGATTGGGTGGGGCGCTTGGCGGTCATGGGCGGCCTTATGATTGTGAGTGTTGCTACCTGTGGGAGCGAGCCTGCTCGCGATGGTGGCGTTACATCCAATGAAGGTGCTGAATGTTATAGGTCCCCCGCGAGCAGGCTCGCTCCCACAGTGAAGATTGCGCAACCCTCAGGGATGAGTTTCAGCCATTAAGCACCGTACGTACCATTCGTGTCAGCGCTTCAGGGCGATAAGGTTTGCTCAGCAAAAAGGTATCGGGGCTGAGCTGGTGGTTGCGCGAGATCATGTCACGGGTGTGGCCGGAGGTGAACAGCACCGCCACCGGCGGCAGCTGGACCTTGGCCCAGGCAGCCAGGTCCGTGCTTTTGATCAGGCCGGGCATGACCACATCGGTGAAAATCAATTGCACGGGCGCCCCTTCCAGCAACATCTGCATGGCGACATCGGCGTTGGGGGCAGTCAGGACCTGATAACCCTCCTCCCTGAGCAGCTCGACCGTCGAGGTCCGCACGGCCTCATTGTCCTCGACCACCAGGATTGTCTCGTCTCCACCGTACTGGTGCACTTCGTGGGCGCTCGGTTCACAGGGCAGTGCGCGTCGGCTGCGCGGGAAATACAACTGCACCCGCGTGCCTTCACCCTCCATGCTCGACATTTCGATATGGCCGCCGCTTTGCTTGACGAACCCGAACACCATGCTCAAGCCCAGCCCAGTGCCCTTGCCATCGGGCTTGGTCGTGAAGAACGGCTCGAACGCCTGGGCGAGCACCTGCTCGGGCATGCCCATACCGTTATCGCGGAGGGCGACGCGAACGTAGTCCCCTTCCGTAATGCCCTTGCCGGCGCAGAATTCACGGTCGAGCGAGACATTCTGCGCGGTCAGCTCTATCAACCCTTCGCCCTGCATGGCATCGCGGGCGTTGATCGCCAGGTTGAGGATGGCGTTTTCCAACTGGTTGCGATCCACATGGATGTACCAGGCGTCTTCCGGCAAACAGATGTCGATCTGAATGGTCTCACCCATTGTCCGTTGCAGCAGCTCGCCCAGCCC
>Ga0308165_1005862_pt1 | contig 11143 bp, 10 predicted proteins | sample PhyWR2_FD_201032 | JGI IMG/M metagenome (GOLD analysis project Ga0308165, IMG submission 201032) | Phyllosphere microbial communities from UC Gill Tract Community Farm, Albany, California, United States - DLSLW.R2 | ecosystem: Host-associated > Plants > Phyllosphere > Unclassified | place: USA... | reverse complement strand
CCGGTTTTTCTGGCAGTGCTGTGTGCCGCATTGCTGCATGCGAGCTGGAATACCCTTGTTAAAATCGGTGAGGAACGCTTTGTTGGCGTGGCGCTGATTGCGATTTTCTCCGGCGCGGTTTCGCTGTGCGGCTTAGCGTGGGTCAGCTTACCAAACCTCTCATCGTTGCCGTGGCTGTTACTCTCTCTGGTGCTGCACACTGGCTATTGTCTGTTTCTCAGCCGTGCCTATGGACAAGGGGATCTCGGCCAAATTTACCCGTTGGCGCGCGGCAGTGCGCCGCTGTTGGCGATGATGCTTAGCGCGCTTTTTCTGCGTGAATATCCGCCTCTGCTCGGCGTTATCGGTGCGCTGGTGTTGGTTTCAGGTGTGCTGCTAATGGCGCTACGCGGCGGCGGGCGCAGAAAGTTGAATGGTAAAGCCGTGCGCTATGCCTTAATCACCGCCATGTTTACCGCAGGATATACGCTTTCAGATGGTGCCGGAGCCCGCGCCGCCGAAGCTCCGCTCACCTACACGCTGTGGCTGTTTACGCTCAACGGTATCATTATGCTGCCGCTGTTATGGCTGCATCAGCGAGGGAAAACCTGGGGGCAGATTAAGCGCAATTGGCGGGTAGGTTTAGCGGGGGGAACGATGTCGCTGCTGGCCTACGGCATTGTGATTTGGGCGTTGACTCAGGCGCCGATTGGCGTTGTTGCCGCGCTGCGTGAAAGTAGCGTGCTATTCGCCATGATATTTTCGGTATGGTTGCTGAAAGAGCCGATGGGAAAAGCTAGGATCGCCGCCAGTTTGGTGATTGTGACGGGCGTGATGCTGTCGCGGTTGGGGTAAAGTCCCCAATAACACGGTGTTTAAATTTTGTAGAACAGCGTGTTTGGCGCAATGGGAGACTGAACAAAACCAAAGTATTCATAGAACGCCTGCGCTTGCTCATTGATGGCATGTACCATAATGGCCTTAATTCCCACCAGATCGGCCAGATTAGAGACGCGCATCACCGCATCCTTAAGTAACCATTTCCCAAAATTATTACCCTGAGTAGATACGTCAACGGCAAGGCGGCCCAGCAGAATAACAGGTATGGGGTTTGGCATATTCTGGCGCAAGCCACGTCCCAAATCGGTGTGGCTTACTGAGCCGGTCGCAAGGGAGTAATAGCCAACGACGCGATTGGTACATTCTAGGCAAATAACAAAGGTGCGGGAGGCATTAAGGTACTGATTTTTTATGGCGCGGCGGCGAAGCCAATCATTGAGTACATCATTTCCACTGTTGAAAGATTGTAGTTCGTGCTCTTCGGTCAGTAGCTCAGGAGACGTGATATTTATTCCCATTCAGGTTTCACATCCATCAAGCGCTGGCGACCTTCAATATTTTGAACCGGTGCTTCTAGCTGTTCAATGAAAGCCTGATAACGGGCATCGTCCAATACAAATACACGTTGATCGAGAATGATATTTTGGGCTTCATGTACGGCTTTCTCAATGATGAAATCCGTCCGATTTTTATTCACTAGGCTTGCAGCGTAGTCTATAACAGCTCTCTCTTCTTCGCTGGCACGAACGTTAATTTGCTTATTGCGAGTAGATTTACGAGGAGTTGTTTGCATAGAAACCTCCGGTTGGTAACAAATTGCTATACGTAAATAATAGCAGGGCGGGTAACAGATTGCTATACACGTGCGCAATGCGGTTTGCTATAGAGGTGATGCTTGTGTTGATAGCGCGCTTTGTGAAAAAGCAAAGCGGAGGAATGAGATCCTCCGCTTTGAGATGATAGGTATTTCAGGACGACTACAAGAATATCGTCATCAGGTACGCGGCAAACAGGGCCAAGTGAGCGGCACCATTCAGAACGTTAGTACGCCCTGTGCTAAATGAAACCTGACACAGCATCAATGCGGCGACCATCACCACCACCTGTGGGGCATCCAGCGCAAAGATCAGCGGCTGGCCGGTCAAGGTCGCAATAATCGTGACCGCAGGCACCGTCAGTGAAATGGTTGCTAGCACCGAACCGAAGAACAGGTTCATGGCGCGCTGCACCTGATTGGCCAATACGGCTTTCAATGCCCCCAATCCTTCCGGCGACAAAATCAGCAGAGCAACTAAGAAACCGGTGAACTGCTGCGGCGCATTCAGCGTGCTTAGCAGGCTTTCAAGCGGGTTGGCATTGAACTTGGTTACCGCAATAACGGCAATCAAATGCACCACTAGCCAACCAGCATGCCATGCGCTGCTGTGAGCTGAAGGTTTACCGTGATGCGGATCGGTCGGATCATCGCCGTCATCTTCATGCTCATAAACAAACAGGCTTTGGTGCGTTTTGGTTTGGATTAGCAAGAACACGCCGTACATCGCGGCGGAAATAGCCGCCACCATAAGCGCTTGACCCGTGGTGAAGTTGCCTCCAGGGAAGGTCATCGGTAACACTAAAACGATGATCGCCAGCGGGATCAGCGTAATTAAATACTGTTTGATACCGGCCAGATTGACAAACTGCGTGGCAAATTTACGTCCGCCGAGCAGCAATGAAAAACCAACCAAACCACCGGTGACGATCATCACGATGGAATAGAGCGTATCGCGCATCAGCGCCGGAGCGGCATCTCCGGTAGCCATCAACGCTGAGATCAGGCTGACTTCAAGAATAACCACGGAAAGGCTCAGAATTAATGAGCCGTACGGTTCACCTAAACGGTGTGCCAGCACGTCAGCGTGACGCACTACGCTAAACGCGCTGCTCAATATAGCGATCAGCGCGAGAATATTAATGCCAGCGACGGCGGGTAAACTCTGTGTATTGCCCCACAGAGTCAGGACAACTAAGGCAATAACAGGTAGAGCTAATGAGTACTCGCTATGCCGTGTTTTCACGCGGCATGCTTCAGTTTCTGACTTCATTATGATTATTCTCCGTGTAACGATGCGCAGGCGGTCAATCGCAAAATCCAATCAATACTTCGATAAAACTATGTATAGCCTATCAAAAAAATGTGTTTTATCGATTAGTTTTTACCTAGCTTTACTTATTTTATGAATTTTTATCACGGTCTGCTCAATTAAATCATGCTAGTTCGCGATACGTTTAATCTCTTGGGAAATGTTGAGAATACATTCATTAGTTTTCTGAAACCAAAGGGAATGACTTTTTTGCGGTATCATTAGGGGGAGATAAGTGAGAGGAACCTAAAAATGACGGATGCAGGCCAGTGGATTTCTGATTACGGCTATGTTGCGGTGGTTCTTGGCAGCATTATTGAGGGTGAAACAATTGCTTTTCTGGCAGGCGCAGCGGCTCACAAACATCTACTGTCCTATCCTTTAGTTTTGTTGATGACTTTCTTGGGGGCAACGGCGGGGGATTTTACGCTGTATCTGGTGGGGCGGCGGTTTGGTCGTCAGATCTTAGCGCGTTTTAAGCGACAGCAGAAAAAGATCCAACGCTTCCAACAGCGAGTGCGCGAGCACGAGACGCTGTTAATCCTAGGGATGCGTTTTGCCTACGGTTTCCGCACCATTGGACCGATCATCATCGGATCTTCGGGCGTTAAGCTGCGCAAGTTTGTGCTGCTAAATGTTATCGGCGCGGCGATTTGGGCATTTATTATTGTCACGCTCGGTTATGCCGCCAGCGAGGTGCTGTTCCGCCTGTTTGCCCATGAGCATCAACGGCGCATCGCCTTTGTGGTGCTGATGGTCGCGTTGCTGGTGGGATTAATCGGTGTGAAGTGGTATCGCTCAAAACAGTCTGACAAGGATGAGTAAAATACAAAGGGCGTCGCGCCCTTTGTATCAGATTTCATGGCACTGATTTAAAGCCCGCGGCGGCATCTAAATATCAGCCATAAAAAATAGGGGCCACCCAGCAGGCTGGTGAGTAATCCCACCGGCATTTCTGCGGGTTGAACCACGGTTCGAGCTAAGGTGTCTGCCAGCAACAACAAACAGGCACCGCATAGCGCAGAGCAGGGGATTAACCAGCGATGGTCTGAGCCGATTGTCATGCGTACCAGATGCGGCACCACTAATCCGACAAATCCAATCACACCGCTGATGGCGACAGATGCGCCCACCAATAATGAACTCAGCACCAACAGCATTTGGCGTTTACGTTTTACATTAACGCCAAGATAGTGCGCCTCTTCATCACCCAGTTGTAGCAGGTTTAACGTTCCCGCATTACGCCAGGTGAAAAATATCGCCGGAAGTGCCAACGAGGCGGATACCAGAAGCGTGGGCCATTGCGCCTGTCCCAAACTGCCCATCATCCACAGCGTTAACTGGCGAAGCTGCTGATCGTCACCGACATAGCTTAGTATCCCAATCGCTGCGCCGCACAGCGCGTTAATCGCGATACCGGCCAGTAGCAGATGCAGCATGCCACCGTGGCTGGAGCGACCGCTGAGGAAAAATATGAATGTGCAGATAAGTAGGCTGCCCAACACGGCAAACAGCATATGTTCATACATTAAAAACAGTGCAGGCAAGGAGACTGGAAAAACGATAGCCATACCGACCATCAATGCCGAGCCGCTGCTAACGCCTAACAAACCCGGATCGGCCATCGGGTTACGAAATAAACCCTGCATGATCACGCCCGATGTTGCCAGCGCGGCACCCACCAACACGGCCAGCAAAACGCGTGGCATACGCACGTTGAGCCAAATATCGAGATAATAGTCCTGTAGCTCACTGTTCCACAGCACTGAAAACGGCATGCTGATCGCGCCGAGATTTGCGGCACACAGCACCAAGGCTAGCAGGATAAAAGTCAGTCCCCAGAACATCTGGGGAGATGAGAGTGAGCTATTCATCACTCAGGATCTCCATCGCATCGAAAAGTCACTGCGTCAATCCGACGCAGTGATATTGAGCTATTCCGTTATGATTGACGGCAACCATGTTTAGATTGCGTCTGCTTTAAGGCGTAACGCCAAGGCGCGGAAGGCTTCGACCTGTGAAGCGAGCAGTTTGCGATGTTCGTCGCGGCCCAAGAAAATTTTAAACATGGCGCTGCCTTGCTGGTTCAAGAACAGAATAGAGGCGGTGTCCATGCCCATAAACTGACGTTCAATCAGCGCAATATGATGGCAGTTTTCGGCTTTAATATGTCCGGTAAGGCCTTTTTTTCCGCGCAGGTTAAAGTAACCATGGCGGTGAAAACCGGTAGGTAATTCTCCGGTGAACTCCAAAATAACATCGGCGGTGTGCGCCAAGGTGGTTACGCTGCCCCATTCCACGACGCTATCCCATACCGCATCGAACTTATCGCCAGAAACTAAGGTGTGCTCCGGTAAATGCTGGATCACGTCAAGTAGCGTGGTGTTGTATTTTTCAGCGATAGCCTCCAGCGTGCCATCAGGACGGGTTTGCATGAATGCATGCAGTTCAGAATGCGTCATTGTTGTTGCTCCTTGTTATAAGTACTTGTCGTATCAGTGAAAAAATTAAGCAGGGTTTGGATAAAGTTGCTGCTGGAGGAATTCAACCGCATCAACGATGCGTGGCCCCATCCCCAGAATGAGCGACTGATCGATTTCAACGATGCGTTGATTTTTCCATGCGGCGGTGCGGGTGACACCGGCTACGTTGCCCAGCTGTTTTTTACCGTCGGCAGCAGCCAAGCTTTGCGTGGTGACCACTATTACGTCGGGATTAGCCGCGATAATTGCTTCGCCGCTGTAGGTTTTATATTCCGCGTGGCTTGCGATATTTTGCCCACCGGCCAACGACAAAATAGTGCCCGCTACGCTTTCGGTTCCGGCAATTTGCGGTACGCCGCCGCCCGGTGATAGCAAGAACATCACGCGCACGGGTTTAGCGATTTGCTGGTTTTTTTGAGCGGCAGCGGCCAGCCGTTGCTGGAGGCTGGCGACTAATTCATCGCCCTGCGCTGTTTTGTTCACACTGGCCGCTAAGGTATGGATGTTGCTGTACATCCGTTCCACGGTGGCGGGCGTGCGCGGCAGCGTCAGCACCTTCACTTTTTGTTGTGCGAGTTGGTTTAGCACCAGCTTGGGTTCGGCGTCTTGCCAAGTAATAAAGGTGGTCGGCGCCAGTGACAAAATACCTTCGGCGCTCAGCTGTTTCCAATAACCGATGTGCGGCAGCGCTTTGGTTTCAGGCGGATAGGCCGTGGTTTCATCTACGCCAACCAGAGTGTCACCTGCGCCAAGCGCATAGAGCAGTTCCACCAACGAGCCGCCAGCGACCACTAAGCGCTCTTGAGCCATCGCGCCGCTGGTGAGAAGAAGTGCCAGTGCGCCGATAATCAATTTTTTCATCATCAGAATTTCCAAGCAAAACCAACGGCCGCATTAATGCCCGCAGCAGGAATAGATTCATGCGCGGTTTGATAGCGTTTGTTGGTGAGGTTGTTGAGCTCAACGTTGACCTGATATTGATCGTCAGCGCCAAATTCGCTGTTAAACGCCAGGTTTAGGGTTGCCCAACCGGCGTGATTTTCCGTTTCGCTACCGGTGCTGTCCGTGGCTTTGGAGGCCGCGCGAATATATAGATCGGAGGTCAGGTTCATCGCATTAAACAACATCGTATTTTTTACCCCCAAACGTCCGGTGACGCTGGGATCGCCGGTATCCCATGTTTTCATGGTTGGGCTGATGAACTGACGGCGCATGATGTTGCCGCTGGCATACGGTGAAATCATCCAGCCGTTATATTCGGCGGAGAGTTCCATTCCGTAGGTTTTGGCGCGGTCGACGTTATCGTAGTAGTAATAATCGGTACGTGAAGAGTTGCTGTTGCCGTTACAGATTTTCTGTCCTGAGCAGGCAATTGAGGCGATATAGTCTTTGGCTTCGGAGTAGTAAATCGCGCCGTCGATGTACCACATGTTGCCGTTATAGCGCGCCCCAAACTCAAAGTTATTGGAGTGCTCGGCGTCCAGATCCGGATTGCCATAGGTCACGCCGCCACCCGCGGATGTCTGCATAAATTGCTGCGTCAGGGTTGGGAATACATAGCCCTGAGCGAAGGCCAAACGAAGTTCGGTATTGGCGATACCGGAATAGCGCAGGCTGGTGGCGGTCACAAACGCGCTATCGCTGACGGACTGTGAGCCGAGCGTGGTGGTAGTCGTGCCTTGAGAAGAGTGAGAAACCGCTTCGTCACCGCTTAATAGCTGAGATTTTAACCAATATTGGCGTGCGCCGAGCGTCCATTTCCAGTTATCGGCAAACTGCCACTCATTTTGTCCAAAGGCTGACCAGTTGGTTTGCTCCGAACGGTTGTGTGCCAGTGTATCTTTGGTGTAATTCACGGCGGCAGGGAAGCCGTGTGAGCTACTGGACTGCGTGCTGCCGTTGGAGGTTTGTTTGACGCGGTCTTCTTGATATTGAGCGCCGATCACCAGATTGTTGTTAGCGGGCAGCTCGAAGTTAGATTGCAGGGTAAGCCCGCGCGTATTCTGTGTGTCTTCAGACTGCGTTTGGTTAGCCACGCGCAGATCGCCGATCATCGGGCTGCCGGTAGGTGTGACAACCGTAACCTTATTCTCGAATTTACGTTCAAGCTTTTGGCTGTAAGCGTCGAGGTGAATATTCTTTAAATATTCGCCGTCTACCGCGTAGTCATAAAACAACCCAATCTTTTCGCGTTCCAGCTTCGGTATTTTGACGCTGAATTCCTGATAAGCCGGATCGTCATAATAGGTCTGGGTGGAGAGCTTGTAGCGGTCTAGCGAGAGGCCAAACTTATGCTTATCCAGCGTGTAGCCGAGCCACAGGCCTTGGCTATTATTGTTGAAGCCGGTATGCGGTAAACGGCCATCTGGAGTGTCTCTATCACCGTGATCGGCATAGCTGCCGTTCAGACGGTAGTCTAAATTACCGATGCTGCCATATGCGTTGGCCGACTCGCGCCAGCCGTTGGTGGCGGTATCATAAACAGCCTTGACCGAACCGCTGACCGGCTTATCGCCACCTTTGCGGGTGATGAAGTTGATCACGCCACCGATGGCCTGAGAGCCATAAAGCACCGAGTAGGGGCCTTTGACCACTTCAATGCGCTCGAGCGAAGATTCATCAATTAAAATACCGGGGCCAAAATCTTGCCCTGCGCGTTGGTAGGTGACTTCCTGACCATCGATCAGCAACAGCACGCGCGAAGAGCCTTCACCGCGGATGCGCACCTGCTTGCGGCCAGCTAAACCGTTATCGGTGATTTCAACGCCGGGAATATCTTGCAGTTCATCGGCTAACGATAAACGTGTGGAACGCTCAAGCTGCTCGCTGTCGATAACTTGAATCGTTGCAGGGCTGTCCCATAGGGTTGTTTCGCTACGGCTGGTGGTGGTGACATAAATAGGATCTTCGTCAACGCTGCCACCGGACTGCTGGGGAGCCGATGCTGCGCTAACCTGTTGTGAAACAAACAGAGATAAAGCTGAAAGTAAAAAGCACGTATTCCTTGTACTGAACATAGTCTTTAACCTTAAAGCGAACAATAATAATTATCATTTGGCTTTATAGTTAAACTTGTATCTGACGTCTACAAATAAAGGTGTAAATCAAATGCATAATTGATTTAGGTCAAAAAAGACAGGAGGTGATATTTTCGTAGAGAGAGTTTTTAGTTCCGAGCTTTGGTATTTAAATCGAGTAAAAATACAGTAAGTACTTTCTATATAGATTTAATACGAGGTTTATGTTTTCAAAACCTATCAGTGTGAAAGTGATTAGGGCAGCAATAGCGCGGGTTGAGCGCCCACGCGTTTCATCGTTTAAGGTTTTTTAGGACGATACTTTTCCGGCAATTCGGGTACAGGGCGTTTGTCGTCAATCAGGTGACGCACGGTAAGAATAGGGTGCCGCCACAGCATTCTCGGACCCGACCAGCGCATAATCTGCTTCATTTCTTCGCGCTTGGCAGGCTGATAGCAGTGTACAGGGCATTGCTTACAGGCCGGTTTTTCTGCACCAAACACACAGCGGTCGAGGCGTTTGACCGCATAGGCATACAGGTTGTCGTAGTGCTCTTCGTCATGCTGAGCATCGGGGCAGCGGTGCTGATAAAGCGAGATCATTTTTCTGATCGTCAGCTTTTCTCTTTGAATTCGGCTATCTGGCATCGCTAAGTCTCCCTGCATCATCGCAACATAATATTCATCTATAATACATGTATTGATGAGACTGATTCTATACCTCTTAACGCTGATGGCTAAATGATGGGAGCGGCGAAATAGAGCGCGCCAGAAACGATACCGATAAATAGGCACGCCCACACGGCGGCTGAAAATGCGGTGACGCAGTAAACGCGCGTGCGGCTAAAGGTCATCATTCCGGCGGCCATGGGCACCATATAGCGCAATACGGCCACAAAACGCGACGTGAACAAAACCAGCAGACCGCCTTTATGCTGTAGCTTTTCACTGATGTGCTGCAATTTGCTGTTATGACGAGAGAAAAAACGTGGGAAAAGCATTCTCTGGTTTATCAGTTGACCAAAATGAAACGTCAGCACCGAGCCTAAGGTGGCTCCCAGCGTGATAGCGAGCCAAACCAGCGTGATGGAAAGCGACGGCTGGCTGATGGCGATCACCGCCAGCAACATCAATGATGCCGGTGGCAGGATTGAGGAGATCATCACGGTTGATTTACCGAGCGCGATAGCAAATAACAGGGCAAAAATAAGCACTGGGCGATCGGCTATCTGTGACAAAAAGGTTTCTAACCACGCCATGATAATCTCCAAAGCAGCGGCATTATTGAGTGCGTTTTAGCGTAACGGCGCTCAACAACAGTAACAGGGAGGCGGAAATCAAAACGGAAACAAACGCCTGATCAAATGCCATGTGGGCAAGGTGAGTCAGGGTCTGCGCCTGCTCAATATCCATGTTTCCCGCCAGCTTCAACGTTTCGTCGATACTGTCATAGGCTTCGATATTCTCCTCAAATTCAGCGGGCAGTATCAGGCTGTTGCTATAAATGGCCGTCATCATTCCACCCAATAGGGTAATGCCAAGTACGCTGCCCAATTCATACGCCACGTCTTCAATTGAGGCGGCCATACCCGATTTTTCATTCGGCGCGTTGAACATAATCGCGGTTGAAGATGCGGTAAAGGCACCGCCGATACCATAGCCAATCGCAATCAAATAGCCAAAGATTTCGATAATGCTTTCCTGATAGCGCAGGGCTAAACCAAGGATGCCGAGTCCGGTTATCAGCAGGCTGCCCAGTACGATCTTCTGCTCGCCATATTTTGGTAGCAAAAGTCCAGAAAAAGGCCCCGCCAGCGCTGAGGCGAGAGGGATCGGCAGGATGTATAACGCCGCCTGTAGCGGTGACAATCCAACCACCAACTGGAGGCGTTGACTGAGTACCAATTCAACGCCGACCATCGCCAGCATGGCGACCAACGCAATACAAACGCCGCTGAAAAACATGCGGTTGCTAAACAGCGAAAAATCAATCATAGGCGACTCAGATCTGCGCTGGCGTTTGTAAAATAGAACTAAAAACACGATGCCAATCAGGGCGGATAGCAACATTATCGTCCATGACGCATCCGGTTTACTGAGTTCTTTCAACGCGTAGATCGATGCTACCAGTCCTACCATGATCTGAACGGAACCGAGATAGTCGCAAGGACGATGACTGGTACTGCCGCATTTTGGGATTCGTCGGCTCGCCAATGGAAATACCAGCAGAACCACCGGTACGTTAATCAGGAAAACGGAGCCCCACCAGAAATATTCCAGCAAGGCACCGCCAATGACGGGGCCGATAGCCGCGCCGCCGGAGGCGACAGCAGACCAAATGCCAATGGCCAAAGCGCGCTCTTTAGGATCGGTAAACGTATGGCGAATAATTGAAAGCGTAGGCGGCATCATCATAGCTGCGCCCACGGCCAAAAATACGCGTGAGGCGATGAGCGTCGAAGCACTCGGTGAGAATGCGGCGCACAGTGAGGCAGCGGCAAAAACCGGAAGGCCATAGATAAATAATTTTTTGTGGCCGATGCGATCGCTTAGCATGCCCGTGGCAGGCAAAAGCCCAGCCACAACCAGCGGATAGGCATTAATAATCCACAGTTTTTCGGAAGCATTTGCGTTCAGTGACAGCGTTAGTTTAGGTAGCGCTGTGTACAGTACCGTCATATCAACAACGATTAAAAAC
>Ga0308165_1005860_pt1 | contig 11146 bp, 21 predicted proteins | sample PhyWR2_FD_201032 | JGI IMG/M metagenome (GOLD analysis project Ga0308165, IMG submission 201032) | Phyllosphere microbial communities from UC Gill Tract Community Farm, Albany, California, United States - DLSLW.R2 | ecosystem: Host-associated > Plants > Phyllosphere > Unclassified | place: USA... | reverse complement strand
TCTTGTTAAGCAAGGCGCTTTCAATGCGCAGTGCCTCGTTGCGTTTCTTTGCGCGTTCCATCAGTTAGTATTCCGTTTGTTGGTTAAGTAGTTACGTGACATTGCGGTGAGCAAGTCACTTCGGTTTGAAAGTCCCCGCGTTGACGGCGGGCTAGATTGTGTAAAGAGCGGTGCTGCTTAAGCTGCCGAAGCGCGCTGTGGTGCAAAAACTAAGCTTTCCTTCTTCACCGGCTGGTAATCGGTGAATTTATTTGTGGCTTCCTCAATTGCTTGGGCTTTGCCTGGTGATGCTCGGCGGAATCCATATGCAATTTGGTCGAGGTAGCCAACAGATGTGTTCGCTAGTGCAGCAAGGCTGATCCAGTCTTCAGCTGAAGATTCCTTGCGCCAGCGGAGCAGTTCATTACCCATTGGTGCCTCCTGTTCAATTACAAGGTTAAGTTTAGCGTTATGCTAAATAACTAACAAGCAATATTTAGCAATATGCATATTTATCGCATTGCTAAATAGTGTGAGAATCAAACCATGGAAAATAAAAGCATCAGAAAAACCAATCTCAATAACCTCCTGAAGAGGCACCTTGAGAACGATGGCAATACAAAGGCTGGATTTGCAGAGCTTTTGGGCATCAGTGCGTCCCAATTCAGTCAGCTGCTTGGTGAAAATAGCGTTAGGAACATCGGGGATAAGATGGCGAGGAAGATTGAAGTGGCGTTAAAGCTGCCTAATGCCTGGCTTGACTCCATCCATGAAGATGAGCCACGAGTTGATGCTAACGTCTCAAACCCCAGAGACTACAAGCAGACTGCGCGCTACCCGGTTCTAAGCAAGGTTCAGGCTGGCGCTTGGGATGAGGCCTGTGAACCCTATACGATTAAGGATGTCGATATGTGGCTTGAATCAGACGCACATACACAAGGAGATGCTTTCTGGTTACAGGTGGAAGGCGATTCGATGACGGCGCCGATCGGCCTGAGTATTCCGGCAGGTACGTATGTACTGTTTGATACGGGACGGGAAGCGGTGAATGGCAGCCTAGTTGTGGCGAAGCTGACTGATGATAACGAAGCCACATTCAAGAAGCTGATCATCGATGGCAGCCAGAAGTACCTGAAGGGGCTAAACCCACAATGGCCTATGGTGCCGGTTAACGGGAACTGTAAGGTGCTGGGCGTGGCGATCGAGACGAAGATGCGGCTAGTTTAAGGATCAACAGATGGAAAAGAAGCTTGCGTGAAATAGGGTCACAGAAATGTGGCCTTTTTTACGAAGAAAATAAAATTTGCACGCAAATGCGTGCATATGATTAAATGCTCACACATTCACAACGCGAGCATATAAACATGACTGACATTATTGGAAATGCAGATGATGAATCTGAAGGTAAAGCAAAAGGTGGTAAGGCTAGAGCAGCAAAACTAACTCCAGAAGAAAAAAAAGAGGCTTCAAGAAAGATGCTGGAGGCTAAAAGGGAGTTAGCAAAACTACCAGAAGTCGCATACGGATCTCCCGATACCCCTCTTAAGATTGGTGACTCTGAAATCCAGTGTTATGTACTTAATGATGGCACGAGAGTGATATCTCAACGCGGCCTATTTTCAGGTTTAGGAATGTCATCAGCTGCCAGCGCTAGATTGACAAATTTCGTCGGTGGAACTGACATAAAACCTTTTATAAACAATGATATATTGCTAGCGCTGGAAAACCCAATTAAGTTCAAAAATCCAGCAGGCGGGGGGTTTGTTTTTGGTTACCCTGCATTAATCCTGGCGGACATTTGCGATGGAATTTTAGCCTCAAGAAAGGCAGGCTTGCTCCACAAACAAAGGGAGCACATTGCAGAGCAAGCTGAGATTTTAGTGAGAGGATTCGCTAGAGTTGGCATAGTAGCCTTAATTGATGAGGTTACGGGTTATCAGCGAGATAGAAAACGTGACGCGCTCGCAGCAATTCTTGAGAAGTTTATAGCTAAAGAGATGCGACCATGGCTTAAAACCTTTCAGCTGGATTTTTTTGAAGAGCTGTGTAGGGTTTGGGGTTATGCAATGCCTGAAAAACCAGGTGCATATCCGCCAGTTTTTGCTCACGTTATCAGAGATATTGTGTATGACCGTCTGGCACCCGGCGTGCGAACCCAGCTGCAAGAACTAAAGAAAAAGCGCGGCGGCAAAATGCATCAGTGGCTGAGTGGTAACGCGGGTTACAATGACCTTACTAGACACCTAGGTGAGCTTACAATGCTATTAAGAGTCACCCCAGATGGAGGGAAAGACCAATTTATGGCTACCCTTGATAGATTCAAGCCTAAGATTACCGTTGACCAACTCATAGAAGCTTCTGATTCTAAGAATTTGTTAAGTAAGTGAGGCTAACCCGGCCACCGTGCCGGGTTTTTTGTGCCCACTCCCTCGATAGCCCGCCACTGAGCGGGCTTTTTTGTGCCTATAGATCCCCGTGAAAAATAAATTCCTTTCTAAATCATTTAGCTAAACTACGACAACTAAATATTTAGCATTTTGCTATTGCCAAACATTTAGCATAACGCTAAATTAAATCCCATCAGCAGGACGCACTACTCACCAGGACGGTGATGCTCTTTAACAACATTGCAGCGCTGACAAAGCGCCAACTAACCAAACGAGATGGGTTTGGACTGTCTATCAGCAAACTGGTCGGCAGTACCAAAACCACTTCAGGAGGCAACCATGACAGTTATCACTTACGGCACATCCGTTAAAGAGACCGCTAAATCACGCCGCCATGCTCGTCGTCGTGCGGTGGCAATGGATCGTGAACGCATCGAATCAATCATCGACACAGCTTTCGGCATCGAGCCAGAGGTTGTGGCGATTGAAGTTAAGCACATCAGCCGCATTGAGAAAGCAGTTATCTCCCCTTCTCTGCGTGACAGGCATGAGAGCACATCACAGTGCTTACCAGAGATAGCCATTTTTGCAGCTGGCTATCGCAACTCAAAAGACATCGTAACGGCGAGGTAACGGATGAGTAAGCGACTGGATATTTTGAAAGCCTCTCTCGCTAAGAAAGAGGCTCGCTTTGATGAGCGACTGCACAATCACTTTGAAACTGTTGCTCAGGCAAACGGACAGCCGCTGAACGATAAGCGCAATGGACGCGCAACACTGAATAAGTGGGATAAGCAAAGCGATGCTCTCAGGACGCTACAGGACAGCATTCAGCGTACTAAGGATGCCATTGAGCGCGAAGAAAACAGGATTGCCCTGGTAAACCTGACTGAGCTGCCGGCATATCTTCAGCAGGCGATAGATGACGGCCTGATAACACAGTGGCGAAAGCATCCGCGGTTCTTTTTTGTGGCTGGAGTCAACAGTGCTCGCATCATTCTGGACGAGGAAACTGGAATTATCGGTCATCGATACTTGAGCAAAGTTTCGAAAGATGAATATCCGATATTCCGGGACGTATTCAACAAGCTGAATCGGCAATGCCGGGAAGCGCAACAGGCTTCCTAAACCGCGGCCTTTTTTATTGGCTATCGCAACTCAAAAGACATCGTAACGGCGAGGTGATATGGCAACACTGAAAATTAAGTATGACGACGGCACGGAAGAGACGATTGAGAACGCCTTCACAGTAATCGACCACGGCGAAGGTGAAATCAGTTATTTCATCGGCGCAGGGTTTACCAGGTATCACGCTCTGCAAGTAGCTGAGCACCAAGTTATCGATTCTGAGGCTGCCTAACCCGCAGCCTTTTTTATTGGAGGCTCCATGATAAGCACTGGTAACTACATATTAATTTGGTTGGTGACTGGTGTGTTGATGGGTCTGGGGTTTATAGCAGGAGGTTGAGATGGAATCCAAAGGCTTGTCATGGAGTCAGGCGCTGCTGGCAATGGAAGATGGTAAGCGCGTACGAAATGCATACTTCACCCGGGAAGAGTATTTCGAAATGCGGCAGGGAAGAATTTATGCCGAGGATGGCTGCTCAATGCGCGGATGGTTTCGCGGTGAAGATTGGCAGAAAACAGGTTGGTCAATTGTGGGCCAGTAACCACTAACAGGAGAAGAGAAGATGGAATGGATTAAATTTGATGATTCAGCGCCAGAAGAAAATCAGCGCTGTGTAGTTTTCACGGAAGAGCAGGAATACAAGGTGGCCTCATATAACGAAGAATCAGGGCAATTTGAAGATTTAGAGTTCGGTGACGAGCTGCTCAATGTGTGGGCATGGCAACCACTTTATGAGTGTGTAATTTTCTGAGTGACACCGTAAAGCTGTCTGCTTAGACGGCTTTGAGGTGCTACGCACCAACGCTGTGAAGTTTCAAATGATAGAGACAGAACAGGATGCGATTTGGCCGCTTAGTGCGGCCTTCTTTTTTACACCAACCTAACCCATTCAACGGAGTATCCCCATGCAACTCGCAATTGCTGGGGCGGCATCGGGCTGCCCCAAAAACACCATGTTCGATTTCAAACTCACCGGTGCTGACGTTATGTCGTGGAAGCCTAAGAGCCGCTTACAGCAGCTTTGGGAGCGCCTGTTGCAGGTCGTATCTCAGGAGGGCAAGCCATGAAGACTCAATCACCCACCCTGCCTTACCAGAAGCAGCAGGAAGAGTTAGAGCGCCAGCGCAAGATGCTGGAGAACTCGAAGGATTTCACGTTCATCAACCTGATGCTGAGAAGCCTTGGTTTGGGAGAGAAGAAATGAGACTGAACAGAACCGCCCGCAATGAGGTGCAGGATATCGCCGAAAACCTGCCGGATAGCGAACTGGAGTTCATCTCAGCTGAAGTTGATGCACGAATGAACCAGCACAAGACAAACCCGTTGATGCCTGCTCTGTGCGCCTTCCTGACGCGACATTACGACTATCCCGCCATCGAGATGCTGGATGAGGATGACGACATGCATGAAGCGGCTGAAGAGCTTCTACGCAAGGTCATGGTTAAGGTTGCCCAAAATGAAGTGGCAATCGGGATATACCGCAACAAACATGGAAATCAGGAGGCGGCGTAATGCAGGCGGGCATCTATTTCGATATCAGCAACGAGGACTACCACCGCGGCGCCGGCATAAGCAAATCACAGCTGGACGACATTGCTATCAACCCGGCCATCTTCCAGTGGCGCAAAGAAGCGCCGGAAGACGATGAGAAGAAGGCGGCGCTGGACATGGGAACGGCGCTGCACTGCCTCCTGCTGGAGCCTGAAGAGTTCGATAAGCGGTTCATCATTGCTCCGGCATTCAACCGGCGAACCAATGAAGGCAAGGCCGATGAGCAGCGGTTCCTTAAAGACTGCGAAAGCACTGGAATGACGGTCATGGATGCCGAGCAGGGCCGGAAGCTGCAACTGATGCGTGCCAGCGCCTTCGCCCATCCGGCGGCACGCTGGCTGCTTGAAGCTGAAGGTCATCAGGAAGCGTCAATCTACTGGAATGACGATCAGACAGGCGAACTTTGCCGTATCCGTCCGGACAAGTTCCTGTCGGGACAGCCCGTCATCGTCGACGTGAAGAAGGTGGCTGATATGTCGCGCTTCGCGCGGCACGTTGAAGAGTTCCGATATCACGTTCAGGACGCCTATTACCGCGAAGGCTTCAGCAAGCACTTCGGTGAATATCCACTTTTCGTTTTCATCGCAGTCAGCGACGCGATCGACTGCGGCCGGTACCCGGTGCGCACCTTCCAGCTGCAGGAGGACGATGTTTCCGTGGGCTACGACCTGTTCCGCCGCAACCTTGATACCTATCACGAATGCATGCTGTCCGGTAACTGGGGCGGCATCGAAGAAATTACACGCCCGGACTGGGCTAAGAGAAAGGATTACGCATGAGCAACGATATCATCACCGCACCAGTCAATGAGGCTGACACCAAGGCGGCAATCTTCAGCCCAAGCGGGCTGCATAAGCTGCAGGCGTTTGCTGAAGTCATGGCGCAGGGCAAGGCAACGGTTCCTGCTCACCTGTCCGGCAAGCCTGCTGACTGTCTGGCGATCGCATTACAGGCTGCTCAGTGGGGAATGAATCCTTACGCGGTGGCGCAGAAAACGCATCTGGTTAACGGCACGCTGGGTTATGAGGCTCAGCTGGTCAATGCGGTAATCACCAGCTCAACTGCCGTTCAGGGGCGCTTTAAATACGAATACGGCGGCGACTGGGAGAAGTTTAAGCCTGGTGCGGCCAATGCATCTAATGAGCGCGGCCTGTCTGTACGCGTCGGCGCAGTACTGCGCGGTGAAACAGAGATTACGTGGGGCGAGCCGCTTTACATGGAGTATGTCACTACGCGCAACTCCCCTCTCTGGAAAGCAGCACCAAAGCAGCAACTGGCATACCTGGCTGTTAAATACTGGGCGCGCCTCTACTGCCCTGACGTGATTCTCGGCGTCTATACGCCGGACGAGTTTGAACCGGCGCAGCGAGCAGAGCGTGATGTAACGCCGGCACGCAGCCGCGCTGACCTGAACAACCTGATTAACAGCAAACCTGAAACGCAGCAGCCTGAGCGCGAAATTAACCCGGCGACGAATACCAGTGCAGTAGCGCGCACGCCGGATGAGCTGCTGGCCGATTTCACCACTGCGGCCTCAGAATCTGGAAACGTTGCAGGCCTTGACCGCTGCTATAAGTACGCAGCGCGCATGCTGGCAAGCGAGGCTGAGACGCTCGAAAAGGCCACTGATGTTTATCTGCTTCGCAAGGCGGAGATTGAAGAGGCAGGAGCGTAATTATGTTAAAGCTACCGTTCTCCGAGAGCACTTTAAGTACAAACAACCGCTTTACTGTAAGCTGGGCATAAAAGACGGCATAATTAAGATGCATGCACTGGATGTTTGGTTAGTGTCCAATGCATGCAAAAATTAGATTCTCTTATGACCAAACCCATGCAAAAAAGGTTTGAAATCCTAGCCAATCAACCACACGGCTATATTAATCGCTGTATTTTCTTCTTTTTTAGATGGGAATAACATCTAAAAATAATTAAGTGGAAAACCAAAAACATAAATAAACCTTGACATTTAGCATGTTTTTTTGAAAAGCTTAAAAGCCATAATGTCGGATATTAATCAGAGCAAATGATGAAACAAAACCCCTTTTCGTTCTATGACTTTTTGGGATACCTAATCCCCGGTGCTTTTTTGTTATACACTTTGTTTTTTCTCGGATCCCATTATAATTGGAGTATTGCATTTGAGTTAAATAAGGAACTTCCAAAAAATAACTCTCTCGGCGACATATTAAACCTCTTCCCTTTGGTTATTTCTTCTTATATTACCGGGCATCTTTTATCTTTATCATCTTCCTACATTATAGAAATGTACTCTAAATATAAAAATGGTTATCCTTCGACCTATCTTATATCTGGACCCAAAAAGAAATGCTATTTCTCTTTCAGTAAAAAAAGTGAACTTGCTGCAAAAATATTTACATTTATACTAACTTTTCCGATATCGGCATTTGATGCAATTTTCTTTTTCTTTCGGCAAGATGAAAAGATGAGTTTTAAATTAAAAGCTCCGGTATTTGAAGCATGCAAGAAAATACTTAACGATAGATTCCTTGTAGATACAGCCAGTATGAATGAAACTACAGGCCTTGATGGAGACTCATTTAGACTAATATACCACTTCTCCTTTGAAAACTCGGAGCAGCATGCAAATAAACTTCAAAACTATGTCGCTTTATATGGCTTCACAAGAAACATATCCATGGCTGCATTGGTTCTTTTTTGGCTGCTACTTTATTTAAAGTTGATTTCGAATTTCGCCATTGGCGCCTCACCAATCATAATATCAGCGGCAACAGCTATAGTATTTTACAAAGGCTTCGTAAAGTTCTACAGAAGATATAGTTTAGAAGCTATGATGGCTGCCTGCATTATTCAGGCTAAAGAAGAAAAGAATGCCTAAACTTAATTCTAATCCAATAAATTAATCACGGCCAATCTTGATTAATTCATTTTTTATTAGCTCAATTTCTTTAATTTTATATGGATCAAATACAATTAAACCTCGTATTGGCGGGGTTTTTTATTGCCTATAGGAAATCAAAATGCATATCGAAATCGGTGACAAATACACAGTCGAAGGCGGCGCGAGCGACTTCATCCTGTACGTGAAGACCATCGTTAAGCATGGCAAAACAGCCGGGCAGGAAACTCAGCAGCGTCTCGGGTACTACTCGAAGCTGGAGCATCTTATCCGCGCCCTCATCAATCATGAAATCCGCACCGGAGAAGCGAAGACGCTGCAGGAAATGCAGGACCAGATTACCTACATCTCTATCTGGTGTGAGAAAGCATTTGCGGAGGTGGAGCATGTCTGACGAATTAGACCAGGCCGCGGCGCTTGAGGAGCTGGAAAGAACCATCGCCCTGGCTAACCGCAAGCGCCCGGAGATGCAGTTTACCGGTGCCTGCTATAACTGCGAGGAGTCAGTGGATAAAGGCTTCTTCTGTTGTAGCGAATGCAGGGAAGACTATGAGCGCATTGAGCGCGCTAAGCAGCAACGGAGGGTTGCATGAAGATTACACAAAGCACCATCGAGCAAATAGTCATTACCGATGTTGAGCGTCTCGACCCAGTTAAGGTGATGATTGAAAATATTAAGCCTGGCGTCGGCAATATCACTATCACCTGCTTCGGTAAATCATGGACCTCTTTCTGGGGCTCGATGTCTGACCGTTCGATTCAGGAGTTCTTCTTGGACTGTAACGATTCCTACCTGATTAACTGCCTCAATCGTGGCATCAGCAGCGTTCTTGATGGCACCGACAACGATGCCAACATCGAATTTGTGAAAGGCCGTATTTGCAGATTGCGCCGCGACGGAGACATATCTGAACGGGAGGCTCGTGAATATTGGGATGAAGCAGAAGGATGTGAAAACGTTAAAATGTTCTGTTGCGACTATAGCTACCGTTCACCTTTACTGACACTGTTTGGTGATGAACCGTGGTACGCAGGCTGGCCGACGGTGCCTAATCCTGACTACGAATATCTGAATCGCATCGTCCAAACTGTACGCGAAGCCATCAAGCAAACCTTAGTCATTCCAGCCTAATTTCCCACACACCCTATTCACTATCGCGCTCTGCGTGAGGAGTTGTTATGTCTGAATTAAGCATATTGGATATGTGCTGTGGCTCGCGCATGTTCTGGATAGATAAGCAGGATGACCGAGCAGTCTTCACCGACCGCCGGGAAGAGCAGCATGTTTTATGTGACGGTCGCACGCTGCAGATAAGTCCTGACATCATCGCTGATTTCCGAGCGCTGCCATTTGCTGACAACACATTTGCTCAGGTTGTGTTTGATCCACCTCATTTAGATAGGGTCGGCGAAAATGCCTGGATGAAAAAGAAGTATGGCGCTCTGGATAAGAAGACGTGGCCAGACGATATCCGCGCAGGCTTCGCAGAAGCATTCAGGGTGTTGCGGCCACATGGCACGCTGATATTCAAATGGAACGAAACACAGATTCCCGTCAGCAAAGTAATCGCTCTGACCGACCAAAAGCCAACCATCTGGCAGCGAACTGGCAAAAGCGATAAGACGCACTGGATTCTCTTTCTGAAGCCTGCAGCATGAATACCATCTGCGACATCACCCCCGGCGAGTTCACTTAGTGGCTCGTCGTTTTTATTTGCATCGTGCTGGTCTGGAACTGGCCGTATAAGGAGTAGAGAGTCGCTACTAATGAAAACTTGCGTTAGTTTGCGTTCAGGTTCTGTTAAAAAGTGCAGGAGAAATTATGGCTAAGCTAATGAACCTTCAGGAGTGGGCGTCGGCAACATATTCGCAGCCGCCCTCTTTATCCACCCTGCGCCGCTGGGTCAGGGAGGGCAGGATTTACCCTTGCCCGGAGCTTCACGGAAAAGAATACAAACTCGAACCGGATTCGGTGTACGTTGACCCGCGCAAGAAGATGATGAAGCGCAGGCCAGAATACGTAACGCCACCGAAAAAGGGATCGCTGATGGAGAAACTGAAACATGTCGAACAGGCCAAAGCGGTACGACGCTAATCTGCCAAGGAACCTGACGTATCGTAAAACGAAGCAGATTTACTCCTGGCGAAATCCTGTGAACGGTCAGGAGATTTCACTGGGTAAGATACCCCGCAAGGATGCGGTAGCCCAGGCTATAGAAGCGAACAGCTACATTGAACAAAACTACCTACCATCCGCCCTTCTCGATCGGCTTAAAGAGACGCCTGATTTCACAGTGAATAAATGGCTTGAGCGGTACGACGTCATCCTGGGGCGACGCAGTCTGAAGCCAAGCACCATGAAGATACGTTGTAATCAGCTGCTAACCATTCAGGCTGAATTTGGTCGAATGCCTATTACCGCGATTAGTACGCGTGATATTGCAGTTTTCCTTGAATCATATGTTCAATGTGGGAAGCACAGCATGGCGGTTGCATTGCGATCGCTGCTGATGGATGTTTTCCGCGAGGCTGTTGTTGAAGGCATTATCGACAGGAATCCCGTAGAGCCAACCAGAACCCCATCACCTGAAGTCAGGCGCGAGCGCTTATCACTTGAGCAATTTCTGGCTATCCGCAAGGCTGCTGAAAGCATGGGAGGTTGGCTACAAAATGCGATGAACATCGGCCTGCTCACCGGACAGCGCCGGGAGGATGTAACGCGCATGACCTTCAGCGCGATCAGAGATGGGCGGCTTTTTGTGACGCAAAGCAAGACTGGTCATAAGCTGGCGATTCCACTGGAATTAGAGCTGAAAGAACTGGGAATGTCACTGGAGGGGATCGTAGAGGAGTGTCGGAAGGATAACCCATCGGATAGCCTGATTTATTCTGCAGTCCGTCGCGGGGGAAGAAAACCGGGGCCGGTTTCACCAGATGCGCTCACAGGTGCTTTTGCAGAGGCTCGTGAAATGAGCGGGATTAAGTTTGGCCCTAACCCACCCACATTTCATGAAATCAGAAGCCTTGCCAGCCGATTATATGAAGTGGAAAATGGAGAGGATTTTGCGCAAAGGTTACTCGGCCATAAAAACCTTTCTATGACTAAAAAGTATCTCGATTCACGCGGTCAGGAATATGTGATGGTATAGGTTGGATATAGTGATTTCGGGATATTTTCGGGAAATTTCGTAACCACCGCCAAAAATATCATATAAATCACAG
>Ga0308165_1005858_pt1 | contig 11150 bp, 17 predicted proteins | sample PhyWR2_FD_201032 | JGI IMG/M metagenome (GOLD analysis project Ga0308165, IMG submission 201032) | Phyllosphere microbial communities from UC Gill Tract Community Farm, Albany, California, United States - DLSLW.R2 | ecosystem: Host-associated > Plants > Phyllosphere > Unclassified | place: USA... | reverse complement strand
CTGGCTGGATCAGCAGAGCTTTGAGCATGACAACATCCGCGAGGATATGAAGACCCGCCTGCTAACCCTGGCGCCAGAGGTGATCACCGAATATGGGATAGAGGCCGCTGAGGTAACGGCAGTTCTCGAGTCCATCCCCCAGCATCACTGGCATAATATTCGTTCTCTGCGGGCCCGGTTCCGGCTGATGATGGATGAACGCAAAGCCGGGCAGAAAGAGGAGAAGGCAGCGTGAAAACCCTGACCATTCGCCAGCAGGAGGTTTTTGACCTTCTGGTCGATTACCAGAAAGAACACGGGTTCCCTCCAACCGTTGCTGAACTGGCCGGGTTAATGGGCTGCCGCTCGCATAACTCGGCGCGGGACACTTTGCTTATCCTCCAACGAAAGGGGGCCATCTCTATCACCCCGGGCGTTTCCCGCGGGATCTCCATTACAGGGCAACAATCTGAAGATGAAGCGGTTGCGATAATTCGGGCGCTGCTGCTTGGCGATAAAAGCGTGCGCGAGCAGGCGATCGCATTCTTGGAGATGCGCGGGGTCGAGCTATGAAACTGACCCTGCCATTTCCGCCGAGCGTTAATGCCTACTGGCGATCCCCAAACAGCGGCCCACTGAAAGGCCGCACTCTCGTTAGCGCCAGGGGGCGTGCATATCAGAGCGAGGCATGTGCGGCGATCATTGAGCAGCTTCGCAGATTACCGAAGCCCAGCAGCACGCCGGCGGCGGTCGAGATCGTTCTTTTCCCGCCGGACGCGCGGCGCCGTGACATCGATAACTACAACAAAGCGCTGTTTGACGCGCTGACGCACGCTGGCATATGGGAGGACGACAGCCAGATAAAGCGAATGCTGGTGGAGTGGGGACCAGTAACGCAGAAAGGAAAGGTCGAAATCACGATCAGTAAGTACGAACCGGCGGGTGCAGCCGCCTGACAAGTGGAGAGTCGCATGAATCAGTTAATCGTGAATGGTGCAGTGACAATGTCCAGCCGGGAAATTGCGGATCTGGTACAGAGCAAACACAGTGACGTTAAACGCTCAGCGGAGCGCCTCGTTACTGGTGGCGTTTTAACCGCGCCATTGGCGCAGTTCGATTTTGAGCACAATGGCAACGTTTATCAGGAGTACCGATTCAACAAACGTGACTCGCTGGTCGTGGTCGCCCGGCTGTCGCCGGAATTTACCGCCGCGGTTGTCGATCGCTGGCAGGAACTGGAGGAGGGGCGGAATATCAGCGTGCCCCGATCTTTACCTGAGGCGCTGCGCCTGGCGGCAGATTTGGCCGAGCAAAAAGAGCAGCTGACGCTCCAGCTTGCAGCTGCGGCGCCGAAGGTTGAATTTGTCGACCGATACTGCAGCGCCAGCGGTTCGCTCTCATTCCGCCAGGTGGCGAAGCTGCTTAAAGCCAAAGAGACTGAATTCCGCCTTTTCCTGATCGAGAACGACATCATGTACCGGCTCGGCGGGGCGCTGACGCCGCGGCATCAACACATCGACGCTGGGCGCTTTGAGGTTAAAACTGGAACATCGACATCTTCGAACCATGCTTTCAGCCAGGCACGCTTTACGGCTAAAGGGGTGAGGTGGATCGGTGGCTTATGGGCTGAACATTGCGTTAAAGGGAATGCCGCGTGAGAGCACTGCTTACCCCTGTGGTCATTAAAGAGTTTGGGATCGTGGCTTTCCGGCCTGGTCCTGAGCTTATGCCACATTTCCATCGTGGTCGCATTCTCCTGGAGAGCGAGCCGGAGCGCCTGTCGGGTCTTCCAACCGGGGAGATCCCGGCAGCGCGTCAGCCGCTTGCGGAGGACCCGGCAATGGTGCCTGTATTTGAGCACGCCGACGTGATTAAGCGGGCCGGTGGCCTGTCATGTCTTGAAGCTTGGCTCATGCGTGAATCCGGGTGCCAGTACCGGCACAGTGACTATCACCACCACGAAATAGTGACTATGCGGCATGCACCCGGCGTGCTGCGGCTGTGCTGGGCCTGCGATGTCCGGGTGCGAGAGCAATTTACTAACGAACTGGCGGGCATTGCGCGGAAGAACCTGGTAGCCTGGATATTGTCGGTTGTTCGCGCCGGGCTTGGTTTCGATGATTCGCACGCCGTGACCCTGCCAGAACTGTGCTGGTGGTTGACACTCAACAAGCTGGCTCACGCCATCCCCGATGTGGTGGCGCGCAAGGTTCTGCGGATTCCAGCAGAGAAAATCCAGTCGGTGACGCGTGAGGCCGACATTGTTCCGTCGGTACCGCCCACCAGCATTGTAGAGGAGGCAGTTAAAAAGGTGCTGGCGCTGCAGGTGGATCCGGAGACGCCGGAATCCTACATGCTGAGGCCAAAGCGCCGCCGGTGGCAAAACGAGAAGTACACCCGCTGGGTAAAGGCGCAGCCGTGCGCATGTTGCCTGAAGCCAGCAGATGATCCCCATCACTTGATCGGCCACGGCATGGGTGGAATGGGTACCAAAGCGCATGATTTATTCGTGATCCCGCTGTGCAGGGCGCATCACGACGAATTACACGCTGACGCCGTGGCATTTGAAGCGAAATACGGCACGCAGCCGGAGCTGCTGCTTAAAACATTAGACCGGGCGCTGGCTATTGGCGCACTAGCGTAGACAGAGTGGAGAACGCGATGAATCTGGACGGAGTATTAAAATTTTTTGCACCGAAAGGGATGCACATCTCTGATAGCGTTCGCGCAACAGCGGGCGATCAATTAACGGTAACCGATATCATGGCGGCGCTGGGCATGACCCAGGCTGACGCCGGGATCGGCCTGGCCATGTATCTGGGTAAGGCAGGCATCAGCCCGCAGGATAAGGAGGCGGCAATCTCCTGGCTGACTGAGTACGCCAAGCAGCGCGCACCAATGGCCGTGCGTAAGGCTGCTGGTAAAAAATTCCCTCTCTGCATGCGGATCCTTGCCCGATTCGCCTTTAAAGATTACGCCTCATCTGCTGCCGACAATACCGATTGTCCAAAGTGTAAGGGGAAAGGACTCATCACCAGGACCAGCATGATCACCAAAAGTCATTACACGATGCGCCTGCCTAAGTTCGCTAAAGATCTGGGGCAGTCTCCATCTGATTTTGAGGTCAGTCGTCAGGTAACGGATATCAACCACCAGCTCTGCGGGAAGTGCAACGGTACAGGGCTATTGAGTAAACGCTGCCAGTGTGGTGGCTCGGGTAAAACCCTCGACCGTAAAAACACCGATCTCCAGGGTGTGCTGGTTTATAAGGAGTGCAAAAGATGCGAGGGGCGAGGATACAGCAGGCCGAAATCATCAGTGGCGTATCGCGGCGTTCTGGCCGAACTGGAAAGCCTTCCTGATCGTACCTGGCGATACAGCTGGAAGCCGTTTTATGAAAGTCTGGTGACGAAATGCTTTCAGGAGGAAAGCAACGCAGACGCGGAACTCAAAAAAGTAACAAGAATGCAAAGTTTGCCCTAAATCTAATATTTTCGCATCACGTTACTTGCAATGTTGCCGTTTTTGTGTAAATTTGACGTTAACGATGGGCATTGTATGTTCACCGTTAACGTTTCGCCCTCGAGCGAGGTATAAATGGACGCTTAAATGCTCGACTTCATAAAAAACATCCCGCACATCATCTATGAACATTTTGCGGCAATGACCACACTGCTCATTGTTGCAACGATCGTTAAAATAGTTATCCCCCTTTTGAATTTATGGGTTAATCGACACTATAAGCGTAAGACAATCAAGCTTCTTATGGAAAGGCCGGGGATGACTGAAGAGCGAGCCGAACAGATCCACAGAGATATGTTCGGACAAAAAAAGCCATCCAAAATGCTAACGAAAATTAAAGCGATATTTTCTAAAAGCAAAACATCTCTGAAATGAGCCGAAACCTTATCGACACTGCTCATATCAAATTCATTTAACACGTTACTCAATTCGAAGGCTGCCGATTGGCGGCCTTTTTTGTTTCCCCTCGTACTGAGAGGACTCACGGCAATAAGAGGGGGCTCAATGTCCGATCCGATTTCCGGCACCGGGTTAGCTGGTGGTGCTCTTACAGGTGCCAGTGTCTATGGACTACTGACCGGGACAGATTACGGCGTGGTTTTTGGTTCATTTGCAGGAGCTGTCTTTTATATCGCAACGGCGGCAGACCTGGGCGCACCCCGCCGACTGGCATATTTTGTTGTGTCTTATATCGCCGGTATTCTCTGCTCCGGCCTGGTTGGTTCAAAGCTGGCCAACTGGACTGGCTACAGCGATAAACCTCTGGACGCCATTGGTGCCGTTATTGTTTCTGCATTAGCCGTCAAAATCCTGACGTTCCTGAACAACCAGGATGTCGGCTCGCTGGTGGCGCTGATAACGCGCCGGGGAGGTTCTGGTGGTACTAAATGACCCGACAGCAACTCTGAACGCACTGCTTTGTGCAGGGGTGGTGATAACCCTGATGTTTTACCGCCGTGGTGATTCACGTCATCGCCCGTGGATTTCGCGTTTAGCCTGGCTGATTACTGTCATGTACAGCGCGGTGCCGTTAGCTTATCTGTGCGGTATCTACCCTCATTCATCGTGGGCCACCATAGGGGCCAACGTCATTTTCCTTTCCGTGCTGGTTGCCGTCAGAGGCAATGTTGCGCGTCTGGTTGATCATCTGAGGCACTAATGAACCAATCACAATTTCAGAAGGCGGCTGGTATCAGCGCCGGACTTGCCGCGCGCTGGTATCCGCATATCGACGCAGCAATGAAAGAGTTCGGCATCACCGCAGTTAACGATCAGGCCATGTTCATCGCGCAGCTGGGCCACGAATCGGCAGGTTTCACTTCGCTGGTGGAGAACTTCAACTACTCGGTCGACGGTCTGAAGAAAACCTTCGGTAAGCGCCTGACGGCTTACCAGTGCGAGATGCTGGGCCGGGTTGATGGTAAGCAGAACGCCCACCAGCCGCAGATTGCGAACCTGGTATACGGCGATCGCATGGGCAACAACACCCAGGGTGATGGCTGGAAGTATCGGGGCCGTGGCCTGCTGCAGATCACCGGACGTGAGAACTATACCAAATGCGGTACCGCACTGAAGCTGGACCTGGTAAGCACGCCGGAGCTGCTGGTGCAGGAGCGCCACGCGGCCCGTTCAGCGGCCTGGTACTTCACGTTACGCGGTTGCCTGCTGTATTCCGGCGACATCGTGCGCGTTACGCAGATCATCAATGGTTGGCAGAACGGCCTGGCTGACCGGAAGGTTCGTTACAGCCGGGCGCTGGCGGCGCTGTCATGAAGCTACGTTATGTTCTGCTGGCGCTGGTGGTCACTATCTCGGTCACCGGGGCGATCGCCTGGCGTTCTGGCTGGAGCGCACACGCTGACCATATCAACGCGCTGGCGGCGAAGAAGAAGGACAAGGCCGAGAAGGCTATCCAGCCGGTTGAAGAGAAAGCAGCCGTGGCCACCGCCGAGGGCAAAGTGATTTACCGAACCATATACCGCGACGTGGTGAAATATGTTCAGTCTCCGGATCGTACTGTGTGCCAGTTTGACGATGACGCTGTGCAGCTGCGCCAGCGTGCAATCGACGCTGCCAACTCCATCAGCGGATTTGATGCAGGAGCCGTGCAGGGGAAGTAACGCCGGCACCAATAGCGACGAAGACCTGCAGGCTGATATCGAAACTGCGCAATGCCTGCGCCAGCTGCGCCTCGATAAATACCGCTGGCAGGCTTGGTACAAAGCAGTGAAATGACAAGCTGGCCTCGCAATTGCGGGGCTAATTACTCACAGAGGAAACCAGATGAGCGAGTTAACCCCATCACAGCAGATCCGCTTTGGTCTGTTATCAGCGGTGAACTTTGATACCGCTGCTGCAGCAGAAGCTATCAAATTTGTAGAGGATGACCAATTAAAGTATCAGCTGTTTATCCAGCACCTCAGCCGCGTAACCAGCGAAAACGGTTGGGTTGCTCGCTCGACTAAGGCAATTCAGGAAGCAAAAGAGGCGCTGATCCTGTTTCCGGCCCCAGAAGCTTAAAGCATTACAGCAGGCATTCCCAGAGTGCCTGTGATAATGCTATAACGTGAATTCTTTTAAGGAGAGTTCGCTATGGCAAAGAGCTTTGACGAGTTGAGATTAAACTTTATTTATTTGCATGAGTTATGGTGGTTGTCGGAATCAATTAAGAGACGTTGCGAGCATGTTTTTAAAGAAACGCCTTTGCCTGAGCAAGGATACTATTTTAAAATTGATTATAATATTCATTCATTAATAAACGATGTTCTTTCAGATGCGGCCAACTTAAAAAAGTTAATAACAATACCAACGAAAAAAACACGTAGCGAATCGCCAAGGCAGTTTCAGGTCCATGTTGAAAGAAGCAAATTCCTTCAGGATAAAATTAAAGACATAGAGATTAATGAGCTGAGGTCAGTCAAAGTAAGAAACACTCTGCAGCACTTTGATGAGTATCTTGACGAAGCGAACATTGAGGCAAGTGACGGGAAGCTAAGGTCTCATAGCATGGCTGTTTATAACTTTGTTTTGTCTCACTGGGAGGCAGTGAACCCTAGGCCATACCCAATAAGATTATATGTTTGCTCTGAAAAAACGTATTACAATATGAGATCTTCAGTTAATCTTGAAAAGATATATGTTGAGGCTGCGCGTATTAATGAAGTTATACGAAGTGAAATTAGAAGGGATAGTGACTCTGACCCTGGTGGCTTTATGATTCCGTTAAGTGTGTAGAGTATATTAAAATAAAGTTTAATGCCTCGCTTTTGCGGGGTTTTTTATTGCCATAACCATGGGTAGACCCATCGTAATAGCTTAAAAAGAGGTTGCTATGCCGCCACGCACACCAAAGGCCTGTCGCGTTCGCGGCTGCCGCTCGACAACAACAGACCCATCAGGCTACTGCGATGCGCATAAGGGTGAAGGCTGGAAGCAGTACAAGCCCGGCCAGACGCGACACCAGCGCGGCTACGGCACGAAGTGGGAGACCATCCGCCCGCGGATCCTGAAGCGGGACAAAGGGCTGTGTCAGGATCATCTGAAGCAGGGTGTTGCCAAGTCGGCGTCATGCGTTGACCACATCATCCCGAAGGCGCACGGCGGCACAGACGAGGACTCCAACCTGCAGAGCCTGTGCTGGTCCTGCCATGCCAAGAAGACCGCGCGTGAACGCCTCCAATGAGAGTGATTCTCGATTGCGTCGATGCGGGGAATGGGGGGGGGTAAAATCCCTGCGCCCGACCGCCTTCCGGACTGCCCGCCTCCTCGTTTTTTTATACCCGCGAAAAATCAAATTTAACCTGGAGTGTCGCTTATGGCCGGAAAGGCGGGGGCTTCCGGGCGCCGCCCAAAGCCAACGGCGCGCAAGGAGCTGGCTGGAAACCCCGGTAAGCGAGCCCTGAATAAAGAAGAGCCGGTGTTCACTCCCATTAAGGGCGTGGCCCCACCGGACTGGTTTGAAGAAGATGACCTCCCGCTCGCGGCGATCATGTGGGAGTTGACCACAAAGGAGCTGTGTGGTCAGGGCCTGATATGCGTTACCGATCTCGCCGTGCTCGAGCGCTGGTGTGTCGCATACGAATTCTGGCGGCGGGCGGTGAAGAATATTGCTGCGGAAGGCATGTCCATAACGGGTGCCATGGGCGGCAAGATAAAGAACCCTGAGCTGACCGCGAAGAAAGAACAGGAATCGGAGATGAGCTCTACCGGTTCGATGCTGGGCCTCGACCCTAGCAGCCGCCAGCGTCTGGTCGGGCTCGCCGGCCAGAAGAAAACCTCCAACCCATTCCTGAAGATGATCAACGCATGAGCCGCAAATCGTACCCCAACGTTAACGCCGCGAATCAGTATGCCCGCAACGTTGTGCGGGGGAAGCTCCCGGCGTGCCAGTATGTCATTCAGGCCTGTCAGCGGCATATCGATGATATGGCTCAGGAGAAAAGCCGCAAATTCCGGTACCGCTTTGACAAAGACATGGCGGAGAAGGCCGCGAAGTTTATTCAGTTGCTGCCGCACACAAAGGGGGAGTGGGCATTCAAGCGTATGCCGATCACCCTGGAGCCATGGCAACTGTTCATTATCTGCTGTGCCTTTGGTTGGGTGCAGAAGGGGTCGAAGCTTCGCCGTTTCCGGGAGGTCTATACCGAGATCCCCCGCAAGAATGGCAAATCGGCGATATCTGCAGGCGTGGCGCTTTACTGCTTCACCTGTGACAACGAGTTCGGAGCCGAGGTTTACTCTGGCGCCACAACGGAAAAGCAGGCGTGGGAAGTATTCAGGCCAGCGCGCCTGATGTGCAAACGCACCCCGCTGCTGGTGGAGGCGTTCGGTATCGAGGTTAATGCCTCAAACCTGAACCGCCCTGAGGATGGTGCCCGCTTCGAACCGCTGATCGGCAATCCCGGGGACGGCTCCTCACCACATTGCGCGATTGTGGACGAATACCACGAACACCCGACCGATGCGCTGTACACCACGATGCTGACAGGCATGGGGGCGCGCCGGCAGCCGCTGATGTGGGCAATCACCACAGCGGGCTACAACATCGAAGGCCCGTGCTACGACAAACGGCGCGAAGTGATCGAGATGCTGAACGGCTCGGTACCAAACGAGGAGCTGTTCGGCGTTATTTTCACAGTCGATGAAGGGGATGACTGGACCGACCCGAAGGTGCTGGAGAAGGCAAACCCGAACATGGGGGTGTCGGTCTACCGTGACTTCCTGCTCAGCCAGCAACAGCGCGCTGTGAACAACGCCCGTCAGGCGGGCGTGTTTAAAACCAAGCATCTCAATATCTGGGTTGCTGCCAGGGCCGCGTTCTTCAACCTGGTGTCCTGGCAGAACTGCGAAGACAAGACGCTGACGCTGGAACAGTTTGAGGGGCAACCCTGCGTACTTGGGTTCGACCTGGCGCGCAAACTCGATATGAACAGTATGGCGCGGTTGTTTACCCGGGATATTGACGGGAAAACGCATTATTACAGCGTGGCGCCACAGTTCTGGGTACCGTATGACACGGTGTACAGCGTCGAAAAAAACGAGGATCGCCGGACCGCGGAGCGTTTTCAGAAGTGGGTAGAGATGGGTTTGCTGACGGTAACTGACGGTGCAGAGGTGGATTACCGCTACATCCTTGAAGAGGCGAAGGCAGCGAACAAACTAAACCCGGTGAGCGAGTCACCGATCGACCCGTTTGGCGCCACTGGCCTATCGCATGAACTGGCCGATGAGGGGCTAAACCCCGTAACCATCATCCAGAACTACACCAACATGTCTGATCCGATGAAGGAGTTGGAAGCCGCAATTGAGTCTGGGCGCTTTCATCACGATGGCAACCCGATCATGAGCTGGTGTATCAGCAACGTGGTCGGCAAACATCTGCCCGGTAATGACGATGTGGTTAAGCCCATCAAAGAGCAGAACGAAAACAAAATCGATGGCGCGGTTGCGCTAATTATGACGATCGGACGGGCAATGCTTAAAGAGCCTGGCGATTTCCTCTCATCTCTCGATCCGGACGATGACCTCTTAATTTTATGAAATCACTGATTGCTGACGTTATCGGGCTGGCCGGATTCGGCCAGCTCACGGCCGGGTTTTACCTGCAGTTCGGGTTGGCCCCGGCGCTAATGTTCTCCGGCAGCCTGTTGCTGGTGGGGGCGCTGGCTATGGCCAGAAGGGGGAAGCGTGCTCCTTGATTCTTTATTCAGAAGTGAGTCGCTCGAAAATCCAGGCACGCCAATAACCGGTGATGCAGTTGATACGGAAGGGCTTTTTAGGGCCGATGTGTATGTAAGCCCTGAGACAGCAATGAAACTGGCGGCTGTGTATGCCTGTATTTATGTGTTGTCCTCGAACCTGGCCCAGATGCCATTGCATGTCATGCGAAAGCACAATGGCAAAGTAGAGCCCGCCCGGGATCACCCTGCGTTTTATCTGGTGCACGACGAGCCGAACACCTGGCAGACCAGCTACAAATGGCGCGAGCTGAAACAGCGGCACATCCTCGGTTGGGGCAATGGTTACACCAGGGTGAAACGTAGTCGCCGCGGTGAGGTGACCTCCCTGGACTGCTGTATGCCGTGGGAAACGACCCTGATTAATACCGGCGGCCGTTACACCTACGGGCTGTATAACGAGGAGGGATCTTTCGCTATCAGCCCCGATGACATGATCCACATCCGGGCGCTGGGGAATAACCAGAAAATGGGCCTCAGCCCGGTGATGCAGCACGCCGAAACAATCGGCATGGGCATGAGCGGACAGAAGTACACGGAAAGTTTCTTTAGCGGCAATGCTCGCCCGGCGGGGATCGTCTCTGTAAAAACAGCGCTGGATAAAACCAGCTGGGACAGGCTGAAAGAACAGTGGAAAAAAGCGGCGCAGGCGTTACGCAGTCAGGAAAACAAAACCATGCTGCTCCCTGCCGATCTGGATTACAAAGCTCTGACCGTTTCACCAATTGATGCCCAGATCATTGACATGTCAAAGCTCAACCGCTCGATGATTGCCGGGATTTTCAACGTGCCGGCGCACATGATTAACGACCTGGAAAAAGCCACCTTCAGCAACATCACGCAGCAGGCCATTCAGTTTGTCCGCTACTCGATGATGCCCTGGGTGACGAACTGGGAACAGGAGCTTAACCGTCGCCTGTTTACCCGCGCCGAGCTGGCCGCCGGGTATTACGTCCGGTTTAACCTCACGGGCCTGTTACGCGGCACCCCGCAGGAGCGAGCGCAGTTCTATCACTTCGCGATCACCGACGGCTGGATGAGCCGCAACGAAGCCCGCGCCTTCGAGGATATGAACCCGGTCGACGGCCTGGACGAAATGCTCGTCAGCGTCAACGCCGCCAACCCGGCGGACGATTTCAAAACCACCAAAACCGAAAAGGAAAAAACCGATGAGTGATCGCGAGACTCGCTGTTACAGCGGTGAGGTCCGTGCCGAACAGCTGGGGGAGCAACCCACGCGCATTATCGGTTACGGATCGGTGTTTAACAGCCGCTCCGAACCCCTCTGGGGATTCCGCGAGATTATTAAGCCAGGCGCTTTCGATGATGTGCTGGGTGACGATATCCGCGGGCTGTTTAACCACGACCCGAACTTTATCCTCGGACGCAGCGCTTCCGGTACGTTAAGTGTCA
>Ga0308165_1005856_pt1 | contig 11153 bp, 9 predicted proteins | sample PhyWR2_FD_201032 | JGI IMG/M metagenome (GOLD analysis project Ga0308165, IMG submission 201032) | Phyllosphere microbial communities from UC Gill Tract Community Farm, Albany, California, United States - DLSLW.R2 | ecosystem: Host-associated > Plants > Phyllosphere > Unclassified | place: USA... | reverse complement strand
TACTCAGCTAATTCATTGACAAGCATTTTTGTAGTAAAACCTAGATCAGATTTCATCTTCCGCATGTCAACGGTCAAAGGGTGCTGTGCATTTTTGCCAAGCTTTTGAAACCGTCCAGCAGCTTTGGGGATGCTTGGAAGTGGTGTTTCCAGGCTTATCCTGCTGATCGGATCAAATAGAAAATCATCGGCTATTGTTTGATTAGGTACAGTCATTCTGAATAATTTTACACGATTGCATTCTGTGGATAGACGATTGGGTCGAGAACGACGATGTGAGTACCTGGATGTTTCTTGCTATTTCTAACGGACATAATTCCCAAGCTTTTCAAATAGTCATTCGCAGGGTCGCAAACAATGAGTTTGACACCAACTTGGGTAAAAAATTCATCAGCGTTTCCAATTGGAATGGGCTGTCCAATTGCAGTTTCCATAGCCGGTCTAATTCTTTTTTTAGCCAAGCCACTCTTGATCCGACTTATGATCGTATGGGAATTTAATTGTTGGTCCCCAATCTTTTGGGGTTGTTTACTTTTCATCAGTGATTCTACGTCTTTGATGGTAGATTTTGGAACATTGTCAATGCCGAGTTCTTCATAGACGTTGTTATCTGTAACCGAAGTTCTTATAGGTGCAAATTTGTTGCCGAAAATGGAGTTCACAATGATTGGTTTTGAATGACAAGAGGCCATTTCTCTCAGTTTGTTTTGGTTCGGCCAATCTGTGAGATCGAGAACGAAACAAGAGCGCAGAGTAAAAGAAATAACTTCGGGATTACCATCAACAAAATCTACTTTGTAGAGGCAGTTCACGGCAGGTTGTGCGCCAATGTCATTTGACCTGACAAGATAGCCCGCTTCGTCCAATTTTGGAAGTATGGCGAGTGTCAGCGCGTGAGATTTGTTTTCTTTGTTTGCCCACTCAGGTTTTTTTAGAAATAACGCAAAAGCTGATGAAAATTCATTTTCATCCAGAAATAGAAAATGCCTTGGCTTATCTTTTGAGTTGTCAAGATACTTGAAGCCGATACTGCGGTCAGAGCCTTTTCCATTAATAATGGCATCGGATGCAATATATTCAGAAATCTTCTTGAGCAAGTCTATTTTTGTATCATCTACTAATTCGGAATTATCCTGAACTTCAGGAATATCTAATGAATTTGATTCAATATCAAAATTATATTTAACATTGTTTTCAATTTGGCACGAAATAATATCGCACTGAGCAGTTAATTCAATCAAAAATTGCAATCTATCTGAAACTGCTTTTGGTTTTGACTGTTCAACTAACGATGATTGAATAGGCAAGGAGGCAATCTCGGTTGAATAGATGCACACCGATTGAATTATGTATCTGTCCTCGGGTGATAAATCTTTACTCCAAAATTCCGGCAAAGATGATAGCAACCTGCTGCTTGATTTATGGTGCTTGGGTCTAATGTCGATAATTTCTCCAGAATTATTTAAAATAAAGGAATTGATTTTTCCAAAATCATGAACTAGGCCTGCGATGATTAATAAATCATCCTCTTTGGTAATTTTGTATTTTGGATCATTCAGCGAAATATAATAATTTTTGAAGGTAAAGGCATCAGCTCTGTGGTACATCAATGCTGCTACACGCAGGCAGTGTGTCAATAAATATTCGCCGTTATGTCGTGAGATTCCAGCAGGCAATTTAATATGACTGGGATGGCAATAGACCTCAAGAATTGCCCTGATTAGTTTTGCATGTGGCCCACTGTCAATGGCCGTGATGAATTTAGCTAAAAATTCCTCATGCTTGAGCAATTCCTTTGGCAGTTTTGATGCTACCAGCTTGGACAGTTCACCGTCTTTTAGTCCAGCGTAGTCTAACCGGGCAGGAAAGGTATATTGAAAAGGAACTGGTCCGATAGAAGAGAAAACACCCTGAGTTACAGTAGAGAATGCATTTCTATCTGTAATTGGCAGGTTGCGTGACGGCTTAAATCCGAGTCTTGTAAGAATGTCATTTTTGTAGGCGTTCGTGCTTACACTTGCCATTGAAAAACCTGCTGTGACCATCATTAGCATTAGGAATAAAAAATTGAAGTTGTAGCCTTTGATCCAAAAAAATGTTGAAAGTATTCCGCACCAAAATGCAGTCAATCCAGCAACGATATTAACTACTCTTCTAGAATGAAAACGAATCATCAGCATTGCCGCACCTTAAAAACTATTTTCTAATATCAAAAAACAAAGCCCGCTAGCGGCGGGCTTATTGAGAAAAAATATTATTTACAGATCATCAATGCTGCTTGGGAGGTCTGCAAGAACCGTTTTTCGAGGTTCATCGGTTGGGCTTGTCGCTGTCTTGGCTTCTGATGCTGCTGTAGCTTTTGGTGCGACGGCTGAGCGTGTGCGCGCTTCCACAAGCTTTGACGCAATTTCGGTAATCCAAGGCGGCACCTTGTTTCCCAAATCCAGGTCGAATTCTGCCGGGTCTTTGGGTGCTGTGATCCGAATGTAGGTGTGCATTCTCACTGCTGGTTTGCCATTCCCATCAAGCTCTAGGATTGGCTGGCCGTTTTCATCGACTTTGCGAACGCCGTTTTCATCCATTTGGAAAACCGGCACATTCCGGTAAACGAACTCGCCATCGACATAGATGATCTGGCCAAATTTCACACGGCTCACCATAGAACTGGCATTGCGTGCCTCGTAGCAAAGAGGAATGACATTGGTCGGGTTGGAGTCCTGCCGAATGAAAATATGAAAGCGCGGGTGCTGCCCATCTTCAAAGCGAGCACCCACCACCACGCCTGCTAGCATGACTTGGTTGTGAGAGCGTGCATTGGAACTCTTGCCAAGCCGGTTTACATCCTCGTCGCTCAGACCATCTTGCGCTTCGTTTTGACTTTTGGTTGCAATGAGGTGTTCAACGGTTCGCAGTTTCGTGTTGAAGGAACTCAGCCTTTCCGTGCCCCTGGCCAAAAGAACTGCGTCGTACCCGCCAGCCGCGTTTTTTTGCCCGATCACCGTTGCGATGGTGTTGACATACCCACGGATGATGGTGAGCGAATTTGGGATCGTCACTGGAAACTGGACAGTCTCAGATTTTTTGATGCTTCCCTTCACATAGGAAGCTGTCGCAGCATTGAGGTTCTTTTGCGCGCCTTCGGGAACCAGGCATTCACCGATCTGAAAGGACACGTTCCTGAACCCCCCATGAAAACTCAACTGGGCAGGTTTTTTCCGCTCCTGCAAAGTCAATGGCCGAATAGCTGTTGCCATATACAATTCTCCTGTAAAAAATATGTTGCAATGATTATAGTTTATCTTCTGAAATTTTTTAAATCAGCGGAGTGAAAACAAATTCCTTGCCTTCAATACTGTAAAAAGCGTTTACTACAATTGGAATCAGTGTTCTGCTGTCCCATACGGGTTACAACTTGACCAATAAGAACGGCGAGATGGAAATGATTGTCAATTGCATTTAAAAGAGAGAGAAATATGGTTAAAAGACAGAAACCAGTCGCGCAGACACTTCCACAAGATGACATCGAGAATCAGGAGGGAAAGTCGCAAGTGGTGAAACAGTCCTCAACCAAAGGTGAAGAAGGTGGTGGCGGCGACTTTTACGCGATCCAGTATCCCGTCATCAAGATGATTGATGACTACATGACTCAGCATCCTCATGACGGCAAAAAGATGACGATCAAGATGTTTGCGGAAAGGTCAGGCGTTTCGATAGTCAACCTGATGGGCGTCATGAATGGACACCGATGGCTTGCCAGGTGCAACAGGGACATGATTGACAAACTGGCGTCCTTCCTGGAAGTGCCTGTCTTGCAAATATTCATCATGTGCGGCTTTATCCGAGCCGAAGATGTAGTCATCACTCAATCGCTGGAAAAGAGCCTTGATCTGATTCACGAGGTCATGATGAAAGATCAAGCTGCCGCCTACCGTGTGCCAGGCATCGAGGCTTGGAACAAGTGGCCTCTGGATGCCAAGCTGTGCCTGTGCATGATGTACGAGGCCTATACACACAAGCGCCTCATGCGCTACGCTGCCGTCCACGTTCCACAAGGCAGCTAAAGCCTGTCTCCTGGCTCTGGCGCGGCATCACTCCTTTGACGGCCTGCCAATTCTTTTTCGTTCCCTCGGAATTTCTGCAGGCCAGCCGTGCTGTTCAAGCTTTCTTGCAAGTCTTTCCCGTGCCAGGGCTTTGTCCAGGGCTTTTTCTGACTCGCTCCCATCATTGAAAAATCCCCCTTCAAGGTTCAGCCGGTCCATCAGCTCCTGATCGTTTTCATTCTCCAGCTTGCATTCATTGATGCTGACCTCTTGGGTGAAAAAAGTGTTTTCTTCCGTTTTCCCCCAGTTGTATATGACGAGTTGTGCAACCCGATAGGCTACAAAGTAGGCCGATTGAGGCGAATCGAGCTTGGCAAGCATTTTCATTTGCACGATGGATGCGACCTCTGAGCGAATGTCACCCATCCATTCAAGTTTGACTGCCCTTTTGATCATCAGATTGCGAATGATCCCGCCCAGTCTTGGGCAATTGAGCAAGGCCCTGGAGACAAGCGGCGACGTTGACCACTGCTCTTGCGGTGTGTTTTCCAGCATGCGCTGGATAGAATCAAAAATATAGTGCCGTGTCATGATTTTTTGGCTTTAGCTGGTGCAACTGGCGAAGTCTTCTTTCTGGGTGATTTGCTTGCAGTAATCAAGTGAGAAACATCGGCGGATGCAGGCATGTTTGTCATGGCCAAACCCGACTTCGCATCGGCAAGCGTGTGATCAACCAGCTTTCCAAGCATCACGCGGTATCGGGCATAGTCGAGCGACCCATTTGCCAGTTCTTCGAGTTTTCCCTCGAACCATGCTGTCAAATCTGGTTTCGCCAACACACCTGGTACGCATCGGATGTACTGAAAAGCCTTTGCCGTTGGCGCGTAACTGATAACTTTCCCTATGCGCCCCTCTTCGGCAAAGCCTGACTTGACGATTTTTGTAATGACTGCTGCTCGGGTGGCCGCTGTTCCAATGCCTTCTACTTGTCTTAGTTTTGCTTTGACTTTGGGGTCGGTGACGAATTGGTAAGCCTTTTCCATGGCTTCGAGCATGGTGATAGCTGTAAACCGCTTTGGCGCTTCGGTCTGCGACTCGACCAAAACGGTTTTGACGCATTGGCCCGCCTGCCCTGCTTTGACGTTGGGCAAGTTGTCTTGCGAATCAGGATCTGTGCTTTTTGTTGCTGCATTGCCGCCATACAGAGTTCGCCAGCCTTCGATCAGTGGAACGCGGCCAGTGGTGCGGAACTGCTCTGATTCAATTTCAAAGACCAGCGCCGTCGCTTCGTATTCATGCAGCGGCAGGAACTGGGCAAGGTATTGACGGCAAATCAGCCGATAAACACTTTTCTCGATGGGCTTGAGCGCATCAATGCTGCGATGGGTTGCAAGCGGAATGATGGCGTAATGTTCCGCCAGTTTGCTGTCGTCCCAGGCTCTTGATTTGATGGATGGGTCAATGCCTAGAGGTTGCCACGTTCCCGCAAAATTGTTTTCAATGGCAGCGAACACGGCGCTTACCTTGATTCGCTCTGATTCAGGCGCGTATTGACAATCTGTCCTTGGGTAACTCGTCAGCTTATGTTCGTCGTAAAGGGATTGAGCGGCTGCAAGCGTGTCGTCAGGAGAAAATCCCATTTTTGCAGCCATTTTTTGCAATTCTGTCAACGACAGCAGCAGCGGTTGGGCCTCCGTCTTTTTTGTTTTGTCGGCTGACACAACACGGGCTGGTTTGCCATGGCATTTTTTGCGTATGGCATCGACCTTATCCCGATCAAGCAGCAGCTTGCCACTTGCATCGAATCCGTTTCCTGGCTCGCCAGTGGGTTTAACCCAATTGGCAGAGAAAACGGGGAACGCTCCAAATTCCAACTCGGCTTTGATGCTGTAGTGCTGCAGCGGCTTGAACTCTCGAATTTCGTTCTCACGCTGAACAATCATGCCGACAACGGGCGTGACCACGCGGCCCACGTTGAGAACGCCCTTGTTGCCCTTCCTCCACCAGATCGCTGTGTATGCGCGGGTTGTATTGATGCCGATGGCCCAATCGGATTCACGCCGTGCAACAGCGGCCACGCCAAGATTGCCATGGGCCGTGTTGTCCTTCATCTTCGCCCATGCGTCCTCGATGCCGTCACGGGTTTGTGCATGCAGCCATAGCCGCGCCACCGGCCCGTTGAATCCAAAATTTCGCAGGATGTCATCAATGATCAATTGCCCTTCCCGGTCAGGGTCGCCAGCATGGACGACACGCGAGGCACTTTTGATCAGCGTTTCGATTTGACTCAGGCGCTTCCTGATGCTTTTTGTCAGATCGTTGTTGACAACCTTGTCCAGCTTTTTGACAAAGTTCGGTTCAATCTCAAACACATCCGGCAATACCGGCAGCGGCTCGACACGCCACGGAAAAGCAAATTGCGAACCGTACTGTTCGGCTGAAGCAAGAGAAAACAGATGACCCTGGGCGCCGATCACAGAAATAGAGCCGACCTGCATGCACAGGTCGCAAACATCATTGCGCGTCACTCTCTGCCCGGTCATTTGGGCTAGAGCTGCGGCGATGTCTCTCGCCATCGAGGGCTTTTCGGCAATCACAAGCGTATGGCTAAGAAATTCTTTTGGGTTCATAGATTGTATTCGTTGCAATGATTATAATACATTGCCGACGTATGAGTTTCAGACTTTATTTCGCACTGACATTTCCACAGTGGTTTTGAACATTTTGTTCGCCATCGGCATTTTGCCTAAACAAAACGGAGACTTGGGCCGCTCGCTCTCGTACCGTACAAGGAGTTAAATAATGAGCAAATCGAAAATCTTGGCTATCAAGAACATTAACCTGTTCACGAATGAAAATGCCGAAATCCAGTTTTCACTGTCCCGCGAACAAAAAGTCACGGCGCAGTACAGCGCTTATGACAAAGAAAAAGCTTATGACCTGCGCGGCATCCGTGCCAAGTCAAAAGCTGGCAAAGGTTATATCCGGTTGGTTCTGTCTTTGTCTGGTGCCGAAAAACGCGAGTATTTCCAAGGTGCGCTTTTTAAGAATGAAAAAAAAGAAGGTGCTAAATCTCCTGACTTCCGTGGCTCTGTCACTGTTAACGATGATGTGAAGGTCGCTCTTGCCGCCTGGATCAAAACAGGCGACAAGGCTGGTCAGTATTTGTCGATTGCTATTTCTGAATTCCGTTCAGAAACTGCACCTGCTACTTCACACGCTCCGAAATCTCAGTCGCGTGATCCGTTTGATATGAATGATGCGCCTGCGCCTGCGCCTGCTACTCGGCCTGTTAAAGCTCCTACCCAGGCTGCTCAACCTGCACATCATTCGTACCCCGATGATGACTATGACTGCCCTTTTTGACAGTCAACGCTAATTTAGATAGATATTTTTATCTAAATCATTTTTGATCAACCCCGAAACCCCATCATTTTTTGATGGGGTTTTTCTTTGCGTGACTCAAAAAAGTGTTTTTAAAAAACGCACATATCCAGTGGAGTTTCAACTTTTCGTTGAAATTTTTATTATCCACAGGAGTCAGGTATGAAAGAAATTGCTCTGGAACAGGGATCGCAAGAGTGGCTTGAATGGCGCAAAGGTGTTGACCTGGACGATGGCCCGCGCATTACTGCTACGGCGGGTTCTGTTTGTGGAGGGCATTCGACGTTCTCCACGCCCCATGAGCTGTGGCAGGAAATGTTAGGTCGCCGTCCCAGGCAGGCCGTCAACCCTGCCATGCTTCACGGCCAACGCACAGAACCATTTGCCCGTGCTGCTTACATGAAGTTGGTAGGCGAAGACTATGAAGCGATCTGCGTTCAGTCATCGACTGAACCGTGGATCGCCGCATCGTTGGACGGTGTGGACACTTTCCGAACTCGGGGTGTCGAAATCAAATGTCCCATCTCAAAAACGACACATGATTTTGCACTCCGAGGCGAAGTGCCAGAAATGTATTTCGACCAGATTCAGTGGCAATTGCTGGCAAGCGATGGGCAACTTACTGAAATCGACTACTTTTCCTACATGCCTGAATATGGAGAAGCCAAACCGATTACGGTCAAGCCTGATCCTGCGCGGCAAGCCCAACTGAAAACTGCGGCAGAACAGCTTAGGCTTGCGGTCCTGACTCAAATCCCTCTTGCTGGAACAGAGTTTGAAACTGCATCGAACACCTACGTTGTCATCAATCGCCGTGCAAAGCAAATTGGCGAGCAGCTTGAGGATGCCAAAAACATCCTTAAGAAGATTGCCAACGGAAAGACTACGACTGCTGGCGGTGCAATGGTGATCGTGTCCGAGAACTCAGGTCGTGTAGACAACGACGCTTTGATCAAAGCTCTGGCCGAAAAAGCTGGCGTCACACCTGAAGAGTTGTCCAGCTTGAAGGAAACCTTCAGAGGTAAACCTTCGACGGTCACCACCGTCAAAGAAAGTGCAGAAGCCAATGCCGTTTGGGAAGCCTACAAAGGGACCCAAAACGCCATGTCTGTAAGCTCGATGGCTATGGCTGTTCCTGATGATGCTGACAAGCCGATGGTTTCACCCATTTGGTAATTGACCCACCCCGAACCCCATCATTCATTTGATGGGGTTTTTCTTTGCTCAAGTGGTGCAGGCATGCCGCCACAACAGGCCGTGCGCCTTCTTTTTCATGCAGTGTGCCCACTTCCTTAGTCAGCCAATATAAATCGCACCTGGCCTGTTTTACAGCTTGCTACAGCAGAATTTGCCTGGCTCTTACTCTTTTTTTTCCTTGGACATATCCAGTTCAGTTTTGACATTTCGTCAAACACCACCAAGGAAAATAAATGGCAACAGCACCAACGCCTACATTCGGCTACGCGGACACTCTTTTCGGTTTTCCAAAATTTCCAGTAGAAGTTCGTGAAGCAGCTCGCTTTCCGATCAAGGCTGGCACTTCGCATTCAATGTATGTACCAGACGTTGATCCTGCTTATGTCTTCCGCAAGGAACATCTCAAGGTTCTTCAATTCTGGATGATGGGTGATGAAAAAAATGTTTTGCTCCAGGGTGAAACTGGCACGGGCAAGACTACCCTGATTGAACAGGTGGCTGCTCGTTTGAATTGGCCTGTGTTCAGCCTCGGCTGTCACGGCGGCTTGGAGTTTCAGGAGCTTGTAGGCCGTGTCACACTTCAAGCCAATGGCTCGACTGGATGGGCTGACGGTCCTTTGATTGCAGCAATGCGAGTTGGCGGAATCTTCTTGCTTGACGAAATGAACTTTCTCAAGCCCGAAGTTGCAGGCGGTTTAAACACTATTTTGCAAGCAACTGCGTACACCATTCCTGAAACTGGCGAGTGTGTGAAGGCGCATCGTGATTTTCGTATCGGTGCCACAGGCAATGCGATTGACGGCTCTGGTAAATCCTCTTACCGGGGCACCCAGGTCAGCAACATTGCACTTCTGGCACGTTTTAATTTGGGCATCCGAATTGAATACATGTCGCCTGCCGATGAACAAAAGATGATTGAAGCAAAAGCTCCAAAAATCCAGGCGTCCATCGGTCACTTTTTGGCTGAATTGGCAGATATGGCTCGTAAGAGTTATGCAACGGGTGTTTTGAAAGCACCCTTGTCACCACGCGAAACGATTGCAATGGCCCAGCGCCTTCAATCGTATTCTGGTAACTCAAAGTCTCAAGCTGCTGTCGAACTCCAGGCAAAAGCCGTAAAGCCGGTCATGCAAATGACCTTCCTTTTTCGCTGGAACCTCGATGATCAAAGCGAGTTATTGACTGCTGCAAAGCAAGTCGCACAACGACTTGGCATTACTGCACTTGAAAATGCGTTGAAAGATTAGTTTTTCTCTGCCACTTGAGCAACCCCTGAACCCCATCAATTTATTTTGATGGGGTTTTTCTTTTATATTTATATAAAGATGAAAAATTGCCAATTTATCTCGGGCAATTTTTAACGTTCAGCCTTAAAGTATTTTTTAAATCTACTGCGTATACCGTAATCAATAGTGGCCCATTCATTGGGGCATCTAGCCCCTCGTTCTTTGGGAAGTTTCACAAAATTAGCTGCCCTGGCACCTCTGGCTGAATTGGCACCATAAGCCCAACATGCCAAATTAAATATTCGTTGCATATCAAGACTGTGCTCATCAGACATCAAGCGCTTCAACTGATCTTGATTTACAGATGTAATGTCTGATTTTCTCTCCATCAATCTAAAGAGCCAAATAGTGGGCAAAACCACTGGAATATTTTGTGATTCAATAAAATTTACTGAATAAAAAACAGCGAATTGATCTGCAACATCTTCTTCCCTGCCTGTGATGGGAACATTATTTACACCAATAACAGCATGTCCCAATTCATGAAAAAATATTCCCCATATGGCTCCGTCAATTGTTTTTGTAAATTCATTCCTGTCTAATTTCATCGCTATTTCTTCGTCATTTTTAGCAAGATCAACGATCAAATCAACCATTTCTAAGCAAAAAACAATTACAGATTTTGAGCGATCAAAAAATGCATTTGGATTTCCACAAGATGCAAATCCAACGCCTAAATTGTGGTGTAAACGAACTGAGCTATTTACAACTGATGCCATTCGCTCTGCCAAGTTTGAGCGTCGAACAGCTTCAAGAATTTGTTCTTGCCTTTGAGTTTGGGCATTGCCGTAAAAAGGGACTGCCTGCCCTTTCCAAAGTAACTGGGCGAATGGCAACTGCGATTGAGCATGACAAGCTGCGCCACATAGTGTCAGAGCCAAGAGGACGAGAATACGATTAAGCACATGCTTTCCTGAGTGTTATGGTCTGACGCAATCATACAAGTCTGAAACTTGTACAGTCGCTTAGGCAACATCAAATAACGCTAACAATTCTCCTGCGAGAAAATCTTGGAAAGCTATTCAACGGCAGGAAATATTTAGTTTTTCATGCAAAAGCTGTGTTGGCCTATCAAAACTAACAAGATTCAGCGCACCAAACCACCTTGATTGCCGCTTGCCCGATCTGCCAAAAGCAGTGATCTTGCCAGCACGGCAATTTTTGGCTGCGAACGAAGGCGCATTTTGTCCAGGGCATCAAAAACCTGAATGTCGCCGGAAACCATACTGAACGCATCGGGGGTCGCG
>Ga0308165_1005853_pt1 | contig 11155 bp, 8 predicted proteins | sample PhyWR2_FD_201032 | JGI IMG/M metagenome (GOLD analysis project Ga0308165, IMG submission 201032) | Phyllosphere microbial communities from UC Gill Tract Community Farm, Albany, California, United States - DLSLW.R2 | ecosystem: Host-associated > Plants > Phyllosphere > Unclassified | place: USA... | reverse complement strand
TGACTTTGCAGCCGGAGTCATTCAGGTTCTGCGCATGTGCGTGGCCTTGCGAACCGTAACCGATGATGGTCACGTTCTTGTTCTTGATCAGGGACAGGTCTGCGTCTTTGTCGTAAAAAACTTTCATATTTCTTCCTAAATCTTCCTCAATATCGGAGCGGAGCTCTTCTGTTTTGTAATGGATACGCTGCGCTCTGCGTTTCGATGCAAAGCGACAGCGACTATATGTGCAGCGCGGATTTCAATCAAGCGGCAAATCAGGCCAGATCAGGCAACGGCATGCATCGGCATCACCTGATCGCGCACATGCGGAATATCCAGCTGGCGCAATTTACGATACAGCGAGGCGCGGCACATTCCCAGTTGCCGCGAGGCGGCGGAGATGTTCCAGCGACTGCCGACCAGCGCATCGATAACGCGCGTGCGCTCGTCCCCGAGCGGGCCGCCTGATTGGCGCGGGAGGATATCGGCAGCACCGGCTTGTGGCACGATGCTGCGGACGTTGGAGGCCGGAGAAATAGCCGGCCTCTCGGTGTGAATGGAGAGCGAAGTCGATGGCGTGAACGTCTCCATCAGCTCTTCCGGCAGATCGCCCACCTCGATGCGGTCGCCGTTCATGACGGCGCAGCAGTAGCGGATGACGGCGTGCATCTGGCGCAAATTCCCGGGCCAGGAATAGGCCAGCATCTGTTGCAAGGCGGCCGGCGCAATGATGCCGTCGTTGACGCAGTTGCCACTATCTTGTCCCGGCATTTCGTCGGCGATCATCTGCATGATCAAGGCGCGGCGGTCGGTGCGGCTGCGCAGCGACGGCAGGCGCAGCACGCCGCCGGCGATGCGGTAATACAAATCTTCACGGAAGCGCCCTTGCGCCACCAGCGTTTTCAGATCCTGATGCGTGGCGCAGATCAGATGCACGTCGATCGGTACCGGATGCGCGGCGCCCAGCGGAATCACTTCACGTTCCGACAACACGCGCAGCAAGCGCGTCTGCAGCGAGAACGGCATGTCGCCGATTTCATCGAGGAACAGCGTGCCGCCGTCGGCCTGCTGCACCTTGCCCTTCATGCCGCCCGGCAGCGCACCGGAAAACGCGCCCTTGCAATAGCCGAACAGTTCGCTCTCTGCCAGGCTCTCCGGAATCGAGGCGCAGTTGACGGCCACCCAATTGGCGGCGCGGCGTTCGCTGTAGGCGTGCAGCGCGCGCGACAGATATTCCTTGCCGGTGCCGGTTTCGCCGAGGATCAGAATGGGGATGTTGCGGTCGATCAGGCGCTTGCCGCGCGCGATCAGGTCTTGCATCTGCGGATCGCCGCCACAGAGTTCATCGAGTGAGCGATAGCGTGCGCTGCTGACATATCTGCGCGCCGTAGCGAGGTCTACCGTGGATGTCGGCATGATTTGTCTCCTGTCTATGAACTGCTTTTTCTTATGTGGCGGCAGTTCCGGTTCTTGGCCGGCTCGTGGCCGGTTTTACCTTGTCCTGCCTGGGAGTCAGTCGCAAGTAAGCTGACTCTGCGGCAAAGAATAGCCAGCTTGTTTGATAACTTCCAATACAATATAGGCACACAATTAATACCTTAAAGGTATCAAATGATCGAACTGCGCCATCTGACTTATTTCCGCACCGTAGCAGAAACCCTCCATTTCGGCCGCGCCGCCGAGCTGTTGCATATCTCGCAACCGCCGCTCACGCGCCAGATTGCGGCGCTGGAAAAAGAGCTCGGCGTACAGTTGTTCGACCGCAGCAAACGCAGCGTGCAACTGACCGAAGCGGGCAAACATTTCTACCGGGACACTGCTGAAATTTTTCATGCGCTGGAGCGCGCCCGCCGCAATGCCGTCAGCACCGGGGCCGGCAATAGCGGCGCACTGCTGGTGGGCTTCATGATGTCGACCGCCTACAACATCCTGCCGTCGGTGACGCGCCACTATTCGGCCGCCTATCCCGAGGTCGACATGCGTCTGACCGAGCATGTGCCGAACCTGCTGGCGGTGGATATCATGGAAGGCAAACGCGACGTCGGCATCATGTATCGTCCCGAGGATTGCAACGGTCTCGACAGCCGCACGATCTTTTCCGAACCGCTGGTGGCGGTGCTGCCGAAAAACCACCGCCTGGCGACACGTGAAAAAATTTCAACCAGGGATCTGGCCGACGATCCCTTCGTCAGCATCCCGCGCGCGATTGCACCTGTTGTCTACGACCTGATCGTCAATTGCTGCCTGGCCGCCGGCTTCCGGCCGCGCATCAAGCTGGAAGCCAACCTGCAGCAGACCATCGTCAACCTGGTCGGCGAAGGCCTGGGCGTGGCGATGGTGCCGAACTCGATGCAGGCCATGCATCTGGAAACCACCGTCTTCAAGCCGCTGGTCGATGCGCCGGTGGTGGAAGTCGCGGTGATCTGGAACAAGGACAATCGCAATCCTTGCATCCAGACCTTCGTGCAGACGGCGCAAGAAGTCTGGAGCGGCCTGAAAAATACCCTGCCTGCGCCGCTACCTTCGCCGCCCTCGCCACCGTCGGGCCGGACGCGACGGCCTGCCCTCAGCCGTTTTTCAAAGAACTGAGCGCCAGCCGCAGGCGCGCATGGTTGCCGCTGCCGAGATTGCGCGCCAATTCTGCGCAGGCCGGATCGTAAGCTGCCGCCAGATCCATTAGCGGCTGGGCGTTTTTGGGATCGTAGGGCATGCCGATTTCGTGACCCTTTTCATGATTGTCCGAACGCGCCTTGTCGAACGGCACCTGGCTGCCGGCGAACTCCGCATGGGTCTTTTCTCCGCGCACATACGGCAATAGCCAGGTCACGCTGCGCGCCACCGAAGCGCCATTCGGCGCCTGCCAGTGATACAGGTCCTCGCCGTCTTCGGCAAACGCCAGCGCCAGCGTGACCAGCGGCCGCAAATCATAGACGTGGTACGACAAGGCATCGCGCTCGATGAAATCGATGCTCTCGCCACCCGGGCGCAGGTTGTCGTTGATCTGGGTGCGGAAGCCATTCTTCGCATAGATAATCAGCTTGGCGTCACCGATCGCATAGCCGATCAGACCGACGATTTTCAGGCGATGGCTGTGCCAGTTATTGGTCGCGGTGGGCCGCTTCAGAACGCGCGAATCGATCTCGGCCCGTGCGATATTGCGCATCCATGTGTCGATGCGTTCACGCGTAGCGGGCGGCAGATCGGCACGCACCATCCGATAGCCGAAAATACCCGGCTCCAGTCCGGTCTCATCGATGGGCTGGCCGGTGGGCTGATTGCGTGCGGCCCAGGCGTCGAGGAATGCGCCGGCGCGCATTGCATAGCGCTTGTCCCCCGTCACTTTGTACGTCACGGCGAGCGCCTGGATCTTGTCCATGTCCTTGATGCTGGCGGCGGTCTTTCCTTTAACCGCATCGCCTTGCAGGCGACCGCCGCTGGATAGAGTGGCTATCGGTTGCGGCTCGGTCGCGAGCGCTTCGTCGGCGGTGCGGCGCTGGGCAGTCATGGCCTGTTTAAATGTGGGATCCCGGCGCAACTGATCCCATTGTTGCGACGACGGCCACAAGGATTGCGAGGAGGCGAACGGCGCTGCAATGAGCAGGCATAGCAGCGCGAGAAGATGGACAAAAGGACGACGAAAAACGTGCTGATCTGGCATGCAGTCACCGGAAGGAAAAAGGGATGAAAAACATTACACCCCATTCTCCCTGCCGATGCCTTGCAATTTACCTTTCGTCACACCTGCGCCGATGATGCCTGCGCACTGACTTTGCTACACACACTTGAGGCTAAGCCCACCGTCCACGATCAGGTCGACGCCGGTCACGTAACGCGCCGCATCCGACGCCAGGAACAAGGCCGCATGCGCCACGTCCCAGGCGTCGCCCATGTGGCCCATCGGACATTGTTCGTGACGCTTGCGGCGCATCTCTTCGATATCGCCGCCGTAGGAAGCCTTGAGCGGCTCGCGGATCATCGGCGTGTCCATCAGTCCCGGCAGCACGCAGTTGGCGCGGATGCCCAGCGGCGCGTATTGCATCGCGATGTTCTTGGTCAGCGCCAGCATCGCCGCCTTGGATGCCGAATAGGCGACATACGGAAAGCCGACCCAGCGGATCGCCGCCAGCGACGAAATGTTGACGATGGCGCCCTTCTTCTGTTTTTCCATCACCGGCAGCACATGCTTGCAGGTCATGAAGACGCTGGTCTGGTTGATCGCGATGACGCGGTTCCAGCTCTCTTCGCTGGCTTCGACCGGGCCACCGGTTTCGGCGATGCCGACGTTGTTGTGCAAGACGTCGATGCGGCCAAAATGATCGAGCGCGGCTTGCACCATGGCTTCGATGTCGGGCGTCTTCGAGACGTCGGCAGCGACTACTTCACAGGTGCCGCCTTCGCTGCGGATCAGGTCGCAGGTTTCCTGTGCGGCCTGCAGGTTGCGGTCGACCGCCAGCACGCGCGCACCTTCGCGCGCATACAGCACCGCTGCCGCCTTGCCGTTGCCCCAGCCCTCGCCGACCGAACCTGCGCCGCTGACGATGACGACCTTGTCTTCCATTGCGCGTGCCATGCTTATGCTCCGATCAGATGTCGAGGATGCCCGCAGCAACAAAGCCGCCGTCCACCGGCACCACGTGGCCGGTGATATAGGACGAATCGTCAGCCGCCAGGAAGGACACTGCCGCGGCGATTTCGTCGGTGCTGCCGTAGCGGTGCATCGGCACGCCTGCGGTAAAGCTCTTGCGGGTTTCGGGAGAATGCACGGCCTGCGTCAGCGGCGTATCGACCGGACCGGGAGCGACGCTGTTGACGGTGACGCCATGCTCGGCCAACTCGATCGCCATCTGCCGCGTCAGGCCGATCACTGCCGCCTTGGACGTGCCGTAGGCGGTGCGGCCGGAGCCGGCGCGAATGCCCGAGACGGAAGAGATATTGACGATGCGGCCCCACTTGCGACGCACCATCATGCGCGCGGCGTGCTGGCCGCACAGCATCACGCCGGTGACGTTGATGTTCATCGTCAGCAGCCAGTTGTCGAGCGGGTAATCGAGGAAGGGGAAGGTCTTGGCGACGCCGGCATTGTTGACCAGCACGTCGCAGCGGCCGTAGTCCTTTTCGACGTCGGCGAAGGCTTTTTCGATGGACTCGGGCTTGCTGACATCCATCGCCAGCGGTGCCGCTCTACCCCACCCTGTGCCGCCATCGGCATTGATCTTGTCGGCGGTCGCCTTGGCCGCTTCCAGGTTGATGTCCGAGACCAGCACGGTGTAACCGTCACGCGCCAGGCGTTGGGAAATTGCAGCGCCGATACCCATGGCTCCGCCCGTCACGAGCGCCACGCGGGCGCCGCTGTCATTTTGGTTCATGTTGTCTCCGTGAGGATGGCGGCTTGCGGAGGAAAGGTGCAAGCCGCCGTTTTCAGATATTGTTTTTGTTGATTTTGTTGATCAGTGTTCCAGGAAGCCGATCGAAATCCACGGCACCGCAGCCACCACCAGCAGCGCAATCACCAGTGCGGCCAGATAGCCCCACACGCGGTTGAAGACCTTGTCCGGCGACACCTTGCCGATCGCGCAGGCGGCATAGAAGCCGACGCCGAACGGCGGTGCGAACAGGCCGATGCCCATCGCCAGGATCACCACCATGGCGTAGTGCACGTCATGGATACCGAGTGAACGGGCAACCGGGAACAGCAGCGGTCCGAACAGCACGATTGCCGGGATGCCTTCCAGGATGCTGCCCAGCACGATGAAGATCACGATCGTGATCAGCAGGAAACCGAATCCGCCGCCCGGCACGCCCTGCATCAGCGACACCAGCTTGGCCGAGAAACCCGACTGCGTCAGCGCCCAGGCCATCGAGGTGGCCATGCCGATGATCAGCAGGATCGCGCCCGACAAGGTCGCCGCTTCCACCAGCATCGGATAGATGCGCTTGAAGTCGATATGCTTCATGAAGGCATGCATGACCAGGCCGACCACGATGGTGTAGGCGACGCCGATGGTGGCGACTTCGGTGGCAGTGGCAACGCCTTCGATCACCGCCACGCGGATCAGCATCGGCAACGCCAGCGCAGGAATCGCCGCAATCAGGGTCTTGCCGATCACGCCGATGGTGGCGCGCTTCACATCCGGCATCGGTTCGCGACGGGCGCGGAACCAGCAGACGACGCCGATCGCAATCGTCGCGATCACGGCCGGCATCAGGCCGCCGATGAACAGCGCCGTAATCGACACGCTGCACACCGCGCCGATGGTGATCAGCACCAGGCTCGGCGGAATCGTTTCGGTCATGGCGCCGGAGGACGACAGCAAGGCCACCAGTTCTTCCGGCTTGGAACCGCGCTTCTTCATTTCCGGGAACAGCGCCGGCGCAATCGCGGCCATGTCGGCGGCCTTGGAACCGGAGATGCCGGACACCAGGAACATCGCGCCCAGCAGCACGTATTGCAGGCCGCCGCGTACGTGACCCAGCAGCGCCGCCATGAAATCGATGAGCGTTCTGGCGAGGCCGCTGATTTCCAGCAGGGAGCCCAGCAGCACGAACAGCGGCACCGACAACAGGATCAGGCTGGACATACCCTCATCCATGCGGCTGACCACGATCATCATCGGCGCGCCGGTGGCAATCGTCAGGTAGGCCATCGTTGCGGTACCAAACGCGAACGCAATCGGAATCCCGCCGGCAACGCACACACCGATCAGCACCACGAAGAACACGATCAGGTTGTAGTTGCCCATGGCCAGCAAGGCCGGCTTGCTGATCCACAACACGGCGCCGATCACGGCGACAACGGCAACGGCAGACAGCACCTGCCTGACGCTGGAGCGGCTCGCCATGCGTGCAATCGCCGCCAGGAACATCAGGATGGCGCCGACCGGCAGGGCAGCTGCGCGCAGGCCGTCGGGGATTTCCAATGCCGGCGTGGTGATCGCCATCTGCTCCGACGCATGGTCGACCGCGGGGTGGATGATCATCAATACAAAGATGCAGACGATCAGGGCGGCCACCGTTTCCAGCCAGACGCGCCATTTGTCGGAGAGCTTGTTGACGATGGCGGTCAGGCGCATGTGCTCGCCCCGGTCCAGCGCCAATACTGCACCCAGCATCGACAGCCAGATGAACAGCGTGGAAGCCAGTTCATCCGACCAGATCAACGGATCGTGCAGTGCGTAGCGATAGATCACGCCGGCCAGCAGCACGCCGGTTTCCACCACCACCAGCGCCGCAGCAACCGCGGCGACAACGTGCATCACGCCGCGATTGACGCCCGCCAGCAGACGCGCCAGCGGGTTGGTCGGCGCCGATGCAGAAGGCAGTCTCACTTCGGTCATCGCCGCGTCCATTTATGCCAACTTCCCGGTGTATTTCTCCAACAGCGCCCAAGGTTCGTCGCCGAACTTCTTGTGCCACTCGGCGTAGAAACCTGCGCTGCGCAGCTTGGCGCGGAAGGCTTCGTTGTCGGTGTCGTTGAAGGCCAGGCCCTTGCCCTTCATTTCCGTCGCCAGCGAATCGTTCAATGCCTTGACATCGGCACGTTGCTTGATGCCGGCTTCATTGACGTTGCGCGTGACGATTTCCTGCAGGTCCTTCGGCAGACGCTCGAACGACTTCTTGTTGGCGAGGAACCAGAAGCCATCCCACATGTGGTTGGTCATCGAGCAGTACTTCTGCACTTCATACAGCTTGGCGGTCGAGATGATCGCCATTGGGTTCTCCTGGCCTTCGACGATCTTGGTCTGCAGCGCGGAATACACCTCGGCGAAGTTGATACTGGCCGGCGCCGCATCGAAGGCGCGGAACATCGATGTCCACAGCGGGCTCGGCGGCACGCGCAGCTTCATGCCCTTGAGGTCTTCCGGCTTGTTGATCGCGCGGGTGCTGTTGGTGATCTGGCGGTAGCCGTTGTCCCAGATCTTTTCAAATGCAAAGACGGTCGACTTGGCGTCGATCTGCTTGCGCACGTGCGCGCCCAGCTCGCCGTCCAGCGCCGCCCACACCTGGTTGTAATCCTTGAAGGCGAAGCCGACGCCGCTGATCTGCGCAGCCGGCACCAGCGTGCCGAGGATCAACGGCGACAAGGTGAAGAAGTCGACCGCGCCCGAGCGCACCTGGCCCAGCGTGTCGGTATCGTTGCCGAGCTGGTTGTTCGGATAGACCTGGAAGTCGATGCGGCCCTTGGATTCGGTCGCGATCTTGGCGGCCATCTCTTTAGCGCGCAGATTCATCGGATGCGTGGCCGGCAGGTTGTTGGCGTACTTCAGCGTGAATTCAGCGGCGGCGAATGCCTGGGTCGACATCATGCCGGTGGCGGCAGCGGCCGAAGCGACGGAAACGGTCTTCAAAAAACGACGGCGAGTGATGCTGGCAGTTGGGTTACCCATCTGTTTGTCTCCTGATTTTAGTTTTGGTTAATTTATGTTGCCGATACTAGTAACGACTAATTCAGCACTGCTTATGCGTTCTAGAGCAATTTGGATGCCAAGTCGCGAAAGTGTTTCCACGGACCTGTGCTTCCCTCCCTGAAGTCGGCATTGCAAGCACATTCTCTTCGATAAACGCCTGATTCGACAAGCGATGTGAAGACGAATCGGGTGTTTATTTTGATGCGACACCTGTCACATTGGCTGAACACTTGATTGACACCTGTCTGCGGTTTTGAGCCGGCCCTCTCCCGCAGCGCAGCAAATTCCTCACCTGCGCAACGTGCTATGTTTACCGCCATCACCGCCCGCCGACGCCACCCCTACGGGCGCCGCCGCCAGGACAACAAGCAACCCGGCAATGCTGCGCCGGCCGGAAAAAATCGTGGCATCGTTTTTGCATATTGCTGTTCCAACACACTCTTTTCAGGAATACACATGACTGCGCACATGACCGCATCCTCCCCCTGCATCACCGGCTGGAACCACTCCCAATTCGGCAAGCTCGACGGCATCGATCCGGAAGCGCTGATCGGCCAGGTCGCCAAGGCCGCCATCGAACACGCCGGGCTGACGCCGGAAGACATCGGCTCGATCCACATCGGCACCTTCAACGGCGGCTTCCTGTACCAGGACTTCCCGTCGTCGCTGGTATTCAATACCTTGCCGGAGCTGCGCTTCAAGCCGGCCGTGCGCGTCGAGAACGCCTGCGCCACCGGCTCGGCTGCGATCCACTCGGGCATGCAATCGATCCTGTCCGGCCAGGCCAAACATGCACTGGTGATCGGCTTTGAAAAAATGACCGAGCTGGCCACGCCGCAAGTCGGCGAAGTACTGCTCAAGTGCTGTTACGCCAAGGAAGAAGCCGGCATCCCGGGCGGCTTCGCCGGCGTGTTCGGCAAGATCGCGCAAGCCTACTTCGACCGCTACGGCGATCAGTCGGATGCGCTGGCCGCCATTGCCGCCAAGAACCACAAGAACGGCATGAGCAATCCCTACGCCCACATGCGCAAGGATTTCGGCTTCGACTTCTGCCGCAACGTGTCGGAAAAGAATCCCTTCGTCGCCGGCCCGCTCAAGCGCACCGACTGCTCGCTGATCTCCGACGGCGCCGTCGCGCTGGTGTTGAGCGCCGCCGATGTCGCCAAGACCATGCAACGCGCCGTGACCTTCCGCGCCGCCGTGCACGTCAACGATTTCCTGCCGCTGTCGCGCCGCGACCCGACCCGCTTCGAAGCCGGCACGCTGGCATGGCAGCAGGCATTGAAACAGGCCGACCTGAAATTGCTCGACCTGTCGCTGGTGGAAACCCACGACTGCTTCACCATCGCCGAGTTGCTGGAGTATGAAGCCATGGGCCTGGCCGAACCGGGCCAGGGCGCGCGCGCCATCCTCGACGGCGTCACCTCCAAGAACGGCCGCCTGCCGGTCAATCCATCCGGCGGCCTGAAGTCCAAAGGCCATCCGGTCGGCGCCACCGGCGTGTCGATGCACGTGATGGCGGCGATGCAGGCCAGCCATGATGCCGGTGACATGCAGATCCCGAATGCGCGCTATGCCGGCGTGTTCAACATGGGCGGCGCTGCGGTGGCGAACTACGTGAGCATCCTGGAACGCGTGCATTGATAGTTTTCCGTGGTCCCGGCATTGTGCGGGACCACGGCAGCAGCAACTGAAGTAAAGACCCACATAAAAAATACACACGAGCGAGACGATGTTAACAAAAGTAATGAACCTGGGGCGCCTTCTCTCCGACGTCGCCCGTCGCTTTCCTGATGAGCCGGGCCTGATCTTTGGCGACGGGACTGCGGATGGCAAAGGCGACAAGATCGCCACCTGGAAACAGATCAACGACCGCGTCGACACCCTCGCCCACTCGCTGCAAAAGCTGGGCGTGAGCAAGGGCGACAAGATGCTGGTCCACTCCCGCAACAACCTGCAGATTTTCGAAAGTGCCTGGGCGGCATTCAAGCTGGGCATGGTCTGGGTCCCGACCAACGTGCGCATCACGCCGCCGGAAGCTGCCTACCTCGGCCAGTCCAGCGGCGCCAGCGTGATGCTGTACGACCGCGGCTTCGCCCACTATGTCGATGCCGTCAAGGAAATATCCCCCGCGCTGAAGCACGTCATTGCGCTGCAAGACCCGCGCGCCGGCGAACTCGATTTCGAAACACTGGCCACCGCGACCGGTGTCCATCAATCCTTTGATGAAGTGGAAGTCGATTACGAAGATCCGCTCTGGTTCTTCTATACCTCAGGCACCACCGGCCATCCGAAAGCCGGCATGCTGTCGCACGGCCAGATGGCTTTTGTCGTCACCAATCACCTGGCCGACCTGCTGCCCGGCCTGTCCCATCATTCGCGCTCGCTGGTAGTGGCGCCGCTGTCGCACGGCGCCGGCATCCACGCCGTCGTCAACACCGCGCGTGGCGCCGCCAGCATCCTGCTGTCGACCGAACGCCTGGTGCCGGAAGAAGCCTGGCAGCTGGTGCAGCGCCACCGCGTCGACAACATGTTCACCGTACCGACCATCGTCAAGATCCTGACCGAAGACGAATCGGTCGATCGCTACGACCACAGCTCGCTCAAGCACGTCATCTATGCGGGCGCGCCGATGTACCGCGCCGACCAGGTGTACGCATTGAAGAAGCTCGGCAAGGTGCTGGTGCAGTACTACGGCCTCGGCGAAGTGACCGGCAACATCACCTTCCTGCCGCCGTACATGCACGAAGCGGACGACGCCCATCCGA
>Ga0308165_1005852_pt1 | contig 11156 bp, 11 predicted proteins | sample PhyWR2_FD_201032 | JGI IMG/M metagenome (GOLD analysis project Ga0308165, IMG submission 201032) | Phyllosphere microbial communities from UC Gill Tract Community Farm, Albany, California, United States - DLSLW.R2 | ecosystem: Host-associated > Plants > Phyllosphere > Unclassified | place: USA... | reverse complement strand
ACGAATTAAAGCACAATACAGAAAGTATGAAAACGGCTAACCAGCCAGGAATTTATAAAATGATGATTTTTGGTGTACTGGTTTGCATGGTGGGTACTTATGCACGTTTCGCTTACGATTCGTGGCAATTATCATTGGCATCTTGGATTATTTTGTTCATCGGTGCAATTATTGCCATTAAAGGTGTATTCAAAATATTAGACGCATAAGCAATCTGCTTTCAAAATATAAAGGCCGGTCATGTTTACTCATGATCGGCTTTTTTGTTTTATAAATCACCAGTTAGATAAAATGTTATTGCTTATTTCAAAAGGCGAATCCACAAGCAGTTAATTTACAGCAGCTTCGCCACTTGCTTTAGCCTGATGAAGAATCAGTGCCTATCGCAGTTGTTGGTTTAGGATAGAAAGATATGTCCAAGTAATCTAAGCCTGATAGCAGTGAACATCGAAATTAGTGAAGTAAATAAGATGGCAAGGCATCTAAGCGATACACACAGAAACATAAGATCCAAAGAGTTTAAGACACGAAGCAAACTTCGTATGTTAAATAAAAGGTTGGATAATAAGCAAAATTCTCTCAAAACTCCAATTTCAGGGCTCCAAACTTAAGATTGGGTTACCTAAATACAATTATGGTATTAAGGGGAAACACAGCGTTAAAAGCTAACCAAAATGCTGAACTTCTAATGGCCATTTGAAGCAAATATTTAAAATGATTACTTATTTAGAACCACTGAATCATGAAAAGGAATATTATTGCTATAGCCATAGTTTTAACAATTTTTGGCTGCCAAAATGAAAATAAAAAATACGCCAGTGCCGATGCTGTTAGCACTGAAGAATTAGAAAATGCTCCCCTTGATAGTACCGCCGCAGAAAAAATTATTAAAACTGCAGATATGCGTTTTAGGGTAAAAGACGTTCAAAACACTAAAGAACAGCTGAGTAAAACCATAAAAGCACAAGGAGGAACGGTTGCTGAATTCTCTATCGAAAGTTCAATTCAAGAAACCGATAAGGTTAAACAATCAACAGATTCGTTAAAAGAAATTACTTCCTATCGTACCCAAGGTTATCTGGTGGCAAAAGTTCCATCAGAGAAACTTGACGAATTTACCAACACCATTGCTAAAATGGCGGTTTTTGTAGATCATCAGTCGATGAAGATGGATGACCAGAGCATTGCTTATTTAGCAAATAAATTGAAGGCCCAGAATAGGGTAGATGCAATAGAGAAGATCAATAAAGTAGCCTTAAAGAAAAGTGCCAATGTAGAGTCATCGCTTTATATTAAAGATGATTATGTAGATAAGAAAATTGAAAATCTGCAGATCGATAGCCGGGTTAAGTTGAGTACCATAACACTAAATTTTTATCAGGATAATACGGTTAAAACGATGGTGGTTGCCAATGATAACTTATATGATTATCGTCCTGCATTTTTTAACCGGCTTTGGCTTGGCATTGTAAACGGCTGGACGATTTTTAAAGAAATTATTATTGCTATTTCGAATCTCTGGATGTTGGTATTGGTTGGTACTGCCGTTTTCTTTACAATAAAATATTTTATTAAAAGGAATAAACTGGCCGTGGATGAAGCTACGAAAAGTATGATCGATCAAGCAAGGATATAAAAGTTATTATTACAGTTCCATGGTCCGTGTCTGCACGGACCACTTTAAACTAATATTTATCCAATAGACCCTGAAATAAATTCAGGGAGACGAATGGTTTATGATTGATAATACACATTCCATGGTCCGTGTCCGCACGGACCACTTTAAACTAATATCTATCCAATACCCTGAAATAAATTCAGGGAGACGAATGATTTATAATTGATAATACACATTCCATGGTCCGTGTCCGCACGGACCATACTAACATTGTCAGTCAGAGCGTAGTCGAAGACTTATTTTCTATTTGATTACTTCTTCGCTTTAACCGCTAACACTTTAACCTTAGTTTTATTATCGCTTACAAAGGATTCCCAACCCGAATAAGTTTTAGATTTACCTCCGGTGCTAATTTTTTGAAAAGAATGGCAAACGGCTACGGCCAAACCATCTGTAGCATCTAAAAACTCTGGGGTTTCTTTAAAATTCAGCAGTCTTTGCAACATCGCTGCCACTTGCTCTTTGGTGGCATTTCCACTGCCGGTAATCGATTGTTTAATTTTACGTGGAGAATATTCTGTTACCGAAATATTCCTTGAAAGTGCTGCTGCTATAGCTATACCTTGCGCGCGACCTAATTTTAACAATACCTGGATATTTTTTCCATAAAACGGTGCCTCAATGGCTAAAACATCAGGTTTATACTGATCAATTAACACCACCGTTTTTTCAAATATCCGCTGAAGTTTAAGAAAAGGATCATCTAAATGGGTCATTTTTACAACCCCTAAACTGATCAGTTCCGTTTTATTTCCCTTCTCCAAAATTACACCATAACCCATCACCGCAGTGCCCGGATCGATGCCCATAATTACCCGTTCCTTTTTTTCGTTCAACATTACAGCAATATTAAGCATATTTGCAAACTAAAAAGATAATCTTGACAGGCAAGCACAAAAAAATATTATCACTTTTCATTAAAGCTGCGATTGTAATATTTGCTTTTTGGTTCATTTACCATAAGCTTGTTGCAAACAAGAACCTGCACAATTTTAGCAGCCTGTTAAAAGATATACCTCATGTTGAGATCATTACTGTAATAGGTATTGTAGTTATATTAATGTTCGTAAACTGGTTTTTAGAAGCTGGGAAATGGAAATACCTCATGAGCCATATCGAACCTATTAGTTTCTACAGGGCGATAGAATCAGTTTTTTGTGGATTAACCCTGGCCATTTTTACGCCGAACAGGCTAGGTGAATACGGAGGAAGAGTATTCTTTCTATCGCCAAAAAGAAGAATAGTTGGTATAGTGGCCATGAGTGTTGGCAGTATTGGGCAATTGGTATTAACCAATGTTTTTGGTGCCATTGCAGCCTGTTTTTTTGTTTATAGGTTCATTCCGATAGATCGTGTTCTTTTTATTGCTGTTGTATTTTTAGCCGTTTTTTTCTGCCTGTTTTTTCTGATCTTCTATTTTAATATACGCTGGTTAAATGGAATTTTACTTTCTTTTAAGTTCACCAGAAAATATAAAAAATTTTACAGCATTTTAGCGCGTTACCGAAAAAGGGAACTGTTTAAAATCATTACATACTGTTTTGTACGTTATTTGGTGTTCAGCTCGCAATATTTCATTTTATTTGTGTGGTTGGTGCCCGGCCTGCATTATGCAGATATTATTATGATGACGTGTTTACTCTTTTTGGTACAGTCGGCATTGCCATCTTTAGATCTGTTTGACGTTGGAATACGCAGTGTTACCGCTGTGGAATTATTTAAACACGTAACCGATCAACATGTAGCCGTTATTGCATGCACTGCAAGTATTTGGCTCATAAATATTATAATTCCTGCTATCTTAGGCACTTATTTCGTTTTTAAACTCAATTTTTTTGGAAATCTTAAATCTAATTAGTCTTTTATCCGCTGCTTTGACCTTAATTTATGGTTTTTTAGTCCTCAATTTTATTAGAGGATGGCATAATCTGATATATTTTACGCCAAAAAAATCAGATCCACAAACCAGGGTATCAATCATTGTTGCAGCAAGAGACGAAGAAGCTAATATTAACAAAACCATTGATGATCTTATCGCGCAGCAATACCCTAAAGCCTTAACAGAGATTATTATTATTGATGACCATTCAACTGATCGTACGGCTGAAATTGTATTAAGTTATGCTGATCAGCACGTAAAACTGATTAAACTAAATGAGGATAGAGCGTTAAATTCTTATAAAAAGAAGGCGATACAAACCGCTATAGGAACCTGTACTGGCGACTTAATTATTACCACGGATGCAGATTGCAGAATGGGGGCAGAATGGCTTGCAACGATTGTAAACTTGTACGAAGAAAAAAAATATAAAATGATTTCTTCTCCGGTGGCTTATTTCCAGGAAAAAAGTTTTTTTGAACGTTTACAATCTTTGGAGTTTCTCTACCTTATTGGTTTAGGTGCTTCTACCATTGGTAACAAGCAACCCTCTACCTGTAACGGTGCAAATTTAGCTTACGAAAAAACTACCTTTTACGAAGTTGGCGGTTTCCAGGGGATTGATGATCTTGCTTCGGGAGATGATGAATTGCTGTTGCATAAAATCGCCGCTAAATATCCAGATCAGATCGGTTTCCTGAAAAACCGGGAGGCCATTGTATATACTCACGCAAAAGAAACATTAGGCTCGTTTATACAGCAACGTAAACGGTGGGCTTCGAAAAGTACCCGATATAAGAATAAAGCAATTATAGTGTTGGGGGTATTAATCTGGATCTTTAACCTATCTATCCTGGCAAATTTTATTACCGGGTTATTCATTCCGGGTTTTTTATCCATCACATTTTATCAATTATTGGTTAAAATGATTTTAGAAACATTATTTTTATGGGATGTAACAGGCTTTGCTAAAAGGCGCAGTTTACTCATATTAATTCCCGTTTTAAATATACTGCACGTATTGTATATGGTGTACATTGGCATTGCAGGAAACAGTGGAAAATACAATTGGAAAGGCAGAATGGTTAGGTAATGGATAATAGCCCATCAAAAAAAGTATGGTTAAAGTTTAAGCGGAATAAATTTGCCTTAGGTGGATTGATTTTCATCTTACTTTTATTGGTGATGGGTATTTTAGGCTACCTGATTATGCCTGATGATTCTCCAAATGCAAATGTTCAAACACTGCAGCTCAATAAGAAGAAACCAGGCAGTTCGTTTACCTTCTTGATTATTGGCAGAAACCCTAAAATAGAAAAGGTTGGTTTTTTTGAGAGAATGCTCAACGGACAAACACCAACTTTTAAAAGTATTCCGATTACGGCATATAAAATAGAAAATCAAGCTGTTTATGTGCAAGAATACATTGGAGAAGATGAAAAAGCAAAAGAAACCAGGTACGAATTAAAAGATTTATGCCCTTCTTGTGCCATACCTTCAAAAATTGCCACTCAAAAAACGCTTTTTGAAGCAAGTAACATATACAAACACACTTACATTTTAGGTACAGATATTTATGGTCGTGATTTACTGAGCCGGTTAATACTGGGTATCCGCGTATCATTATCAGTAGGTTTGATGGCTGTACTCATTTCGCTTTTTATCGGGGTGAGTTTAGGTGCAATAGCCGGTTATTTTGGCGGGCGAATAGATGCAGCAATCAGCTGGTTCATGAATGTGGTTTGGTCGTTACCCTCATTACTGCTGGTAATAGCCATTTCATTTGCTTTAGGTAAGGGGTTTTGGCAGATATTTATTGCGGTTGGTTTATCTACATGGGTTGATGTGGCCAGGTTGGTACGCGGACAGGTTATGGCATTAAAAGAAGTCGAATTTGTAGAAGCAGCAAGAGCATTAGGCTTTAGTACAAGCCGTACCATTATTAAACATATACTGCCGAACATTGCAGGCCCTATTTTGGTGGTAGCCTCTTCTAATTTCGCCTCTGCCATATTATTGGAAACCGGACTTAGCTTTTTAGGTTTCGGTGCTCAGCCACCAATGCCCAGTTGGGGGAGCATGATAAAAGAACATTATGGCTACATAATTATGGATGCTGCTTACCTCGCTATTTTACCCGGCTTAGCCATTATGCTTACCGTTTACGCTTTCAATGTGCTTGCTATTGGCCTGCGTGATGCCTTTGATGTAAAAGGACAAAATGTAACGGTTTAGGCATGCATAAAAAAAGCAGTACCAATTAGGATACTGCTCAAACCTTAAAAAACAAAATCTTAAGCTGTTGCTGTTAATATATTACCTGCAATTGTAATTGGGTAAATTTTAAGGGCACTTGTGGTACCACCATCGCTCGGTTGCGCCAAAATACTACCTGATGTGGTATACCTCGAACTATGCAAACCACATTGAATGTAGTTACTGGCCTGTATAAAACTCAATGCACCACCCTGATGTGGGCACGCAGCCTGTGTAGCCACAAAAGATGAGGCAGTGTTGCCGGCAGCGGTTCTGATAAAAAGAATGCTGTTTACAACCATTGATGCACCAATGGTTAATAATTGCGTGCTCAGATCTACCTTTGTTGAAGTACCTGAAGGAATGCCACCACCATTTGGTTTATCAGGTTCGGGTGAATCACTTTTTTTGCCACAAGCCGAAAAGCAGGCCCCGGTGCATACCATTGCTACGCCCAGGCCTAAAGATTTGATAAATTCATTGCGTTCCATAATTGTTTTGTTAGTTATAGTTTGTTTGGTTTAATCTACTTTGCTTTCTTTTTATCGAAAGAGAACCTTCTGGCAATGCTGAAACCCCAACGGTATTGCCCTTTTAACCATGAAGTATTGGTATCGGTAATAAATTGAGATTCTTGAATAGCGGTAGCGTTGGTGAAGTTTAGGTGAAAAATATGCCCGCCTGTTTCAAATTCCAATCCGGCACCAAGTGTGTTGTAATATTGATTGCCTGATGTGTTTTCTAGGTAAGCCTTTTTACCTTTATTTCTGAATGGAAACGTATAATCTGCCACAAAAGCCATGCGTTTTGTGATTTTAATACGACCACCAACTGAAAGGGCAAATAAGTCATTTTCATCACCAAAAACAGTAAAGTTCCGATGTACGTAGGATGGCATGATCAGCATCGAAAAGTTTGAATTGAACTTGCGTGCAATTACACCTTGTAAAACATATACCAGGCGATCTTGAAAGTTACGATAAGCGTTTGCTGCCGTAGGATCGGTTGATGCTTTTACCGCAGCAATTGTACTGCTCCCGAATAAAGTTACCGCCACAGGTATTTTATCGTCGGTAGTTTGTTCTAAGAGGCGGTATTTTAAATTTCCTTCATATAGTTGAGTAACTATTCCGGCTCCTTTTGCCCTTGCTAAACCTACAGAAAGTTTATCACTGATGCCATATTCAAAGCCGATTCGTATATCGGTTGATTGATCCAATCCAAAAAAGTTTTTTATTCCGCCACCATTCCCGGCAATGTCTCCAAACCTGTGGTCTACCCTAAAATCCATTTCATTTTTATAAATGGTTTCATTGGTTTGTATATTAATGAGCTTCGTTGCTTTAAAAGTGGCTTTTACATTGCTCTTTTCTTTTGGTATCTCCAAGGCGTTTTCAAGGGAATCCTGTGCGAAAACAAATGATGGAAAGCCGAAAATAAATAGATATAAAAGAGATTTTAGATGATGTTTCATGAAATTTTATTTTTTAGGTTGATAAGTAGCAGTCATTTTTACCTGGATGGTTTCTGCAATCTGTTTAAATACAATCGTTGGGATTTTAATATCATGATCTGCCAGTTTTACATTAAATGCAGAACTTGCCTTCGCTTCATTATTACCAATAACCAATGATCCTTTTGCTGTATATTCTTTAGTTACGCCATGTATTTGTAAGTTTCCTTTTACGGTAATAGGGTAGGTACCTGGTTTCGAAAAGTCGATCTGTTCTACAATTTTTCCCTTAAAATCTGAAGTGGGATATTTATCGCTTTCGATATAATTTTCGTTGAAATGTTCCTGCATCAGCTTTTTCTTAAACTGGTAAGAGGTATTATTAATCTTGAAAATAATTTCGTTGGTTTTGGTGTTAATTGCAGAAGCTCCTGTTTTGCTTTGCGCATCAATATCTTCTACAGGTGTTGTAGAGAAGAATGAAGAAGTAACGTTTTTACTTACCCATATTTGTGCCTTTAAGCCCGTGCATAAAAACAAGGCTAATAAAGTGATAATTAATTTTTGCATTTGTAGAGTATTTACTGTGAACGAATATTTTGTTTGCTGCTGATGATCTACTATTCGGGCATGTTTTTATCAAACCAGGCCTGCAGTAAGTCTCTTTCATTGGTCGTTAATGTGCTGCCTTTGGGCATGGTTTTAGTAACCAATATACTGTTGGCTACACGGGCATCGCTTTTTACTGAGGCTAAGCCGTTAAATAACCAGATGCTTTTAAGAGACCCATTAGGACCATGGCATCTGCCGCATTTGGTTTCCAGCAAGGCACCAACGAAATTGGTATAGGTAACGTTTGCAGTTGTAACCACTGTTGGGCCATTAGGAACTGTAGTTTCGGGTTTTATCTCCTCTGCTTGTTTTTTTGAGCAGGCAAAAAGTAAGGCGGTAAACGCGACTAATAAAACTAGGGAACTTTGTTTTTTCATAAGGTATTTGTTAAAAATTAGCGTGGTGCAATTGAAATTTTAAGCAAATCGTCAGAATGGCTTGCTGATTTTACCGATATATATAATATGATCAGAAATGATGCGAATAAAATCGCAATAACCTGTTTTTTTGCTGTCATATGCCAATAGCTTAAAATTTGTGTTTTGTTTAGTTAAAAATTCTTACTTTTTTAATTTGAGTAAGTGTTATAAATCGATTTTCTTTTGAAATCTTAATCGTTACGTAGCTTTTTACCTATTGGTTGCCTGAAATAAAAAAAAAGACAAAAAAAAGCCGTGTCGATTTTATATCGGCACGGCTTACTCACTAAATTGTTTTAATCTCTAGTTAAAATCTTCTGCTTTCAAAGGTGGATTAACCTTAATCTCTTTTATTGCAATTGCAAATTCCTGAGCACCTTGTGGAGTTGATATTGATTGCGTTAAAGTAAACGGAAACAATACATCGCCAACTTTTTTATAATTGCTGTATTCGGTAGTTTGACTGATTTCTACACCACCTTTAGTTGTAACGCTTTCATCCTTTAAAAGTAAACCTGATTTGGTATCGTAATATTCGGTTTTCTTTTTTCCTGATGGAGAAGTTACTGTTAATTTAAATGCATCGGCGGTTCCAACTTTTGCGCTCCCTGCTGATTCTATTTTAGTTCCATCTGTCGCATAGTACAATTGTGCGCCATAGCCTTTATCATCTTTCTTTTCGTTAAGGTCATCACCGGTTAATTCGGCTTTTTGACCCATCTGCATAGAATAACCCGTTTTTCCGTTATAAACCTGTTTCATTGCTGTTTGGCCAGCCATCGAAATTTCCATGCTGCTTAAGTTTGGTGCCATGTTTTTAATGGTAACGGCTAACTTCTGGCCTTGCATTTCCATTTCACCGGTTTGCTGTAAAGAAGTAAGTTTTTTAATGGCCTCTTCTCCGCCAATTGCTTTAATGTAATTCTTAATCACGTCAGCAGGTGCTGCTATTGGTCCGGTAGTTGCTTCGGTAGCTTTAACAGGACTTGCATAATTATCGTAGATTTGAGTTTTAAAGCCTGCTTTAGTTAAGCCTGCGGTAAATGCATCACTTTTACCCACAATAACAATCCTGGTATTGTCATGATTGTAATACTTTTTGGTAACCCTTAAAATATCATCAGTAGTTACCGCATTTACTTTTTGCAAATAAGTACGGTAAAAATCTTTTGGTAAACCGTTAATCAGGATATTACTTGCGAACCCTGCTGTACGTGCCGGATTTTCTAACCCTAATGCAAACGAACCGTTGAAAAGATTTTTTGCATTCTGCAATTCATCGGCAGAAACTTTTGTGGTGCGGATGGTATTAATTTCTCTTAAAAATTCTACCACGGCACTATCAACTTTCTCGTTTCTAACCGCAGCATTTGCCAAAAATTTAGATTGAAAACGTCCGGAACCAGTGCTTGAGTATGCGCCATAAGTAAAGCCATGTTTCTCGCGCAGGTTGTTGAATAATCTCGATTCAGAGCCTCCACCTAAAATCTGGTTTGCCAATAACACCGGGAAATAATCAGGGTTGCTCATCGGTAGGTCGATTAAGTTTACTACTGTGATTTCTGATTGTACTGCATTACTTACATTAATGATATCAACTTCAGTTTTCGCTGGGTTAGCCACCTTTGCAAGTACCGGTAAGGTTAAAGCGGTTCCTCTCCAATCGCCAAATGCTTTTTCGGCAAGGGCTTTTGCAGCTTCAGGTTTAATATCACCCACAAAAGTTAAGTAACCTCTTGATGGCGTAATGTATTTCTTGTAGGCAGTTTTTACATCATCCAAAGTAATGCCATTTAGCGAAGATTCGGTTTCGAATTCTCCATTGGGATGGTTTTTTCCATATGCCAATGCATTAACCACCCTTTCGGATATTGCTTTGGCACTTTTTTCGCTCGCTTTTAAACCAGTTATTGCCTGAGATTTTAATTTCTCGAAAGATTCTGCGGGAAATGCTGGTTTACGGATGCTCTCTGCCAAAAGTGCAAAAGCCTGGGGAAAATAACGCGTTAAAGCTGAAGCTGAACCGCCATAAGCCCCCGCACCAACATTAGCACCCAGCTGATCTACTGCCTCATCGAATTGGGCTTTTGTTTTTGTAGTGGTACCTTCGTTTAGCATACTGCCCATCAGCCCAATCAAACCTGCTTTTGATCCTTCGGTAATCGGACCTGCATCAATACTGTAACTTGCAGAAATTTTTGGCAGTTTATGATTTTCGACAACCAAAACTGTAATGCCGTTTGATAATTTATATATAACAGGATCGGCTACGGTTATAACTGGTGCTGGACCTGGTTTTGGTTTTTGGCTTCGATCTATAGTTTGTGCTGAAATACCTTGAGCCAATAAGGAAACTGCAGCTATAATGAATAATTTTTTCATGTTGTTAATAGTTAAAATGAAAAGCGCTCTGCTTATTTCTTAGGTAAGTAATACAATACAACTCTCTGGTTTTTGTTGAGGTATTTTTTAGCAACATCTCTAATCTCCTCACGGGTGATGGATCTGATTACCTCTAATTCCTTGTTAATATCATTTGTATCCTTATCGTGAAATGTGTAACCATCAGCCAGGTTTTCTGCGATACCGAGCATTTTGCTATTTGCACTTACATAATTGTTTTCGAACTTATTTTGCAACTTTTTGTAATCGCTTTCGCTGATTAAGTCAGTTTGAAGACGCAAAACTTCCTCATCAATATCTTTTAACAAATCGTTAAGGAGGGTGTTTTTATTTGGTAAGGCAAGGGTAATGTAAGCTCCATAATCTTCCAGCGAATAATTAAAAGCAGCAACCTGTAGAGCCGTTTTCTTTTGATCAACCATTTTAGTGCTTAATCTCGAACTTCCTCCTTCTGAT
>Ga0308165_1005850_pt1 | contig 11157 bp, 9 predicted proteins | sample PhyWR2_FD_201032 | JGI IMG/M metagenome (GOLD analysis project Ga0308165, IMG submission 201032) | Phyllosphere microbial communities from UC Gill Tract Community Farm, Albany, California, United States - DLSLW.R2 | ecosystem: Host-associated > Plants > Phyllosphere > Unclassified | place: USA... | reverse complement strand
TTATCCCCTTGGCCGGCGCCTTATGGGCGACGGCCAAGGCCTGGAAATTAATAGTCGATAGGGTCGCGGATGATCGGGCAGGTCATGCAGTGGCCACCGCCACGGCCGCGGCCGAGTTCGCCGGCACTGATGGTGATGACTTCCACGCCGGCCTTGCGCAGCAAGGTGTTGGTGTAGGTGTTGCGGTCGTAACCGATCACTACGCCAGGCTCCACCGCGACCACGTTGTTGCCGTCGTCCCACTGCTCGCGTTCGGCGGCGAAGCTGTTGCCGCCGGTCTCGACCACACGCAGCGCCTTGAGGTTGAGGGCCGCGGCGACGGTTTCGAGGAAGTTGGTTTTTTCCCGCTGGATGTCGATGCCGTGCGGCTTGCTTTCATCCGGACGCAGGGTGAACGGCACGATCTGGTTGACCACTTCGGGGAAGACGGTGACCAGGTCGCGGTCGCAGAAGCTGAACACGGTATCCAGGTGCATCGCCGCGCGGGATTTTGGCAGGCCGGCAACGATCACTTTTTCCACTGCCTTGTTCTTGAACAGGTTGCGCGCCAATTGGCCGATCGCCTGGTGGGACGAACGCTCGCCCATGCCGATCAGTACCACGCCGTTGCCGATCGGCATCACGTCACCGCCTTCCAGGGTGGAGGCGCCGTGTTCCTGATCCGGGTCGCCGTACCAGATCTGGAAGTCCGCGTTGGTGAACTCGGGATGGAATTTGTAGATGGCCGAGGCCAGCAGGGTTTCCTGGCGTCGCGCCGGCCAGTACATCGGGTTCAGCGTCACGCCGCCGTAGATCCAGCAAGTGGTGTCACGGGTGAACTGAGTGTTGGGCAGCGGCGGCAGGATGAAGCTGGAATGCCCGAGGAAATCGCGGAACATTTCGATGGTCTTGCCACCGAAGCTGCTCGGCAGGTCATCGGCCGACACACCACCGATCAGGAACTCACTGATTTTGCGCGGCTCCAGGCTGCGCAGCCAGGAGCTGACCTCATCGACCAGGCCTAGGCCGACTGTGTTGGCGGTGATCTTGCGCTCCAGGATCCAGTCCAGCGCTTCGGGGATGGCGACGATGTCGGTCAGCAGGTTGTGCATTTCCAGCACATCAATATCCCGCTCGCGCATCTTGGTGACGAAGTCGAAATGGTCGCGCTTGGCCTGGGCGACCCACAACACGTCATCGAACAGCAGTTCATCGCAGTTGTTGGGGGTCAGCCGCTGATGGGCCAAACCTGGGGAGCACACCATGACTTTGCGCAGTTTGCCGGCTTCGGAATGTACGCCGTACTTCACTTTTTCCGTGGTCATTTCAGATCCTCCAGTGAACACACAATTAAAGCGTCAGGAAGCCGTCGTAGAGGCCATAGGCAGCCACCAGGGCGCCAATGATCACTGCGGCGAAAATCAACTTCTCGACGTTGGTGAATATCGGTTTGCCCAGTTCACGCTTGGCCTTGGCGAACAGGATCGCGCCGGGGGCGTAGAGCAGGGCAGAGAGCAGCAGGTATTTGGTACCGCCGGCGTAGAGCAACCAGACCGCGTAGATCAGGGCGATGGCGCCGATGAACAGGTCTTTCTGGCGCTCTTTGAGGGCGTTTTCGTAAGTCTCCCCGCGCACCGCCAGCAACAGCGCATACGCCGCCGACCACAGGTAGGGCACCAGGATCATTGAGGTGGCGAGGTAGATCAGCGACAGGTAGGTGCTGGCTGAAAACAGCGTGATTACCAGGAATATCTGCACCATCGCGTTGGTCAGCCACAGGGCGTTGGCCGGCACGTGGTTGGCGTTCTCCTTGCGCAGGAATTCCGGCATGGTGTGGTCCTTGGCAGCGGCGAACATGATCTCCGCGCACAGCAACACCCATGACAGCAGCGCCCCGAGCAACGAAATGACCAAGCCGACGCTGATCAGCACCGCGCCCCAGTGGCCCACCACATGCTCCAGCACGGCAGCCATTGATGGGTTTTGCAGTTTGGCCAGCTCCGGTTGGGTCATGATCCCCAGGGACAGCACGTTCACCAGCATCAGGAACAACAGCACGGTGATAAAACCGATCACGGTGGCCTTGCCCACATCGGAGCGTTTCTCGGCACGGGCCGAGAAGATGCTCGCGCCTTCGATACCGATAAACACCCACACGGTGACCAGCATCATGTTGCGCACTTGGTTCATCACGCTGCCCAGGTCCGGGTTTTTCAGGCCCCAGATGTCAGCGGTGAAGATGTCCAGCTTGAACGCGAACAGCGCGATCAAAACGAACAGCACCAATGGCACCACTTTGGCGACGGTGGTTACCAGGTTGATGAACGCCGCTTCCTTGATGCCGCGCAGTACCAGGAAATGCACGGCCCACAGCAGCACTGAAGCGCCTATCACGGCGGCCGGCGTGTTGCCTTCGCCAAAGATCGGGAAGAAGTAACCGAGGGTGCTGAACAGCAACACGAAGTAACCCACGTTGCCCAGCCAGGCACTGATCCAGTAACCCCAGGCGGACGAGAAACCCATGTAGTCGCCAAAACCGGCCTTGGCGTAGGCGTACACCCCACCGTCGAGGTCGGGCTTGCGGTTGGCGAGGGTCTGGAACACGAACGCGAGGGTCAACATGCCCACGGCCGTAATGACCCAACCGATCAATACGGCGCCGACGTCAGCGCTGGCGGCCATATTTTGCGGCAGAGAGAAAATCCCGCCGCCAATCATTGAGCCGACGACCAGTGCAACCAGTGCGCCTAATCGAAGTTTTCCGGGAGATTCAGACATCGCATAACTCCAATGCAGGAGAAGAGAGACCACAGAATAAATCCGTGCGCTAATCAAACAGCTGACTCAGATCACTTCATTGGCACATTCCATTGTGAATTAATGACTTAGGGTGCAAAGCCGTGGGCAATAGTTTTCCGCGCAAAGGTGCTTTCCAGAGCCATCTCTACGGTATTGGTTAATCATTTAGTGCTACGTGTGGACGTTTTAAACTAGCCCGTTTTCCCGAATGTGCAAACTTTTCATAAAGGCGACGATAAGGAACTAAGAAGCGACAGAGTGGTCGTCGTATTTAAATTCTAAATAAGCCTAAATCCGATAAACTGTCATGCCCTTGGGGTATTAGCGCAGTGTTTTTATCGCGGTCTCTAATAAACGCTACACTCGCTGGGTTAATTAGTTGAGTGCACAGTTGTCGGCTAAAACTTTTTATTCATTCAGGAGTGTTCATGTCCCAACCCGCCCAGAAACTTCGGCTCAGTGCCCTGATCGCCCTGGTAGTGGGGTCGATGATCGGTGGGGGGATTTTCTCGTTGCCGCAGAATATGGCCGCGCGAGCCGAGGTGGGCGCGGTGCTGATCGGTTGGGCGATCACCGCCGTGGGCATGTTGACCCTGGCCTTTGTGTTCCAGACCCTGGCCAACCGCAAGCCCGAATTGGACTCGGGCGTGTATGCCTATGCCAAGGCGGGCTTCGGCGATTACATGGGTTTCTCCTCGGCCTGGGGTTACTGGATCAGCGCCTGGATGGGCAACGTGGGTTACTTCGTGTTGCTGTTCAGCACCCTCGGTTATTTTTTTCCGATATTCGGTCAAGGCAACACGCCGGTGGCCATCGGCTGCGCGTCCTTGCTGCTGTGGGCCGTGCATTTCCTGGTGCTGCGTGGGATCAAGGAGGCCGCGTTTATCAATCAGATCACCACCGTGGCCAAGATCGTGCCGCTGCTGATGTTTATCGTGATTGCCGGCGTGGCCTTCAAGGCCGAGATCTTCACCCGTGATATCTGGGGTGTGGGCAACCCGAATATGGGCAATGTGGTGGACCAGGTGCGCAACATGATGCTGGTCACCGTGTTTGTGTTTATCGGTATCGAGGGCGCCAGTGTCTATTCGGCGCGGGCCGAGAAGCGCTCGGACGTGGGTCGCGCCACGGTGATCGGCTTTCTGGGCGTGCTGGCGTTGCTGGTGCTGGTGAATGTGCTGTCGCTGGGCATCATGAGCCAGCCGCAGCTCGCACAACTGCAGAACCCGTCGCTGGCAGGTGTGCTGGAACACATCGTCGGCCCCTGGGGCGCGATGGCGATCAGCATCGGCCTGGCGGTATCGCTGCTCGGCGCCTTGCTGTCCTGGGCATTGCTGTGCGCGGAAATCCTCTACGCCACGGCCCATGACAAGACCATGCCGGCCTTTTTGAAAAAGGAAAACGCCAACCAGGTGCCGGTCAACGCGTTATGGCTGACCAATGTAATGATCCAGGTCTTCCTGGTGATCACCCTGTTTTCCCACAGCACCTACACCACCCTGATTTACCTCGCCTCATCGATGATCCTGGTCCCGTACCTGTGGTCGGCGGCCTATGCGGTGCTGTTGAGCGGGCGCGGCGAAACCTACCAGGGTGCCCATGGCCAGCGCATCAAGGACTTGCTGGTGGGCCTGATTGCCCTCGGCTACGCGGTGTGGCTGCTCTACGCCGGTGGCTTGAAGTACCTGCTGCTGTCTGCGCTGTTGTATGCACCTGGCGTGATCCTGTTTGCCCTGGCCAAGCGTGAGCAGGACCAGCCCCTGTTTACCCACGTGGAAAAAGGCATTTTCAGCTGCGTGATCGCCGGCGCTGGGCTGGCGGCGTATGGGTTGTATAGCGGAGTGTTGTCGTTGTGAGACTGGCGTATCAGCCGCCGTATGACTGGGCAGCGATGTTGGGTTTTTTGTCGGCGCGGGCGATCACTGGGATGGAGACCGTGGAGGCTGGCGTGTATCGGCGCAGCATCAGCGTCGGCGGGCAGCATGGCTGGATCAGCGTTGCGCCGGGGGCGGGTGATTGGCTGGACGTTGCGGTGGGCTTTGCGGACAAGGCGGCCTTGCCCGAGATCCAACGGCGCTTGCGCAAGATGTTTGACCTGGACGCCCAGCCGCAACGGATCAACCCGCAACTGGCCACTGACCCGTTGATGGCGCAACTGGTTGCGGCGCGGCCGGGCTTGCGCGTACCAGGCACCTGGGATGGCTTGGAGCTGGCGATCCGAGCAGTGCTGGGCCAGCAAATCACCGTGGTGGCCGCGATTCGTCTGGCAGGCAAACTAGTTGCGCAATACGGTCAGCCGCTGGCAACGCCGTATGCCGGTATCACCCACGTGTTCCCCACGCCGGACGTCTTGGCGGCGGCCGACCTCGCCACCCTGGGGATGCCCAAGGCGCGCGGGCGTACGTTGTCGGGCGTGGCCCAGGCGTTGCTGGATGATCCTGAGGTGTTCGAACCCAAGGCCAGTCTCAAGGAGGGCGTCGCAAGGCTGGTGGCGTTGGCGGGGATTGGCGACTGGACCGCGCAGTACATCGCCATGCGCCAGATGCGCGAGGCGGATGCGTTCGCGTCGGGGGATATCGGGTTGATCAATGCGCTGGCGGCGCTGGAGGGCGGGCCGGTGTCGGCGCGGCAGTTGCTGATGCGGGCCGAGGCGTGGCGACCGTTGAGGGCGTATGCGGCGCAGCATTTGTGGACGTCGTTGCAACGGTCAGATTGATAGTGTCTGTACTGGCCTCTTCGCGAGCAAGCCCGCTCCCACATTTTGACCGAGTGCATCCTTTGGAATGCGGTCGAATGTGGGAGCTGGCTTGCCGGCGATAGCGGATTTCAGCTCACCACTGTGCCCGGTGCGACCCCAATTCCCCAGCCGGTAAATCCCACTGCAACGGTGTGCCGCTGATGGTTACTGGCGCAAGCAATCGGTGCGCCTGGCCCCAGGCTGTTTGCTCCACCACCAAACCCTGATCGCTCAGTTCCTCGGCACGCAACGCCGGCTGCTCCGGCACCTGTCCCGCCTCCACCAACAACTTCGCCGTGCGCGCCAGCGACAACCGTGCCGAACCGCCGCGCCCCGACTTCAAGCGTTCGCTCAAGGCTTGAACCGCACTGGCCGCCATCAAGTAACCGGTGGCGTGATCCAGGGCCTGCAACGGCAACGGCACCGGTTTGTCCGCCTGTTTCCAGGCCATGCCTGCGTCGGCAATGCCGCTGCTCATCTGCACCAAACTGTCGAAACCCCGGCGATTACGCCATGGGCCGCTCCAGCCGTAGGCGTTGAGGCTCACGTCGATCAGGCCGGGGGCGAGGGTCTGCAGGGCGCTGGCGGTGTAGCCCAATTGCTCCAGGGCGTCGGCGCGGTAGCCGTGGAACAGGATGTCGGCGTCCTTGAGCAGGTTTTCGAACACCTGCCGGCCTTCGGGGCTCTTCAAGTCCAGGCGGGCGCAGCGTTTGCCCAGGGTCATTTCCGGCACTACGCCGGGTTCGCTCCAGGTGGGCGAGTCGATGCGCAGCACGTCCGCGCCCAGGCCCGCAAGAAAGCGACTGGCCACGGGGCCGGCCAGCACGCGGGTCAGGTCCAGTACCTTGATGCCCGCCAACGGCCGCGCCACTGAGCCGAGCCAGGGTTTAACGCAGGTGGCTTCATCGGTCCGGCGCTGCACCAGCGCCTCGGCATTCACTGCCAGCCCTTGGGGATGCGACTGCCAGGCCTGCCACGAACGCATCTGCGCCGCGCAACCACCCTCGTCGACAATCGCCTGCTCCAGCTCAGCTGCTTTCCATTTGGCCACATAGGCCGCCATCTCGATGCGGTCGGCGGCTTTGCCCAGTACCCGCTCGGCGGCCGCGCGGTGATGGGGCGCGTTGGTGTGCAGGCGAATCCAGCCATCGGCGCTGGCGTAGTCGCCGGCCACCGGGTCCCACAGCGGTGGGACCTCCCAACCTGTCGGGCGAATCGAGGAGGAGAACCAGAAAGACGCGAGGCGCCGGTCCACACTGACGCTGGGCAGGCGCCCGGTCTGTTGCTGGATCAACTGGGCCACGGCTTGGCCGGCGGCGCCGATGCTGGCGCTGGCCAGGTCGGTCACGGCGAAGATCGAGGGCAGGGCGCCAGCTTCGGTAAAGGTCAGCGGCGTTTGTGGCAGATCAAGTGCGGCTTGGATGGGAGTCAGCAGGTCAGTCATCAAAGGCCCTCCTCAAGAGAAGGGCCACTATAGAAGATCAGGCCGGTGTGACAACCCCGGGTTCCAGTGGCAGGTCGATGCTGGCGACAAAGCCGCCGCCTGGGTGGTTGGCAAGAATCAGGCTGCCGCCATGACGTTCGGCGGCGCGACGTGCAATCGCCAGGCCCAGGCCGTGGCCTTGTGAGGTCTGGCCGGGGGCGCGATAGAAGGGCTCGCCCAGCTGGCTCAAGTGTTCGGCCTCAACGCCGGGGCCGTGGTCGCGTACGCTGATCAGGATCCGATCACCCTGACGCTGCGCCTGCAGTTCAATCGGCTGGCCCTGGGGATTGAAGCGCTGGGCATTGCGCAGCAGGTTATCCACCGCGCGTTCGATCATGGTCGGCCAGCCCTTCAGGTGCAGGTCGGTTTCGGCGTTCAGTTGCACTACCTGGTCCGGTGCGCCGAGTTGGGCGTCCTTTTGCAAGGTTTTGAGCAAGGCAGTGAGGTCGACCTCTTCGGCGCTGGCGTTATCGGCATCAACACGGGCCAGTACCAGAATTTCACTGATCAAGGCTTCCAACCGGTCGCATTCGCGGGTCAGGCGCGGCCAGAGTCTTTCCCGCTCTTCGGGGCTGGCGCGTTCGGCCAGCGCCAAGGCAATACGCAGGCGCGCGAGGGGCGAGCGCAATTCGTGGGAGACATCACGCAGCAATTGGCGCTGGCTGCCGATCAGGCTTTGCAGGCGGGCGCCCATGCGGTTGAAGTCGGTGGCCAGCACGCCGAATTCATCGCGGCGATTGGCCAGGCGCGCCAGGCTGTTCTGCTGGTAGGTGGCCTGGCCGAGGTCATGCACCGCGCCGCGCAAACGGCTGAGGGGGCGAGTGATGGACAGTGTCACCAGCAGGCTGAACAGGGTCAGCACCACCAAGGCAATCGCCAGCGCGCTCAACGGCCACAAAAGGCTGCTGCGGTGCCAGGCGTCGAGTTCCGGGTGGGGGATGCGATAGATCAGCAAGTAAGTGTCGCCGGTCTTTTCGCTGGTGTACTCGGCGGTCAGGCGACGCCAGGGCAGGTGGCCGTCCTGGCTGTCATTCTGGCGCGCTTCGAAGGCAGCGGCGCGGCGCGGGAAGGTGCCGCGTACCACCGGCTCGCCGCTTTCATTCAGCACTTGCACGTCGATGTGATACTGGCGTTTGCGCTGTTGCAGCAGGTCCTGGGCCGCGTCCTCGCCCTGGGCTTCGTAGAGCTGGGTCCACTCTTCGGCCAGGTTATTGAGGCCGGGGTGACGGCTGAGAATCCAGGCATCTTGATTGAGCATATGCCCAAGCAGGATCGACAACCCGGCAACCAAGGCGATGGCCAGCCAGAAACTGGCCAGGATGCGCCAGAACAATGAACGCACAGGAAACCCTCAAACAGGAAAAGCCCAGCGGCGGGGGCCACTGGGCTGGGAGCGTTAACGCGGGAGCATTATTGCGCTTTTTGCGGCTGTTGCGCTTTCCAGGCCTGGAATTCCTTCCATTCGGCGCGACGCTGTTCCTGCTGCTTGACGATTTCGTCGAACTTCTTCTGCTGGTCAGGCTTGAGGACCGCACGGATGTCCGCCTGGGTTTTCTGCTTGCCGGCGGCGATCTCGTCCTGCATGGCTTTCTGGTCAGCGGCCGGCAGTTTGTCCAGGTACTTCTTGGTCAGGTCTTTGCGGGCGTGCCATTGGTCACCCATCAACTTGCCGATCTGCTGGCGCTGTTCCTTGCTCAGGTCCAGTTGGCTGAACGGGCCGCCTTTGCCACGCGGACCGTGTTCACCGCCGTGGCCCGGGCCACCCATCATGTGGCCGGAAGGTTCGCCCATCGGGCCTGGGCCTTCAGGCATTGCCGCCATGGCAGCGGTGGGCAGGGCAGCGGCGAACATCAAAGCGATAAGGGTCTTGCGCATGGTGATTCTCCTGTCTCTATTCCGGTGAGTCCGGATGTGAGTAGATTACGGAGATCAAGGTCAGCGGCGGTCAGGTGTGGGTAAAGCTTCGGTAAAGAGGGATTTGTCGGTAACTGACAAAACTATCAGCGCCGAGCGTATCCCCTGTGGGAGCTGGGTTGCCTGCGATGCAGACGACTCGGTACCACAGGCACACCGAGTCGATCCTGTCGCTGCCTCGCTAAAGCTCGACAGCTCCCACAGGGTTCGAATCGACGTTGCGATTAGAGGCTGTAGTAGTAGCCGCGGCTGCGCAACGCCACGATCCGTGGCCGGCCATCCGGGTGCGGGCCGATCTTTTTGCGCAGGTTGCTGACGTGCATGTCCAGGCTGCGATCGTAAAGGGTCAGCTTGCGGCCCAAGGCGATCTGCGCCAGTTCCTGCTTGTCCAGCGGTTCGCCGGGCTGGCGCAGCAAGGCTTCCAGCAGGCGGCTTTCGGAGACGGTGAGGGCGAATTCCTGCTCGTCGATGCTGACCACGCCGCGCACCGGGCTGAAGCACAGGTCGCCCAATTCGAGCTGGGTCGACACGGCGGCCGGATGGCTGCGGCGCAATACGGCACGCAGGCGGGCGGTCAGCTCGCGCGGGTCGCAGGGCTTGGCCAGGTAATCATCCGCGCCCAGTTCCAGGCCGAGGATGCGGTCCAGCGGTTCGCCTCGGGCCGAGAGCATCAGCACCGGCAGCTCCGGGTGGTCGTTGCGCAATTGCTTGAGCAGCTCAAGCCCGCTGCCGTCAGGCAGCATCACGTCGAGCACCACCGCTGCCGGAGCGCTGTCGGCCAAGGCTTTGCGGGCGCTCAAGCCATCATGGCAGGCGCGCACCTGGAAGCCTTCCTGGCTCAACCAACTGGTCAGCAGGGCGATCAGTGCGACGGCCCCGCCGGTGACGAACCACTGTTGTTGCTCAGTCAGCCAGCGGGTCAAGGCGCCGCCCTGTGTCTCTTTGAGTTGCTGGGCCAGGCGTTGGTTCTCTTGGCGAAGGCGACTCAATTGAGTGCTTTCACGGCTAGCGTCGGCACTTTGCAACTGCTTGCTCAGTTCTTCGCGCTGGCGTTCGCTTTCTTTCAAACGTTGCTGCAACTCGGTGATCTGGGCGCCGGCACTCAAGGACAGGGGCGTGGAGCTGCCGGTGTTCGAGGTTTCTTCAGCGTGGGCCGTAGCCCCGATCATTACCACTGCCAACAGACACAACTGACGTAAGCGCATCGGAACTCCTGATTCCACACGAATATTCAGAACGTTGTCGGCAGGTTACCGAGAATAATGAGCAATTAGGAGTACGCCGAACCGATTAGGCTCGGCGCGGCCGTTATCAAGGCAGGACTTGCTTGAATGGCTTGATCACAACGTCAGCGTAAACCCCGGCTGCCACATAAGGATCAGCCTTGGCCCAGGCCTGGGCATCGGCCAGGGAGGCGAACTCGGCGACGATCAGGCTTCCGGTGAAACCGGCGTCGCCTGGGTCGTTGCTGTCTACCGCAGGGTGCGGGCCGGCCAGCACGATTCGGCCTTCGGCCTGCAGCTGCTTGAGGCGCTCGACATGGGCCGGGCGTACGCTCAGGCGTTTTTCCAGCGAGTTGGCCACGTCGGTGGCAATGATGGCGTAGAGCATGTCAGTCCTCGGTTTTAGGCGTGGTAGGGGCGACGTCATGCAAGTGGCGCGACAGGTAGATGCCCTGGCCCACCAGGAACAACACGGTCATGGCCAGGCTGCCGAACACTTTGAAATCGACCCAGTAGTCCTGGAAGGTAAAAGCCACGAACAGGTTGGCGGCGCCACAGAACAGGAAGAACACGATCCAGGCTACGTTCAAGCGTGTCCACATCGGGTCCGGCAGGGTCAGCGCATGGCCCATGATCCGTTTGATCAGCAGGCGATCACCGATGAAGTGGCTGCCGATAAACACCAGCGCGAACAGCCAGTTCACCACCGGCGCTTTCCATTTGAGGAAGGTTTCGCTGTGAAACGCCAGGGTCAGGCCGCCGAAGACCAGGCACGCGACCAGGGTGAGCCATTGGCTTTTTTCCAGCTTGCGCTGGGAGATGAAGATGGCGCCGTAGACAACGATGGAGCTGATGATCAGGACGGCGGTGGCGCTGTAGATGCCCCCGAACGACAGCTCATGACCGGCGATTTCGATGACCCTGGGGTCGAGTTTGGTAACGATGAAAAACAGCAACAGCGGGATGAAGTCGATGAATTGTTTCACAGTAAGAGCCAGAAGCTGGATGTGGCGGCATAATAA
>Ga0308165_1005848_pt1 | contig 11159 bp, 10 predicted proteins | sample PhyWR2_FD_201032 | JGI IMG/M metagenome (GOLD analysis project Ga0308165, IMG submission 201032) | Phyllosphere microbial communities from UC Gill Tract Community Farm, Albany, California, United States - DLSLW.R2 | ecosystem: Host-associated > Plants > Phyllosphere > Unclassified | place: USA... | reverse complement strand
CACAGTCAATCTGGAAATTTGCCCTCTCCCACCCAGACACCAGCGCATTACAGCAGTTCGCTGACAGCGTAGAACAACAGCTCGGTCTGGCGTGCGAATGGTCATGGCACGATCAGGTTGATATTGCACAATTGGGAAATAGCAAAGGTAAACGATTAGCACAATGGGTTGAATCGCAGGGATTATCAATGAACCAGGTTATTGCTTTTGGGGATAACCATAACGATCTTAGTATGCTAAAAAATGCTGGTCTTGCCGTGGCTATGGGTAATGCCGTAGATGAAGTGAAAGAATGTGCTGATTTAGTGATAGGTACTAATGCTGAATCTGGAATTTCAGAGGTAGTTAAAAAGTGCTTTGCCAGTCTACCCGCATAAAAGATTGTCTGAATGTCAGTTAGGTTAAGACGTCATAAATTGTAGCGGCACACTGAATTTGACCACCTGAATAGAGGTGATATCATCGCTTCACAGTCAAAACTATGACGGGACTTAACAAACGCAATTTTAGCTCCGAGTTTCGCCTCGAAGATGCCCAGCTTGTACTCGATCAGCATTACACTATTGCCGCTGCTCCCACGGCAATGAATGTTGGCAAATCTACTATGAACAAGGGGTTCGACAACTTAAAGAAGAACGTGGTGGAAAGTCGCTCACTCCTTCGCCAATGAAACCTGTACAGATTGAAATATGCGAGCTTTAGAAAAGACATCAACACGTTGAAATAGAGAGATATTTTAAAGAAAGCTACCGCGCTCTTGATTTCATACTCCCTGAACAGTTCTTATTAGTTGAGAAATTCAGGGCGCGGTTTCCGATTGCCATTCTGTGCAACGTGTCTGGGATCCATCTCGGCAGCTATAAATACTGGTGGCAGCCAAAAAGTCTGATTTCACGAAAGTGGCATTACTGAGCCTTGAACGTTAAGTTTATCGCGAAAGTAACGACTCAGCAGGAGCGCGCAGCATTGCCGCTATGGTCACAACTAAAGTTATAAAATTGAGCCGCTGGAGGGCAACAAAGCTAAAGAAGGCGATCAATATTATCAGCTGTCAGCAGCCCGGCCATCGTTGTAAGAAGGAGTTTAAGGAACACATTGGGTTCTCTAATTATCAGGATCGTCAGTTAGCTGTTTTTGAGCCTAATCAGGCCTGATGCGTTGATATGACTTATATCTGGACGGGAAAACGCTGAGCTTATCTGGCTGCTGTAAACGATTTATTTGCCCGTAAACCGGTCGGCTAAGCGATGTCATTTTTCTCAGGTTCAGCACTGACAGCGAAAGCGCTGCCGATGGCCTGTAAAGCATGGGAAAAACCGACTAATTTGTTGTATCACTCGGATCAAGAAATTTACTATATAACCAGTAATTTTAGACAGTTACCGTGGTGACATTAGATAAATTAAAGCCTGAAAACGAAGTGTGTGCCGGATAACGTGTATGCAAACTTAACTTAAGCCAATGCGGCGATAACGAATTACATCACGTGAAATTACAGCCAGCTCAGACCTCATCAATATAATGGTAGTTTGACGACGAATGAATCAGAACGATTGTTATGGAAAACTTTAGAGCAGTGGCCAGTTTTGTTGACCACTAAACACTCACTGCCTTGAAAGAAGTATCAAAGTGCAGAAAGAATAGATTCGGAAAATCTGAATGCGTTTAATTGAGCGGCCTCTTAGCTTTTTCGTAAACACGACTACAACGGTTAGGTCGTCACAGAACTGATGTCTACGGCAGTGATGGGTCCTGCAAGAACTATAGCTCTAAGGCCGATATGATTTAGGAGGATGTGGGCTGTGGTTTTAGAGAATTCGCAGAAGCTTTGGCTGGTGTAAGCCGGAAAGTTTGGTAGTTACTTTAAGCATATCAAGTCTAATTATCTTATATAAAAATAAATTAATCTATATCATCAAGGTGTTACGCATATAAAATACGCACCAGAACTTATTGATGCGATAACGTTATCATCCAACTTTGAAAAGGTAATGATCCGCACAGACCCCGAACTTAACCCTTTGAAATATTGAACATTTAGTTCTTCTGGAACATTATCCAAAGAAGGCTTAATGACTGACTTCATCGTCATTTCATAAGTTGATTCTTCTAACTTTACATAATCTAATACTACACTCCTGTTTACCTTGAAGCTTTTTTCATTATCATATGCCTCCCCGTATGCGTGAATTAAACCCTGACCATTTTTATATAAAATGATTGTAAGCGTTATACTGAAGAGATCTTTTTCATTCAGATTATCTTTTTTCTGTACTAAGATAGTCGAGCAGGTCAGATCGATATTCCTGCTTCTGTTCAGATAGATAATTAATGCGGTCACTAAGATTAGTAAAAAAATAGAAATTTTCTTTTTCATACTATTTCCAGATAGTGAAATATACATTTACGCAAGTGCTTTTTTGACTACTCCCTTCAATGCACCTGGACACTAAAACACTTGATTCTTTATTTATGTGTTTTAGTTTGTTAGCAAATATGTAAAAAATTGAATTAACTTCACAACTTAATTTGCTTGCAAATATAGCTTTATGAATAAACTCATCTTTTAAATCGTTTGCTTCCAGACTTTTAGGTCCTGAAACCTCATAAACAGGACATGACTCATGATAATAAACCAATCTCGGTGTTGAATTATCTGATTTCATAGTAATTTTATCACTGATAAAAAAAACACATATTGTGGAAATAATAATTAATGAAGCCAAACAAAAAAGCTTTTTTTTATACTGACTGATGATTCAACTTCCATCTCTTTAATGGTAATAGCACTTACACTGATATCCTTAGTAAAAAGGTATCCGATCCTGGGAATAGTTGTAATTATCGTCTCATCTGGAAAGAAATCAGAAAATATTCTTCTTAACTTACTCATATATTGGTTTAGTGTGTTTGTCGAAGAAATCAGACCTTCTTTGTCCCACACCTCAGAGAAAAACATGTCTCTGGAGATAACCTCACCCTGCCTGCTAATGAGTAAGAGTAAAATACTATTCGCTATTTTTGAAATAACTATAGAATTTTCCAGCTCATCTTTTATATGTCTTAAGGAACCATCGAATGAATTATAAATTATTTCATTTTTAATAAGGTAGTTCATTTTTTCGACCCCAGAAAAAAATAAAAATGCAAGCGCCTTTCACTGCTAGTACTATAAATTAAATAAAAAATAGTAGCAACTTTTTTTATAGACTTTAACGAGGTTAAAATTATTTAATTTGATGGGTTGTAACATTTTCAATTTTTAAGATTATCTGATTCCAACAGCGTTTCAGTAATCCTCTGGGAAGCTTCGACATTTAAATTAGGTGTGCATTAAAGCAATCCTGGACTGCTTCGCCCACGTTACCGGAACCAGCAATGCAGAACATTATGCTTCAAAATGTCATAATTTCAAGTTTTTTTGTTATAATTTTATTTTTTTGAATTATATAGTTCCTTAAGATTAACTTTTCTTGTTGTAATATCCACATCGAAAATGTGTACAAGCAGAACATTCTGTTTAGTATGATTTTTTTGATAATGTAAATAGATAGATTGCTCCTAATAATTGAACTTCGTACATCCGAGGTGGGTTAGCAGCGGCAATTGAGTTTAATTAGCATTTTATAAGGATTTTTATAAATGAAAAAAAATATTATAGCTTCTTTAATACCTGCAGTAATGATGTTTGGTACTGTTCCTGCATTTGCCGATTCTGTAACCGTTGATGGTGGTAAAATTAACTTTACCGGGGCTGTCATCGCTGCGCCGTGTGCGGTTGATGCGACGTCCGATGGACAGACGGTCGTTTTGGGGCAGATCCCAGCAAACCGCCTTTCTGCTAAAGGTGATACAAGTTCGACTGTACCATTTACCATCAGGCTTACGGGCTGTGATTTAACACCTGATAATTCCGGGGATGAAACCGAAGCTGTCAGCTACACTAGCGCTTCAATCACGTTCAATGGGGCAACCGCAGGCGACAGCTCTACTCTGGCTATCTCCTCTGCGGCAAGCGGTGCCGGTGATACGACCTCTGCTGCCAAAAACGTGGGTCTTCAGATCCTGCAAAACAATATACCAGTGACCGTTGATGGAAGCGCCGCTACAGCCGCTCAAAAAATCTATGCTGGCGCGAACGAAATCCCGTTCAGTGCAGCATATGTTGCCACTGCCGATGGCGTCGTAGCCGGCTCTGCAAACTCCACAGTTAACTTCCAGGTTACTTACGAGTAACCCTGTGTCGCTCCTGTCCCATTCTTTAATGGAGGCAGGAGCGCTTGGCTCATCATAATCAAGGACAAAATATGTCTCGCACCCTGTTCCGTAATACCTTATATGCCCTCGCGATCTCAGCCGCCACAGTGGCGTCATTTCAGTCATCGGCCGGAGGAATAACTCTTGGGGGAACGCGGGTTATTTACCCTGCAGGTCAGAAGCAATCCACAATGTCTGTGCGTAATATGTCAGACCAGGCAAGTTTTATGGTTCAGTCATGGGTGGAAGATGCTGATGGAAATAAAAGTCAGGATTTCATCGTGACTCCGCCACTTTACGTCAGCAGCCCCGGAAATGAAAATACCCTGAGGATGATTTATGCAGGAAAGCCGGTAAGAACCGATCAGGAAACCTTGTATTACTTCAATACGAAATCCATCCCATCGCTCGACAAAAAGAACATGGAAGGAAAAAATATTCTGATGGTAGCGGCTGTCACGCGGATAAAGCTTTTTGTTCGTCCGGATGGTCTCAAGCCCGCCATCGATAAGGCACCAGCTGAACTGACTTTTCACAGAAAAGGCAATAATGTAAGCATTGAAAATCCGACCCCTTACCATATCACGCTGGTACAAATCAGAGTCGGCGATCATAAATTGCCTGACACCATGGTAGGCCCCAGCAACAATATCTCCCTGCCACTACCGGTCGGTACTGGCAGCAATATAGCTTTCCGCACTATCAATGATTTCGGTGCCGCAACGCCGGTAATTAATGCCGTGTTGAAATAGGGTTACATACTTTAGGTTTATTAAGCCAGCTGTTTTCGGACTGTTTATGATTTTCCACTTTGCATTTGAAAAAAACCGCCATGCCCACGGTATTAATTCCGCTGCATATTGGATACTTTCGGGCATAACTTTTATGCTACCAGCAGCCGTTCACGCTGAGCTTTATTTTGCACCGGAATTAATCGCCTCCGATCCACAAATGGTGGCAGACCTGTCTCGTTTTGAAAAGGCAGGTACACAGCTTCCGGGAACCTATCAAGTAGATATTTTCGTAAACGGAACACTTGTCACTACGCGCGATCTGCAATTTATTGATGCTGCCGACCATGAAAAAAATGCAAAGAGTGAAAATAATAGCCGTTCTGACATCCGGGACAAAACCGGACTTATGGCCTGCCTGACGCGTAAAGAACTTGATAGTTTTGGTATAAACACCGTGGCATTTCCTGCGTTCGACGACCAGGATGACACATCATGCATATCGCCGGGTAAAAATATTCCAGATGCATATACTGAATTCGATTTTCAACACATGCGTCTGGACATCAGTATCCCGCAAGCCGCCATGCACAAAAGCGTGCACGGTTATATTTCTCCTGAACGCTGGGATGAGGGAATTAATGCTGCCCTGCTTAATTACAACTTCAGCGGAAATACCAGCAAAGGCAGCAGCGGTAACAGCAGCAGTCACTATCTCAATCTCAACAGCGGCCTGAATCTGGGCCCGTGGCGACTTCGTGATTACCGGACATGGAATCAATCCAGCAGTCCTTACAGTAGCTACCATCAATGGCAGCACATCAAAACCTATGCCGGGCGGGCCATCATGCCACTGCGCAGTGAGATGGTGGTGGGTGACAGTTCAACCAGCGGCGATATATTTGACTCGCTGGGATTCCGCGGCGTGCAACTCGCAACGGATGACTCCATGTTTCCGGATAGCCAGCGAGGATTTGCACCCGTGGTACGCGGTACGGCCAGCACTAACGCCAGGGTCACCATCCGGCAGAATGGCTACACAATTTACCAGACTTTTGTGGCTCCGGGTGCCTTTGCAATTGACGATCTTTATCCCGTCAGCTCAAGCGGCGACCTTGAAGTGACTGTCACAGAGGCTGATGGTGTCGCAAGGGTATTCACCATCCCCTACTCCTCTGTTCCGGTCCTGCTGCGTGAGGGACGGCTGAAGTATACCCTGACCGCCGGACGCTACCGATCAACCGGCGACCGCTATGAAGATCCGGACTTTTTCCAGGGAACCCTGGTATGGGGACTGCCCCGTGACGTCACTGTTTATGGCGGGATGCAGTACTCAAAAAACTACTTTGCCGGGCTTCTGGGCAGCGGACTGAATATGGGGACGTTAGGTGCATTTTCAGTCGACGTCACGCAGGCCGACAGTACACTTGCTGACGGTTCTCGTCATCAGGGACATTCTCTACGCATGCTGTACGCCCGTACGCTGAACTCGCTGGGAACCACCGTACAGCTGACAGGCTATCGCTACTCTTCTCAGGGCTTTCACACGTTGGATGAAACAGCCCTGAAAGCCATGAAAGGCTGGCTTTATGAAACGGATGAGTTAACCACCGACGGCAGACCCGCTCAACAGAGCTACACGGACTATTACAACCTGTATAACAGCCGTCGTTCAAAGCTTCAGGCAAACATATCGCAGCGTATTGGTAAGCAGGGCTCGCTTTATCTCTCCGCCGTCCGGCAGACGTACCGCAATACGAACCAGACCAGCGACTCTCTTCAGGTCGGATTCAGCAGCGCCATAGGGAGCGTTAACTACAACCTGAATTACAGTCACAGCCGTTCCTCAGGCGGAGCAGGTTCAGAGGGCGCAGCGTTTTTGTCTCTGTCTGTGCCACTTGGTTCTTTGATAGCGGGCAACAGGGGGCCCGGTAACACTTACGCCACATACAGCGACAGCCGCGACAGCCGGGGGACGATTACTCATCAGGCGGGGCTCAGCGGTACCGCACTGGAGGGAGATAACCTGAGCTGGAATGCATCCCAGGGATATGGCTCAGAAGGGGGAAGCAGTGGTAGCCTGGGGGCAGATTATCGTGGCACTTATGGCAGCACGCGGGCTGGATATAGCTACAGCAGCGGCTATCGTCAGGTGAACTACGGACTATCAGGCGGCGCGCTTCTGCACGCAGGGGGGCTAACCCTCGGGCAGTCTCTGGGGGAAACCAGCGTGCTGGTCGCCGCACCCGGCGTGTCCGGTGTGGCGCTGGAGAACGAGACTGGCGTGCGTACAGACTGGAGAGGGTATGCCATTAAACCTTATGCATCAATGTACAGAGAGAATCGCGTGGCGCTGGATACGGCCTCGCTGGATGACCAAACAGAAATTGATGATGCCGTCAGCCGGGTGGTACCGACCCGCGGCGCCGTGGTCCGGGCAACCTTTAAGGCGAACACGGGCAGCCGCGTGCTGATGACGCTGACGCATAACGGAAAGCTCCTGCCGTTTGGTACGACCGTAACAGTGGGAGAACGCGGCGGCATAGTAGGCGATGAGGGGCAGGTCTATCTCTCAGGCATGTCAGAGAGCGGAGCGGTAAAAGCAGACTGGGGTAGTGGGCGCACATGCTCAGCCCCATATCGCCTGCCCGAAAAAAATCAAGACCAACCTGTAGTCAGGATCAACAGTATCTGTAGCTGAGAGTAGTGCCAAGAGTCAGAGAAATTATATGTGTTACGCATTTGAACACAGAATCACAAGGGAACAATTATGCCAAAGGTGAAAAAAAAATTGACGTTAAGGGGAATGGCCTCATTGCCTGGTGTCATTATGCTGCTGAGCAGCAGCCTGATATCCGGAGTTAACGCCGATGGCAACACCGCGACCCTCAACATCACTGGTCGCGTACTGGCTAACTCCTGCACTGTAGATACGTCTTCTGCAGTGCAGAACATCAGACTGCCTGATATCGGCGATCGAGACCTCTCAGGAAAGGGGCGAACGGGGGGCGAGAAAACAATTGATATCACCCTTAAGAACTGTGGCGAGGCGACGAGCAGCGTGATTGTTACGGCGTCAGGGGGAACAGACGCCGATGACCTCTCTGCTTTTGCAAACACGGCGGCCGGTGGCGCTGCCGGAGTTGGCCTGTATTTTTATCAGACAGACGGTAAAACTCTGTTCAGACCTGATGGCAGCATCAAAGAAACAAGCGTCCTGCAACCTGCAGTAGATAATACTCTTACGTATAAAGCGGCTTATGTCAGTACGCAGGAAACGGTAAAAGCAGGGAGTTTTAGTTCAGTTGTCAACCTGCGGTTCGATTATCAGTAACAAAATGGCTGACGATCCTTTGACCTGTTTTTACGTTGCCTATGGATGGCTGTGCAACCAGAGAAAAAACGCTCCGGCAAATGCAGATATCTGGCATCTGAGATGGCGCTGGCCTGTGATAAAAGAGACTTTTTTCGCACGGTAACTCAGGGATGCTTTCACCTTTTACCTATGGAGCTTTACGGACAAGGTCAGTCCGCCAGAGAGATGTGGTCAGCTGTGGATGATCTTGTACTTAAGTGGGTGGCTTTGCAGATAGAGAGTCAGTTACCTCGGCCTGAAGCCTGTCACCACCTTAAAGGTAAAGTTGTCAGGCAAAGCCTGCGCGAAGTCAGCCATGCTCTGCATTCAGAGCAGTACAAATCGTCCATCGAACGGACATAAGAGGATATTACCGAAATATCAACAAGGTGCAGCTTACTTCGCTGGTGAGTCAATACGTAACCGATCCTATCTGTTATGAACTGATAATCCAGTACATCAATTACAGTGTGGAATCAGGTGGCGAGATACACACGCCTTCAAGCGTTATTCCGCGCGGGTGTGCGCTGAGCCCTTTGTTTGGTGGCAGTCTGCTACATCATATTGACGATTTTTACCGGAGTCTGGATCCGCATGAGATATTTTATGTCAGATACATGGATGATTTTCTGTTTTTCACTCGCACGCGCTGGCAGTTGCGGCGAAATATTGCAAGGCTGGCAGCGTTTTTTGACCTGTGTGGTTTTGAGCGACATCCCGATAAAACGCAGAGCGGGCGAATTTGCAACGGCTTTGACTGGCTGGGTGTCTGGTTTTCAGACTGCCCGCCCGCCATAGCTCCACGCGCGTTAGATAATCACATCAAAAGACGTATGCGGCTTTATGAGCAAGCTCGCCGGCAGGGCAAATCCGATAACCAAGCCCGGCAACGGGTGCATATGTATGATGAACGATGGAAGAGGTGGACAAAAGGCTGTCTGAGTCATGCTAACCGTACCTCCGCAACTCGCACTCGACCTGACTTGTCGTCCCTAACACCAAAATCAATAACATGGGGTAAACCATCATGAAGCTCATACCCACAGCTCTGCTACTCATCATCACCTCCGCTGCGGTGTGTACCGCTGAAGCGCACCCGACATACGTCACGGCTGCTAGGTATTTCATTCTAGCGAATTTTCAGGAACAATCTGGGTGGGTTTTCCCCACGGAAACGATCGACCGAGCTATCTATACGCCCGACCGCCCTGGCCCCGCCTACGTCATATGCAACGCCTCGTTGGACGCTCTATATACTACTGCTATACAGGCGTCTGATAGTATCCCTGGTACACCTTTTCGGTACAACCATTCGGTTGGTTCTTGGGGAACCCAAGGTACTTGGTCCATGCATCCTTCGAAATTCGTTATCGGAAACATGGCGGGCGTCACCGAAAACTCTCAGTACTCCTTCTATTGTGCGTATCGCCCCAGCCAGCGGACCCTTGCAGCCATGGTAATCACTGAAATGGTGGAAATAGTTCGCATCCATGTACAGTTGGAAAATACCTTTCCGAAGCCGCAACCTACCCTGCAGCTACCAGGGGCTTTGCATCTGGGTGATATCAACCCCGGTCAGTCGACCGAAACCCCAGTACCGGTAGCAATAAACTGCGCCACATGCGCCGATGGACAACCTATGCAAGGAACAATTGCATGGCGGCTGGAATCCTCGCCGGACAACCCGTCCGCAGAGAAACCTGGTATGATTTTCATGGGTGCAGAGTCTGCCGCTACGGAAGGTACAAACGTCGTAACGTTCGGGCGATTCCTGACAGAAGTATCTGATTATGAACTCCGATGGCCACGGACAAATTCCGCACCTTTAGCCCCGGGGAGTTATCGGTGGACTCTGACAATGACACTGTCGATTCTGTAAAACGAGCAATAGTGTAATTCGCCGCTACCCTGTTTCGATGGTGATAACGTTGTAATGGCAATGGGTGTACGGAAGTGTACTTTTGCAAAAATCGATTGTGCCCGAATAAGCACCACTGAACATGGATTTCGTACTCGTCAGAGACTCAGATTCTCTTCCACTTAATGTCTACAGGGATACGCCCCGGAAGGATACCCAGGTCGACCGTGTCCAGGAGATGACTTGAACGGTAATACTTAATCAGATTTGCAATATCAACCCGGATATTAAGGTAGTTATGATGGCACCAGTTTTGGTATTTACGTAGGAAGAACTAAAAACTCTCGGGGGATAGTGATACGACTGCAACGACAAATTTAAGCATCACTTTGGTAAAATATCTACATTGACGGCCAGGTTACGTCGTGACAGTGAAGTACACCCCCCTGGCCCGTAGAAAAATCTGACCTGGATTTTAAGCACAGGAGGAGTCGCGGCCACACAACGATTTATCCCTGAACTGAACTTAAACTGGTCAAATTGACGCTTAAGGCCAGCGAATTTGGTGTTAATGATAATCGGCTCTTTAAATGGATGCGCCCTGGCAGAGCGAAGGCCGCTTCGCCTGGCCTTCTGCACTGGACGGTATTCCTGACGCCTGCCCAGTTAGCGATGCTGCTGGAGGGTATTGACTGGCGGCAGTCCAGGCACATCATTCCCTTACTGACGATGTTGTAAAAGGCACGCAACCCTATTACCGGGAGTGTACTGACCAACTCCGCGAACGGGAAACGCAACTCTACCTGGAAGACGATACCAAAGCCTGGCTGCGCCGGGTTATCGGCACCAATCTCGAGCCGGGCATTGCAGAAATCATTTATCGCGAAGTGCTGTAATCAGGGCGTGATCGACACGCTTTTAATCTGCGCATACAGCCACATGCCCGGCTTGATCGCCA
>Ga0308165_1005847_pt1 | contig 11159 bp, 13 predicted proteins | sample PhyWR2_FD_201032 | JGI IMG/M metagenome (GOLD analysis project Ga0308165, IMG submission 201032) | Phyllosphere microbial communities from UC Gill Tract Community Farm, Albany, California, United States - DLSLW.R2 | ecosystem: Host-associated > Plants > Phyllosphere > Unclassified | place: USA... | reverse complement strand
GGTGAAATGCATCCAAGACCGGTAATGACTACACGACGTTCACGTGAGCGGCTCAAGCAATTCTCCTAGAGTCGTTCAAAACCAGCTTAGGCCTTGACGTGTGCCTTGGCGTAATCGATCGCCTGTTGCACGGTTGTAATCTTTTCAGCTTGTTCGTCAGGGATTTCCATTTCGAACTCATCTTCCAGTGCCATGACCAACTCGACGGTGTCGAGCGAGTCAGCGCCCAGATCGTCCACGAACGACGATTCTGTCTTGATGTCTGCTTCAGCGACGCCCAGTTGTTCAGCGACGATCTTTTTAACGCGTTGTTCGATATCGGACATAAGTGCCTCCAGTGGATAGGTTACAAAAGTGCGCGCATTTTATCAGGTTTGCACGCCAAAAATTTACTTTTAAGTATTCTCGAGAAGAATAAGTAAGTTGCTGCGATCTGCGTCCAAAGACGCTTAATTCATATACATGCCGCCATTGACATGCAAGGTCGTACCGGTGATATAAGCCGCTTGCGGCGACGCCAGGAAAGCCACGGCCGCTGCGATGTCCTCGGGAGCGCCCAGACGGCCCAGCGGAATCTGCTGCAGCAAGGCGGCGGTCTGCTGCTCGCCCAGCACCTTGGTCATGTCGGTATCGATGAAACCCGGCGCAATGCAATTGACGGTAATGTTGCGGCTGCCGATTTCACGCGCCAGTGCACGACTCATGCCCGCTACGCCGGCCTTGGCGGCGGCATAGTTCATTTGCCCCGCGTTACCGGCCGACCCGACCACCGACGTAATGTTGATGATACGGCCGTTGCGCGCCTTCATCATGCCGCGCAAGACTGCGCGCGACAGACGCCCGACTGCAGTCAGGTTCGTCGCGATGACATTATCCCACTCTTCGTCTTTCATGCGCATGGCCAACTGGTCTTGCGTGATACCGGCATTGTTGACAAGGATGGACAGGCCGCCGAACTCTTTTTGCACGTCGTCGATGATGGCGCTGCAGGCGGCGGCGTCGTTGACGTTGAGGACCACGCCCTTGCCGCAACCAGGTTGGGCCTGCTCGAGGTATTCGCTGATGGCCGCTGCGCCGGCCGCCGACGTTGCCGTGCCGACGACTTTCGCGCCCTGGCGCACCAGTTCCAATGCAATGGCGCGTCCGATGCCGCGGGAAGCGCCAGTCACCAGTGCGATTTGATTTTGCAGATTTTGCGAATTTTGATCACTCACTTCAGCAGCTCCAATACTTTGTCCAGGGATGCCTGATCGACGATTGCCTCGCCGACCAGCTCGCCATTGATACGCTTGGTCAGACCGGCCAACACCTTGCCGGGACCGCATTCGACCACGTGGGTAATGCCTTCCACCGACATCTTCTGCACGGTCTCGACCCAACGCACGGCGCTGGCCGCCTGGCGCACCAGCGCGTCCTTGATGGCGACCGGATCGTTGACGATGGCAACGTCGACGTTGTTGATCAGCGGAATCTGCGGCGCGGAAAACGGCACGCCGGCCAGGTATTGCTGCAGGCGATCCGAGGCGGGCTTGAGCAGCGACGAATGGAACGGCGCCGAAACCGGCAACACCAGTGCGCGCTTGGCGCCCTTGGCCTTGGCGATTTCGCAGGCGCGCTCAACCGCAGCCTTGCTGCCGGCGATCACGACTTGCGCCGGCGAATTGTAATTGACGGCTTCGACCACGTCGCCCTGCGCAGCTTCAGCGCAGGCGGCGCGCACGTCATCGTCCGACAAGCCGAGAATCGCTGCCATGCCGCCCTGCCCGACCGGCACGGCTTCCTGCATGGCTTGCGCACGGAAACGCACCAGCGGCACGGCGTCCTTGAACGCAATCACGCCGGCCGCCACAAGCGCGGAATATTCGCCAAGACTATGACCGGCGACCAGCGCCGGAGCCTTGCCGCCGGCAGCGAGCCAGGCGCGGTAAAACGCCACGGCCGCAGTCAGCATGACCGGCTGGGTATTGGTGGTCAGATCGAGATCCTCTTTCGGACCTTCCGCGATCAGTTTGCCGAGATCGAATTGCAGCGCATCGGAGGCTTCTGCAACAGTCGCCTTGACTACTTCATTGTCGGCAAATCCATTCAGCATTCCGATGGCCTGCGAACCCTGGCCCGGAAAAACAAAAGCAAATGTTGTCATGCTCTATTCTGTCGTTGAAAAATCAGTTCAAAACCGGCTGTGCCGACTTACATGCGCGCCAGCACGGCGCCCCAGGTGAAGCCGCCGCCGACGCCCTCCATCATCACGTTCTGGCCCGGCTTGACGCGACCGTCGCGCACCGCCTGGTCCAGCGCCAGCGGAATCGAGGCAGCCGACGTATTGCCGTGCTCGTCAACGGTCACCACCATTTTCTCCAGCGGCAGGCCGAGCTTCTTGGCGGTACCCTGCATGATGCGGATATTGGCCTGATGCGGAATCAGCCAGTCGATCTCCTTGGCATCCACCTTGGCGATGTCCAGCACTTCGCGCGCCACCTTGTCCAGCACCGACACCGCCAGCTTGAACACTGCCGGACCGTCCATGTACAGATAGGCATTGCCGGCGACTGCGCCGTCATTGACATTGCCGGGTACGCACAGGATATGGCCGTGGCTGCCGTCGGCATGCAATTTTGCGGCGAGGATACCGGGTTCTTTTGACGCCGTCATGACGATCGCGCCGGCGCCGTCGCCGAACAGGACACAGGTCGTGCGGTCTTCGAAATTAAGAATGCGCGAGAACACTTCCGCGCCGATCACCAGCACATTCTTGTGCATGCCGGTCTTGATGAAACTGTCCGCCACCGACATGGCGTACACGAAACCGCTACACACCGCCTGCACGTCCATCGCAGCGCCGCCGTTGTTGATGCCCAGCTTGCGCTGCACGACACAGGCCGTACTCGGGAAGCCGCCCAGATGATCCGGCGTCGATGTCGCCAGGATGATCAGGTCGATGTCATTCGCCTGCAAGCCGGCCGCTTCCAGCGCGCGCTGCGAGGCCGCCACGGCGAGGTCGCTCGACAGCACGTCGGCTTCGGCGTAGTGGCGCGCGGAAATGCCGCTGCGCGAAAAAATCCACTCATCGGAAGTCTCAATGCCCTTCTTTGCAAGCTGCTGCGCCAACTCGTCGTTGGTCACGCGTTTGGGTGGCAGGTAACTGCCGGTGCCGACAATTTTGCTATAAAGAGTCATACCGTTTTCTGTTCTGTTAGATCGGTTGATGGTGTGATTGCATTCACGCGCTCGACTGCACCTTCCGCTTGTGGAATCAGTTCAGCGATGGTGGTCGTGATGCGCGACAGCACGTCATATTTGGCGGCATCATAAGCGCGCTGGATGGCCCATTCGAAGGCATATGCATCAGCACCGCCATGGCTCTTGAACACCAGGCCGCGCAAGCCAAGCAGGCTGGCGCCATTGTAGCGGGAGGGGTTGAGGCGACGCGACAGTGCCTTGATGGCGCCATAGGCGATCAGGGCGCCGAGCTTGTTGAAGAAGCCTTTTTTGAATTCGGTGGTGAGCACGATCTTGACGAAGCGCCCCAAGCCTTCGGAGGCCTTCAGCGTGACATTGCCGACAAAGCCGTCGCACACCACGATATCGGTGGTGCCCTCGAAAATGTCATTGCCTTCCACGTTGCCGTAGAAATTGATGAGGCCTTTTTCATGATCCGCGTGGAGCAGTTCAGCGGTCTGCTTGACCACTTCATTGCCCTTGATCTCTTCTTCGCCGACGTTGAGCAAGCCGACCGTAGGATGTGGTTTGCCTTCCATGGCCGATACCAGCGCAGAACCCATCAGCGCGAACTGATGCAAATGCTGCGGCTCGCAATCGACGTTGGCGCCGAGGTCGAGCATGTAGGTCGGACCGTCTTTTTGATTGGGAAGAATCGTGCAGATCGCAGGACGATCGACGCCCGGGATGGTTTTCAGCACATAACGCGAGACCGCCATCAGTGCACCGGTGTTGCCGGCGGAGACGGCAGCGCTGGCCCGCCCTTCCTTGACCAGGTTGACCGCGACGCGCATGGACGAATCCTTCTTGCGGCGCAGGGCGACCTCGATGGAATCGTCCATGGTGACGACTTCGGCGGCGTGCTGAACGTGTATGCGTGAAATATCGCCTTGCTTGTGCTTGCGCAAAGCGGCGCGCAGCGCTTCTTCCTGGCCGACCAATATCAACTCGGCATCAGGCTCGCGCTGCAAAAACGAAATGGCGGCTGGGATAGTGACTGAAGGGCCGTGATCGCCGCCCATGCAGTCAATGGAAATTTTGATGGTCATTGTTTTGATTCAGAGCCTTGCCAACCCGCATTATGGGGCAGATTTGGCGCGATTCAAAATGACGCGCTAAGCTGAAGCAGCATATAAAAAGCGGCGCCAATTGAAAAATTCATTGCGCCGCATTTTGCCTTAACAGCAATTTCCGATTACTCGTCGTTCTTGGTCTTCAGGACCTTGCGACCACGGTAGAAACCGTTCGGGCTGATGTGGTGACGCAGGTGCGTTTCACCAGTTGTCGGCTCGACTGCCAGCGGTGGCGCTGTCAGGAAATCGTGTGCACGATGCATACCGCGCTTCGATGGGGTCTTTTTGTTTTGCTGAACAGCCATGATAACTCCTGAATCTTAAGTTCTAAAATTTTAACATATCCGGCCAGCAAACTCACTGCCCAACCGAGAATCCCTACGTCCGGCAGGAACATCCCGCCACCTGCCTTACCTTCTTTTACTGCTTCAAATTCTTCAATACCGAAAACGGCGACACTTTCTCGGCCGCTGGAGCAGCAACCCCCGACTCCGCCTGCGCAGGGCAGACATCGTGCTTGGGCGCTACCGGCAAGGCAAGCAAAGCCTCGTCTTCAATCAGATAACTGACATTGAATTCGGCCTCGCCGACAATCACGTCAACCGACTCATCGTTGAGCAATTCTTCAATGGCGTCTGCAGACTCTTCATCCTTGGCCAACACCAGCGCCGATTCGGACAACACCTCGAAAGGCATCGCAGTCAGGCACCGCTGGCACACCAGATTGACCCGACCTGATACGGACAGCTTCAATTGCGGATGACCGAGCTTGTCGGCGCCGCCGCTCAGCGACCACTTGATGGTGCCGGCACGATCAGCCGTTTCGCCCGCCAGGCGCGGCATATCGGCCACCGCGAGTTCGCCGTCGGCCTGCTCCTTGAGCCGACTAAATTCAAATGCGTCGATCACAAAAGCGCTCATGGGGAAAGCTGAATCCGGAAAACCTGCGATAATAACAGCGTTTTCCCTTATTCGTCAAAGTGTTAGCGTATTTTTCGCCAATACCGCCACCTTGCTGTCGCATAATGCCCAAAATTCCCACCCTGCCCCGTCTTATCCTGGCCTCCAGTTCAATCTATCGCCGCGAACTGTTGTCCCGGTTGCAACTACCTTTCGACGTAGTGGCCCCCGATATCGACGAAACCCCGGCGGCAGGCGAAAGCCCGGAAGCCACTGCCTTGCGATTGGCCCGCCTGAAAGGCGACGTCGTGGCGCTGCGCCACCCCGATGCGCTGATCATCAGTTCGGACCAGGTCGCCACGCTCGACGGCGAACAAATCGGCAAACCCGGCAATCACACCAATGCCCTGAAGCAACTGATCAAAATGCGCGGCCGGCGCGTGATTTTTCATACGGCGCTGTGCCTGTCGGATCACCGCAAAGCCGGTGCGCCAGTCATTCAGATCGAGAATATCCAGACCTTCGTCACCTTCCGCGATCTGCCGGACGCCGAGCTGGACGCTTACCTGCGCATTGAGCAACCTTACGACTGCGCCGGCAGCGCCAAGAACGAGGGCTTGGGAATCGCCATCCTGGAAAGGATCGACAGCACCGATCCGACCGCCCTGACCGGATTGCCGATGATTGCGCTGACCGGCATGCTGCGTAATGCAGGCATGCCGTTTTTTGGCGTCACAGCCGCCGATTCACACGTTATTTGAACGTAATCAGGTCGCTGCGGCTGAGCGTGACCTTCTTGTCGGCCAATGGCGCATTCGCGGCATTGATGAAGCCAGGCTGGTTCAGCAACTGGTAACGCGCCAGCACGGTATTGATCGGGGTCGGGCTCGAAATGCCGTCTTCCGCCACCACCACCGTAAAGCCGCGCGTGTTCGCATGGAACGAGGTGTACATCACGGCGCCGTTGGCGGCGCTGCCGACGATCACCAGGGTTTCCGCCTTCTTCTGCTTCAACAACTCTTCCAGGTTGGTGCCCGTGAATTTATTGGCGCGCGTCGACACCACCGGTTCGCCCGCCTGCGGCGCCACCTGGGTCAAGGTCGGCGGCGGCCCGGACGGGCTGACCGTAGTCGAATACAGCACCGGCACGTTCGCCGCACGCGCCTTGGCGATCAGCGCGGCAACGGCCGGCACCATGCTCATGCATGCCGGGTTCGGCTGGCATACAGCGGAATTGATGTCGAGCACCAGCAAGGCGGTGCTCGCTGCCGGCAAACTTACTTGCGCCGGCGCGGGGATTTCCGGGATGCTGTTGGCGGTGGTCGCAGCCGGCATCGAGCCGCAGGCAGTCAAGGCGGCCAGCAGCAAGGCCGAAGCGGCAGCACGGGCGATTCGTTTCTGGATCATGAAGGCTACTCCGTTGGTGGGTGATGCATTGCGCACGCAGACGCAGAACACGCCTAGGACTTGCGGCGCGGATATCCTTCGGCGGTGATGCGTATCCAGACCGCGTCCTTTTCTTCCTCGGTCATGAACACCCAGTGCGCCACTTCCGACACAGTACGCCCGCAACCGCGGCAAACATCGTCAAAAGTGGTGGAGCAAACGGCAACACAAGGGGTATCGGGACGTTCGGGAGAGGTCTGGGACATGGATATCTTTACAAGGACTGCGCGGGGCTTGCCGACATCTTACCAAGAAGCGCAAAACCGTTCCCGACACACAATCTCGGGGCAAAAAAAAGCCCGCGAACCAGAGGTTGCGGGCTGAATCCAATCTTCTTAAGGAGGAGAATTGGAGGAGACAGGTGCAACTATAGCGACGCGCCCGCTCCTCGTCTGCTTTATTGTTCCAATAGCAGATATTCACAAACCAAATAACTTATCCTTCAAACCAGCACTTGCACGGCCGGCTTCATCGACACCGTCGGCGTGGGTGGCTTGTCCTTGCGCTGGCAAGCCGTAGCCAGCACGGCGATGGCGACGACGGCAATCAGAACGGCATGGCGCATGGCGGTCTCCTGTTTGGGTGTTGCGCGAACTCCCTCCATCCCTGCATTTTAGACGCCGCCCGCCCAAATGGTTCGCCAGCCTACGAAGCCACCACGCGCAAACCGCCACGCGCACGCGACAGGTTATTCACGTACAAGGCCGCTACCATGTCCGATTGCGTCACCATGCCTGCCAGCCGGCGCTCGTCGTCAATCACCGGAATCTGGTGCACCCCCTCGTCCGCCATCAGCGGCACCAGTTGCACGATCGGCAAGTGCACCGAAGCGGTTTTTACCGACTTGCTCATGATCTGGCCGACCACTTCCGCCTTGGTCGAATGTGTATGCGGCGTGCGCTGCAGGAAGGTGCGCAACTTGTCGCCAAGCTTTTCATAATCATGGGTGCCGGCATGCTGCAGGAAATCCGTCTTGGTCACGATGCCGATCACGCGTCGCGCGCGATCCACCACCGGCAAGGCCTGCAGACGATGCGCACGCATCTGCCGCCAAGCCTCGGCCAGCTCGGTCGAGAACTCAACCGCGACAACATCGCTGGACATGATGTCGGCGCACACGGTCTCGCCGAACCGACGTCGATAGGCCTCCATTTCGGTTTGCTGGAGGATTTCCTCAAGATCGTCGCGGCTGATGTCCAGCACCTGGTTATAGCGGCGCAGTACAGCATCCAGGTCTTCATGCGTGAAACCCAGCCGCGAGCTCGGCGCCACATCGTGGGTATGGTGCACATTGTTGCGATGTTCGCTCTGCTGCGCGTGCGGATAGCGGCGGCGTGTGGCGTTATTGAAAAACAGCGCCATCGCCAGCAGCAAAAACGAATTGAGCAGCACCGGCGACAACACAAAGCCGTAACCCATCTCATGCACTGCGGGGCCGCCCAGCACTGCCGTCAACGCCACCGCACCGCTGGGCGGATGGATGCAGCGCAGCGCGAACATGCAGGCGATTGCCAATGCAATGGCCAACGCCGCCGCCAACGCCGGTTCACCGATCAGTTTGGCGCACGACACGCCGACCAGCGCGGCTACCAGGTTGCCGCCGATGATCGACCAAGGTTGCGCCAGGGGGCTGGCCGGCACCGCAAACAGCAACACGGCGGAGGCGCCCATCGGCGCGATCAGCCAAACCGTGGCGGCGTTATGCGGCAGGATCAGGTAACTGAACAAACCCGTCAACAGTATGCCGAACAGCGCGCCGACACTGGCGCGCATGCGCTCGAAGCGATCCACTGCGGTTTTTTGCGGAATGAAACTTCTCAGCCATTGCAGGATAGAATCGCGCATGCCCCAACCCATTTCGGAATAACGTCAAACCGCAATTACATCACAAGATGATACATATTGCTGCTTTCCGGTTTGTTTTGCCCTGATCATGTCCCTATTTACCCGCCTATTTGCAGCATCCGACCTTCGCCAATGAAAACACCCTCACGCCTGCAAAAAGACGACTTCGAAGCGCTTTCGGAATTCCGTTATCAGTTGCGCCGCTTCATCCGCTTCAGCGAAGACGCCGCACAAAGCGAAGGGCTGACGCCGCTGCAATACCTGTTGATGCTGCATATCAAGGGATTTCCCGGACGCGACTGGGCCAGCATCAGCGAACTCGCCGAGCGCTTGCAGTCACAGCACCACGGCGTGGTGGCGCTGGTGACGCGCTGTGAAAAAGCAGGATTGGTGACGCGCACCCAGGACGATAAGGACAAGCGCCTGGTCCAGGTGCGGCTGACGGAAAGCGGCGAACAATACCTGCACCGCCTGGCGCAATTGCACCGCAACGAATTGCATTCGCTGTCGAGCGTATTCCAGGTCTCGCACATCTCGGCCTTCAACGACCGCGACTGAAGTCCCTGCAAGAATCCCAATAAGTCAGCCGGCCCGCTCGACCCGGTTGCGCCCCTTGTGCTTGGCGACATATAGCGCTTCATCCGCCTGCCGGATCAACTGGTCGAGGCTTTCCCCTGCACCCAGCGCGCTGACGCCGAAGCTGGCCGTGATACCGAGCTCGCGACCGTCATCCAGCGCAAATGCCTGTCCCGCCAGCATCCCGCGCAATTTTTCCGCCACCGCCACGCCCTGCTCCAGATCCGCCTCAGGCAGCAAGATGATGAACTCCTCGCCGCCGTAACGCGCGAACACGTCCATCTTGCGCAACAACCGGGCGACCTTTTGCACGGCATTGCGCAGGATAGTGTCGCCGACGAGGTGACCGTAATTGTCATTGAAACGCTTGAAGTGATCGATATCGAGCAGCACCAGCGCAAGGTGGCGCCCGTAGCGTTGCGCAATCGCCAGTTGTTGCTCGCTATGCGCAAAGAAGGCGCGACGGTTCAGCACGCCGGTCAGGAAGTCCGTATTGGAAGACAGTTGCAACTGCTGGATCAGCGTTTCTCGCTCGCCGGCCAGGCTGATGCGCTCCAGGCTGCGTGCCTTGAGCACATGCAATGCTCGCAGCATGTCGCTGATTTCGTCCTTGTGACGCGCCGGCGGGATCGGCGCATCGTGATTTCCTTCGGCCAGGCTGACCACCAGTTGCGTCGCCTTCAGGACCGGCTGCAATACGCGCTGACGCACCAGATAGAGCAACAAGAAAAAGAAAATGAAAGCGAACAGCGTCATCGTGATTGCACCGACCAGCAGATTGAACGCCTGGCGATGGCGGATTTCCGCTTCACGAATCAGGTCGACCAAGATCACGTCGCGCAGCCGCAAAATCGCCCCCATGGGTGGAACATAGTGCGCAGCCAGTTCAGCCGTGTTGACTTCGTAGGACCCGGACAGCAGGCCGGTCTGCAGCAAGCCGTCGAGGAATGGAAAGCCCTGGCCGAAATACTGGGTGTCGAGATCGGACAGTGCCGTGCGGAACGCCGGATTGTCTTTGTAGGCGCGCATCTGGATATCGAGCAAGGTGCGCAACTGTTCGATGCGGCCGTAGAGCTTGCCGATTTCGATCACTTCGCTTTTGGTCAGCGGACGCTGCATGATGACCGGCGCGGTGAATTTGGAACCAACCTGGCCGGCGTATTCGCGCAGGCTGGCCGCCACGCGCATGCCGGTCAAACCGTCCAGCACTTCGGGATCGGCCTGGATGGCGATGCTCGACAGATCAGCCACCGACGACACCAGCACCGGGATCAACGCGACCATGCCGTCGACCGCCTCGGTGATTTCGCGCGATGAACGCTGCCACTTGACCAGTCCCACCTGCTGATCGACGCGCTCGCGCGCCGGCCCCAGCGCTTCGCGCACTGCCTCGATCTTGCGGATCGCCGGCGCATAACGGACGTCGGCTTCATGGCGCAGACTGTCGAGCACGCGGAACAGTGCTTCATCGCTGTCGCGCCGCGCCTCGTCCAGGCGCTTGCGCAACGCCGGCAAGGCGTGGCTGTCGCCACCCATGAGGGCATTCGAAGGCCCGCGTTCGATCGAGACCTTTTCCATCGCCAGCATCGTCAGCTGCACCACGCGCACCGCATCGACGCTGCGAACACCGCGCCGGTAGGCATCCCACTCGATCAGCACGATGCGTGCGGCCAGCACGGAAAACAGCAGCATCAGCGCGACGGAGACAAACCAGAACAGGCGATTCAGCGACATCAAACACCCCGGATGCCCATGACAATTCAGCCGGGCATATTAATTATTATCAAAAATGCAATGAAGCCCGCCATTATAAATCAGCTGCCCGGAATTGCTTAATTTTTAGGCAGGCCGCCCTCCGGAGACAAGCGGAGTGGCAAAAGGAATAGCTAACAAGATGAAGACGAGATGAAAACAAGATGCAAACAGGAAACGCTAATGCAGGCGGATAGCAAAACGCCCGCATGAAGCGGGCGTTTGTGCTTTGATTCTGGCGGAGAGGGTGGGATTCGAACCCACGGTACGATTTAACGTACGCCTGATTTCGAGTCAGGTACATTCGACCACTCTGCCACCTCTCCGGTTAACTTAGTCGAATTGCTT
>Ga0308165_1005846_pt1 | contig 11161 bp, 10 predicted proteins | sample PhyWR2_FD_201032 | JGI IMG/M metagenome (GOLD analysis project Ga0308165, IMG submission 201032) | Phyllosphere microbial communities from UC Gill Tract Community Farm, Albany, California, United States - DLSLW.R2 | ecosystem: Host-associated > Plants > Phyllosphere > Unclassified | place: USA... | reverse complement strand
TCCCGTTCTTACTTCAGGTCGTCGGCGATGACCTGGACGATGCGCTGCGCATCGGCCGAGGTGTCGGGCACGCCGGCCTCGTTCAGCACCGAGACCGTGCTGCTGTCGCCCTGGCTCTTGATCAGGATGCGGAACTTCAGCGGCGACTCGTTGGGCTTGGAGCGGCCGAAGCTGAGGATCTTGCTCAGGATGCTGGGCTCCTTGCGGTCAGTGGTGGGCGTCACGTAGCGCACGAAGTAGGTGCCGGCGCTGCGGTCGCGGTCCTCCACGGTGAAGCCGGTGCGGTCGAGCGCCAGGCCGACGCGGCGCCAGGCGCGGTCGAAGGGCTCGGCGATCTGCACCACCGGGCGGCCGTCGACGGTCGCGGCGCGGGGCGTCTGCACCGGCGAGGCGGTGGCGATCAGCGCCTTCGACTGCTCCTGCGAGACGCCGAGCTTGACCATCAGGCGGCGCAGGAATTCGGATTCGAGTTCGGGGTCGCTGGCGCGCGGCTGCCAGACGGTGTTGTCCTTCTGGACCGAGGTGTAGACCTCCACCATGCCGCGATGGCTGATGTAGATCTCGGTGCCGTTGGGGGTGCGCTCGAAGCGGGTGCGGAAGCGATCGAGTTCTCCGGTGGAGTAGACCGAATCGACCAGCTTGCCCAGCGCGCCGCGGATGATGTCCTGCGGCAGCTTGGCGCGGTTCTCGGCCCAGTCGGTCTCCATGATGCCGAGATTGCGCTGGTCGGTGGTCAGCAGGAAGCCGCTCTCCTGCCAGAAGTCGCGCACCGGCTCCCAGAGCTGGTCGGGGGAGCGGCCCACCACCAGCCAGCGCTGGTTGCCCGCGCGCTCGATGCGCACGTCGCCCACCGAGGACACCGCCGCCGGCTGGCCCGGGGCGCTGGCCGTGCTGGTGCGGAAGCCGCTGGCCGTCACGGCGCCGCCGGGCACGGCATAGCGGTTGTCGCGCGACAGCTGGGTCAGGTCGGGCGGGACTTCGAGCGTGGGGGCCTTGCCGGCGCTCTTGTAATCGATCTTGTCGCCTTCCATCACGGAACAGGCGGAGAGGCTGGCCACGAGGGCGAGCAGCGCAAAGCGCGAAGAGTGGTTCAACGTTGTATTCCTTGAGGAAACGGGTTCGGTCGGGCGGTGCCCGGGACGGTCCTGCGATGGGAGTCGATGCGCGGGCGAAAGTTTTGCCTGGCCGCGCACGATCGGCAGCGAAGGAACGTCAATCGCGCAGCAGGCCGCAGGCGCGCAGTGCCGCTTCGACGGTCGGACGATGGCTCTCGCCGAGCTCGACCAAGGGCAGGCGCAGCGCGGGGCCGCACAGGCCCAGGCGTGCCATGGCCCACTTGACGGGAACGGGATTGGGTTCGACGAACAGGTGGCGGTGCAGCGGCATCAGCTCGAACTGGATGCGCATCGCGGTGGCGACGTCGCCGGCGAGCGCCGCCACGCACAGCTCGTGCATGCGGCGCGGCGCCACGTTGGCCGTCACGCTGATGTTGCCCTTGCCACCGCACAGCATCAGCGCGACCGCGGTCGGATCGTCGCCCGAGTAGACGGCGAAGCGCGAGGGCAGGTCGCGGATCAGCCACTGGGCGCGCTCGATGTTGCCCGTGGCTTCCTTGATGCCGATGATGCCGGGCACCTCGGCCAGGCGCAGCACGGTGTCGTGCGCCATGTCGGCCACGGTGCGGCCGGGCACGTTGTACAGGACCATGGGCAGGTCGCCCACGGCCTCGGCGATGGCCTTGAAGTGCCGGTACTGGCCTTCCTGCGTCGGGCGGTTGTAGTAGGGCACCACCTGCAGCTGGGAGTCGGCGCCCACGCCCTTGGCGAAGCGCGCCAGCTCGATGGCCTCGCGGGTGGAGTTGGCACCGCAGCCGGCCATGATCGGAACGCGCCCCCGGGCCTGCTCGACGGACACGCGGATGATCTCGCAGTGCTCCTCGACGTCGACCGTGGGCGACTCGCCGGTGGTGCCGACCACGCCGAGGCAGTCGGTGCCTTCGTCGATGTGCCAGTCGATCAGCCTTCGCAGGGCGGAATAGTCGACGCTGCCGTCGTCATTCATCGGCGTGGCGAGCGCGACGATGCTGCCTGTCAGTTGCTCCAAGGGGATCTCTCTGTCGGGTGGACGAAAAGCCGGCATTCTACCGAGCGCCCCCGGATGGCATCCGGGGTGAGACTGCTTCGCTGGAAAGGGTTTGCAACAGGGCCGGCGTCTCGCGCGGGACGTGCCCGGAGGCGTCGCCGGCACGCGGGCGGATCGCCGCGATGCGCTGCACGACGCGCGCCGGCGCCTCCAGGAAGCCATGCTCGTAGGCCACCACGTGCAGGTCACGGCAGGCCTCGAGCAGCTCGCCCGGGCGCAGCAGGAAGTCCGGGCGCGTCGGTCGTCCGAAGGCCTCGTTGCCGGCCGCGAAGGTCTCGTAGACGAGCACGCCGCCAGGGGCCACGGCGGCCACGATGTCGCTCAGCCGCGGTCGCCAGAGGTAGTGGGTGACGACGACGATGTCGAAGGTCCGGCCGGCGAAGGGCCAGGGCCCGGCCTCGATGTCGGCCTCGACGAGTTCGGCGCCGTCGCGTGCCAGCGCGGCCAGGGTGCCCAGCGCCTCGGCCGAGCGGTCGACGCCGGTCACGCGATGGCCGCGCGCGTGGAACCAGCGCAGGTGCCGGCCGCCGCCGCAGGCGACATCGAGCAGCGTGCCGCCGGGCGCGGCCAGGCCGCTCCAGCGCAGCACCCACGGCGAGGGCGGCGAGGGCGACGATGTGACCGGCGCGATGCTGTCGGGAGCCATGGTCAGAAGCAGGCCCACACCTGGTCGATCATCGTCACCACGAAGTCCGCCCGCGTGTAGAGCAGGAAGACGCCCGCGAGCACGGCCGCCCCGAGCACCCCCGCGAGCGCGCCGCGCAGGCGCTGCGCCAGGGGCCGGAAGCGGTGGTCGCGCGGCCCGACGGAGCGCGCGGACGGGGCGGGAGCGGGCCTGCGCATCGCCACCTCAGGCCGGACGCGGCACTGGCGCGCGCACGATCGCGGTCTCCCGGATCGGCAGGTTGACCAGGCCGGCGAGCACGCCCAGGGCGATGGCGATGTACCAGACGATGTCGTAGCTGCCCGTGCGGTCGTACAGGAAACCGCCCAGCCACACGCCCAGGAACGAGCCCACCTGGTGGCTCAGGAACACGAAGCCGCTGAGCATCGACAGGTGCGCCACGCCGAAGATCTGCGCCACCAGCGCATTGGTCGCCGGCACCGTCGACAGCCACAGGAAGCCCATCACGCTGGCGAACACGTAGACGCTCATCGGCGTCAGCGGCACCAGCAGGAACACGCTGATGGCGATGGCGCGCCCGAAGTAGATCGCCGCCAGGATCTTGCGCTTGGCCAGCCGCTGGCCGAGCGTGCCGGCGACATAGGTGCCGAAGATGTTGAACAGCCCGATCAGCGCCAGCGCGTAGCTCGCGACCTCGGGCGACAGGCCCTTGTCCTTCAGGTAGCTGGGCATGTGCACGCCGATGAAGACGACCTGGAAGCCGCAGACGAAATAGCCCGCCATGAGCAGGCCGAAGCTGGGATAGCGGAAGGCCTCGCCCACCGCCTGCAGGATGCTCTGCTGCGCCCCGCCGGCGGGGGCGGCGCGGCGCGGCTCGCGCAGGCCGAAGGCGAACGGCACGATCAGTAGCACGGCCGCCGCCAGCACCAGCAGCGCGTTGTGCCAGCCCAGCCGCGCGATCAGCTGGCCCTCCACCGGCACCATCAGGAACTGCCCGAACGAGCCCGCCGCCGCCGCCACGCCCATGGCCCAGGAGCGCCGCTCGGCCGGGATCTGCCGCCCGATCACGCCATAGATCACGGCATAGGTGGTGCCGGCCTGCGCGGCGCCGATCAGGACGCCGGTGGTCAGCGCGAACGTCAGCGGCGTCGACGACAGCGCCATGCCCGCCAGGCCCGCGGCATAGAGCGCGGCGCCGATCAGCAGCACCCGGAAGGCGCCCAGACGGTCGGCCAGCATGCCGGCGAAGACGCCCATCACGCCCCAGGACAGGTTCTGGATCGCGAGGGCGAACGAGAAGGTCTGGCGCGTCCAGCCCTGCTCCTGCGTGATCGGCTGCAGCCACAGGCCGAAGCCGTGGCGGATGCCCATGGAGAGCGTGACGATCAGGGCGCCGCACAGCAGCACCTGCTGCATCGACAGGTGAGGGGGGGTGGAGCGGGGGGACATCCTCCGAATGTAGTCATTCGAGGCCATCGCCGCAGCCTTCGGGCGACAGGCGCGACGATGATATTCGGGCGCACTTTCGATGCGCGACGTGCATCGACCCCGAAATCGACCGGTGGTACTGTACGAATATCCAGTTCTGCGAACGCGCTCTCATTACAATCCCACGCCATGGCGACTTCCCCCAAGAACTCCTCCACGCCCCCGGCGTATTCCGAAGGTTCGATCCGCGTCCTCAAGGGCCTCGAACCGGTCAAGCAGCGCCCGGGCATGTACACCCGCACCGACAACCCGCTGCACATCATCCAGGAGGTGCTGGACAACGCCGCCGACGAGGCGCTCGCCGGCCATGGCAAGAAGATCCGCGTCGTGCTGCACGCCGATGGCTCGGTCAGCGTCGAGGACGACGGTCGCGGCATCCCCTTCGGCCTGCATCCCGAGGAACGGGCGCCGGTGGTGGAGCTGGTGTTCACCCGGCTGCACGCCGGCGGCAAGTTCGACAAGGGCTCGGGTGGCGCCTACAGCTTCTCCGGCGGCCTGCACGGCGTCGGCGTCAGCGTGACCAACGCCCTGTCGACGCGGCTGGAGGTGACCTCGCACCGCGAGGGCTCGGTGGCCCGGCTGGCCTTCGCGGCCGGCGACGTGGTCGAGCCGCTGGCGGTGCGTCCGCTGGCGGCCGGCGAGCGCAAGCTCGGCACCACGGTGCGCGCCTGGCCCGATCCCAAGTACTTCGAATCACCCGTGCTGCCGCTGGGCGAGCTCACGCACCTGCTGCGCAGCAAGGCGGTGCTGATGCCCGGCGTCACCGTGACGCTGGTCAACGAGAAGACCAAGGACCAGCAGCAGTGGCTCTACAAGGGCGGCCTGCGCGACTACCTGATGCAGACGCTGCATGGCGAGCCGGTGATCCCGCTGTTCGAGGGCGCCGGCCATGCCGACCGCAACGCCGACAACTTCGCCGAGGGCGAGGGCGCCGACTGGTGCGTGGCCTTCACCGAGGACGGCCAGCCGGTGCGCGAGAGCTATGTCAACCTGATCCCGACCAGCGCCGGCGGCACCCACGACAGCGGCCTGCGCGACGGCCTGTTCACCGCCGTCAAGAGCTTCATCGAGTTCCACTCGCTGCTGCCCAAGGGCGTCAAGCTGCTGCCCGAGGACGTGTTCGCGCGCGCCTCCTACGTGCTGAGCGCCAAGGTGCTCGACCCGCAGTTCCAGGGCCAGATCAAGGAGCGCCTGAACTCGCGCGATGCCGTGCGGCTGGTGTCGAGCTTCGTGCGCCCGGCGCTCGAGCTGTGGCTCAACCAGCACGTCGACTACGGCAGGAAGCTGGCCGAACTCGCCATCAAGGCGGCGCAGACGCGCCAGCGAGCCGGCCAGAAGGTCGAGAAGCGCAAGGGCTCCGGCGTCGCCGTGCTGCCGGGCAAGCTGACCGACTGCGAGAGCAAGGACATCGGCCACAACGAGGTCTTCCTGGTCGAGGGCGATTCCGCCGGTGGCAGCGCCAAGATGGGTCGCGACAAGGAGTCGCAGGCCGTGCTGCCCCTGCGCGGCAAGGTGCTCAACACCTGGGAAGTCGAGCGCGACCGGCTGTTCGCCAACACCGAGATCCACGACATCTCGGTGGCCATCGGCATCGATCCGCACGGCCCCGCCGACACCCCCGACATGAGCGGCCTGCGCTATGGCAAGGTCTGCATCCTCTCCGACGCCGATGTCGACGGCTCGCACATCCAGGTGCTGCTGCTGACATTGTTCTTCCGCCATTTCCCCAAGCTGATCGAGGCCGGCCACGTGTACGTGGCCAAGCCGCCGCTGTTCCGGGTCGACGCGCCGGCGCGCGGCAAGAAGCCCGCGTCCAAGGCCTATGCGCTCGACGAGGGCGAACTCGTCGCCATCCTCGACAAGCTGCGCAAGGACGGCGTGCGCGAGGGCGCCTGGAGCATCAGCCGCTTCAAGGGCCTGGGCGAGATGAGCGCGGAACAATTGTGGGAAACCACGCTCAATCCGGACACCCGCCGCCTGCTGCAGGTGCGCCTGGGACGTTTCGGCTTCACCGACACGCAGGGCGAGATCACCAAGCTGATGGGCAAGGGCGAAGCCGCCGCGCGGCGTGAACTGATGGAGCTGCGCGCCGACGACGTCGAGATCGACGTCTGACCGCGACCCCGTCGCCGGGCATCCATCGGCCCGGTTCCTGCATCCCACATTCCCCGTGAAGATTCCCACCCCGTTGCGTTCCCTGATCCTCGCCGCCGCGCTGTCGCTGGCGCAGCACGCCGCGCTCGCGGCCGACATCTACGGCTATGTCGACGCCCAGGGCACGGCGCACTTCGCCGCCGAGAAGCAGGACGCCCGCTACCGGCTGCTGTTCCGGGGCGGGCAGAGCTTCGACACCGCGCAGGGCCTGGGCCCGCTGGCCGGCGGCACGCCGCGCGCTGGCGCCCGGGCCGGCGGCGGCGCCGTGTCGCCGGCCGCGCAGACGCTGCTCGCGATCTTCGAGGCCTCGCCGGACCATCGCGCCGCCAAGGCGGCGCTGCAGCTGGCCGCGCGCGCGCACGCCATCGACTACGAGCTGCTGCAGGCCCTGGTGGCGACCGAATCCGGCTTCGACGCCCAGGCCGTCTCGCCCAAGGGCGCGCGCGGCCTGATGCAGCTGATGCCCGGCACGGCCGAGCGCTACGGCGTGCGCGCCGATGCCCGCGCGACGCTGGAGCAGAAGCTGTTCGACCCGCGCGTGAACATCGCCGCCGGCTCGCGCTACCTGCGCGACCTGATCGCGCGCTTCCAGGGCCGCATCGAGCTGGCCCTGGCGGCCTACAACGCCGGCGAGGGCGCCGTCCAGCGCGCCGGCAACCGCATCCCCGACTACCGCGAGACGCAGAACTACGTGCAGACCGTGCTGCAGCTCTATGCCTACCTGAAGCCCGGCGCCACCTCGGCGGCCTCGAGCGCCCTGGCCGGCCCGGCCGCGCCCGCCGGCCGTGGCGGCCGGGCGCCCCAGCGCGTGCGCATGGAGCTCGCCGGCGCCGCCGCGAGCGCTCCCGACCGAATCCCCGACAGATCGACTGATTGACCCCAAGACCCATGGACGACCAACCCACGCTCGACCTCCCGGCCCCCGCGGACGACCCCAACGCGCTCACCCTGGCCGACTATGCCCAGACCGCCTACCTCGAATACGCGCTGTCCGTCGTCAAGGGCCGCGCGCTGCCCGACGTCAGCGACGGCCAGAAGCCGGTGCAGCGCCGCATCCTCTACTCGATGTCGCGCATGGGGCTGGGCTTCGGCGGCGCCAACGGCACCGTCGGCGCCAAGCCGGTCAAGAGCGCGCGCGTGGTCGGCGACGTGCTCGGCCGCTTCCATCCGCACAGCGACCAGGCGGCCTACGACGCGCTGGTTCGCATGGCGCAGGACTTCTCGCAGCGCTATCCGCTGATCGACGGCCAGGGCAACTTCGGCAGCCGCGACGGCGACGGCGCCGCCGCCATGCGCTACACCGAGGCCCGGCTGGCGCGCATCACCAGCCTGCTGCTCGACGAGATCGACGAGGGCACGGTCGACTTCGTGCCCAACTACGACGGCTCGACCGAGGAGCCGGCGTTGCTGCCCGGACGGCTGCCCTTCGTGCTGCTCAACGGCGCCAGCGGCATCGCCGTCGGCCTGGCCACCGAGATCCCCAGCCACAACCTGCGCGAGATCGCCGATGCCTGCGTCGCGCTCATCAAGACCCACGGCAAGCTCACCGAGGAGGAGCTGCTGCAGATCGTCCCCGGCCCCGACTACCCCGGCGGCGCCCAGATCATCAGCAGCGCCGGCGACATCGCCGATGCCTATCGCACCGGCCGCGGCTCGCTCAAGGTGCGCGCGCGCTGGAAGATCGAGGAGCTCGCGCGCGGCCAGTGGCAGCTGGTGGTCAACGAGCTGCCGCCGGGCGTGAGCACGCAGAAGGTGCTCGAGGAGATCGAGGAGCTCACCAACCCCAAGATCCGCGCCGGCAAGAAGGCGCTGAGCGCCGAGCAGGTGCAGCTCAAGGCGCTGGTGCTGGCGCAGCTCGACGTGGTGCGCGACGAGTCCAGCAAGGACGCGGCGGTGCGCCTGGTCTTCGAGCCCAAGACCTCGCGCATCGGCCAGGACGAGTTCATCACCACCTTGCTGGCGCAGACCTCGCTGGAGACCTCCTCGTCGATCAACCTGACGATGGTCGGCGGCGATGGCAAGCCGACCCAGAAGTCGCTGCGCCGCATGCTGGAGGAGTGGATCGAGTTCCGCGCCAAGACCATCGAGCGGCGCTCGCGCCATCGCCTGGCCAAGGTGCTCGACCGCATCCACATCCTCGAGGGGCGGCAGCTGGTGCTGCTCAACATCGACGAGGTGATCGCCATCATCCGCTCGGCGGACGATCCCAAGGCGGCGCTGATCGCGCGCTTCCACCTGAGCGAGCGCCAGGCCGAGGACATCCTGGAGATCCGCCTGCGCCAGCTGGCGCGGCTGGAGGCGATCAAGATCGAGCAGGAGCTCAAGGCCCTGCGCGACGAGCAGCGCCGGCTCGACGAGATCCTGGGCAGCCCGGCGGCCCTGCGCCGCCTGATGATCAAGGAGATCGAGGCCGACGCCAGGACCTTCGAGGACCCGCGCCGCACCCTGATCCAGGCCGAGAAGCGCGCCGTGGCCGAGGTCCGGGTGCTGGACGAGCCGGTGACGGTGATCGTGTCGCAGAAGGGCTGGGTGCGCACGCAGAAGGGCTGGGCCAGCGAGCGCGCGGCGCAGCCGGGCGCGGCGCCGCTCGAGTACAGCTTCAAGTCCGGCGATGCGCTCTATGGCGCCTTCGAATGCCGCACCGTCGACACGCTGCTGGTCTTCGGCACCGCCAAGGACAAGGGCGTGCGGGTCTACACGGTGCCCGTGGCGTCGCTGCCCGGCGGACGCGGCGACGGCCAGCCGGTCACGACCCTGATCGAGCTCGACAGCGGCACCCACGTGGCGCACTGCTTCGCCGCGCCTGCCGGCGCGCTGCTGCTGCTGGCCACCACCGGTGGCTATGGCTTCACGGCGCAGGTCGAGCACATGATGTCGCGCCATCGCGCCGGCAAGACCTTCGTCGCGGTGGGCGAGGGCGAGCAGCTGTGCCGGCCGGCGCTGGCGGGTGGCGCCAGCGGCGCCGAGCCGATGCCGATGGCGACGCACGTGGTCTGCGCCTCCGCCGGCGGTCGCATCCTGACCTTCGAGATGGCCGAGCTCAAGGCCATGCCCAAGGGCGGCCGTGGCCTGATGCTGATCGACCTCGAACCCAAGGACACGCTCGCCGGCGCCACGCCCTACACGCGCAGCGTGCGCATCGAGGGCATCGGCCGCGGCGGCAAGGAACGCGACGAGACGCTGGAGATCCGCACCCTCAACAACGCGCGCGGCCCGCGCGGACGCAAGGGCAAGGCGGCCGACCTGGGCTTCAAGCCGACCCACGTCGTGCGGGTGCTCTGATCATGAACCTGCTGGCGAACCTCGACCTCAGCACCCTCGGCCTGGTGCTGGCCTCCCTCACCGGCGTCGGCAGCTTCGTGCTCGGGCGCCACCTGCGCCGCAGGCGGCTGGAGAAGCGCGCCGCGCGCGAGCGCATCGCCGAAGAGGCGACCCAGAGCCGCCAGGTGCGGCGCGCCAAGGAGCGCACCCAGCGCAAATAGGGTGATTCCAGGTGCTTGCCTGTACCCATCGCTCCATGGTGACGGTCGGCTGGCATGATCACGCCCCTTTTCGAAAGGGCGGCGAATGCAGATCCAGATCGCGCAATCCACACCGACGGCTGCCAGCATTGCCTTGGTCGTGGAGAGGCTCTATGGCATGGGCAAGGTGGTCGAGAGCGAATTCCTGCGGCGTGGCTTCAACCAGGTCTACCGATTGCGTTTTGCCGATGGTCGCCGTGTCGTGGCGCGGCTCTGCGCCGAACGTCCGCGCGGTGAACCCAATGTCGTGTTCGAGGCCGCCATGCTGGACCACTGGTCCGCGCACGGATGTCCCGTGTCTCGGTGCCTGCCTGCCGCGAATGGCGACATCGCGATTCATCTGACTCTGCCTGAAGGGGCCCGAGCGCTGATGTTGTTCGAATACCTCGAAGGCGAAGTCACGGGGGAATCATCGGACGACATCGCCGCGTTCGCGAGCGGGTTGGCGAGCCTGCACACGGCCGCCGAGAACTATGCGGGTCCCGCAAGCGCCTATCGCCTGGATCTCGACGATCTGTTGATGCGTCCCTTGGAGGGTCTGCTGCGTGCGGCCACCATGACATCAGAGTTGCGTCCGCAATTCGAGACACTGGGTCGGCGTCTGCACGACGATATCCTGGCCATAGAGGCGCCCAGCGAGGTCATGTGTCATGGCGATGCCCATGGCGAAAACAATTTCGTCGTCAACACCCCGCAGGGCCGCAGACGTGCGGTCTTTTTCGACTTCGATGAATCTGGCCCCGGCTATCTGGCTTATGAATTGGCCGTGTACCCATGGAAGCTGCACCCGCGCACGCTCGATGGCGTCTGGAGCGACAAGGCCAAAACACAATGGCGATGCTTCATCGCCGCCTATCGCGAAGCACACCGGATCACTGACAAAGACCTGGCCGCCATCCCCCGTTTCATGGCCGTGAGGCAGTTCTGGCTCCTGGGCGAGTACGCGGGCCGGACACCGGTATGGGGTTCGCAGGTCATGCCGACCGACTACCTGCGCCGGCAGGCGGCGATGCTGCGCAAATGGGAAGCCCTGGAAATGCCGGACTGAAGGCACTCGACCGACGCTGTGTCGATCGATCAGGCCGACAGGAGCCTCCTTGAGGCCTCGAGCCAGTCGGTGAATTGCGGCAACGGCCTGATGCCGCCTAGCGCAACCCCTGCCACCAGCGCACGTTGCGGCGCGGCGCGCCCAGGGTCAGCACCTCGCCGAGCTGCGGCGTCGCCAGTTCGA
>Ga0308165_1005844_pt1 | contig 11165 bp, 15 predicted proteins | sample PhyWR2_FD_201032 | JGI IMG/M metagenome (GOLD analysis project Ga0308165, IMG submission 201032) | Phyllosphere microbial communities from UC Gill Tract Community Farm, Albany, California, United States - DLSLW.R2 | ecosystem: Host-associated > Plants > Phyllosphere > Unclassified | place: USA... | reverse complement strand
AACGCGAGCCTTTGACAAGTGCTACCATCAATACATGAAGAAAAAAAACACAACACGTACGGTAACGTTTATCTGAGCCGTTTTTTCAGTACAATCAGCGATACTATTGATAAACCAAAACCCTTCGTTAGCCCATTTGATATGTGGTAAACAGGATAAGAAGCCCGGCTTTTGCGATGAATTTAGATAAAATCAACGAGTTAACCGCGCAAGATATGGCGGGTGTGAATGCAGTAATCCTGGAACAGCTCAACTCTGATGTTCAGCTCATCAATCAGTTGGGTTATTACATCGTCAGTGGCGGCGGTAAACGCATTCGCCCAATGATCGCCATACTGGCTGCAAGAGCCGTAGGATATCAGGGAGATGCACACGTCAACATTGCTGCACTTATCGAATTTATTCATACCGCGACACTGCTTCATGATGACGTGGTCGATGAATCCGATATGCGTCGCGGCAAAGCGACCGCGAATGCCGCATTTGGCAACGCAGCGAGTGTTCTGGTGGGTGATTTTATCTATACCCGAGCATTCCAGATGATGACGAGCCTTGGCTCGTTAAAAGTGCTGGAAGTCATGTCAGAGGCCGTTAACGTTATCGCTGAAGGTGAAGTGCTGCAGTTGATGAACGTCAACGATCCGGACATCACCGAAGAAAACTACATGCGCGTGATTTACAGCAAAACCGCGCGTCTGTTTGAAGCCGCGGCTCAATGCTCCGGCATCCTTGCAGACTGCACTGAGGCACAAGAGCGGGGTCTGCAGGACTATGGTCGTTATCTTGGCACAGCCTTCCAGCTGATCGACGATTTGCTGGATTACAGTGCTGATGGTGAAACGCTGGGTAAAAACGTCGGTGATGACCTGAACGAAGGTAAACCTACGCTGCCGCTGCTGCATGCGATGCGCAATGGCTCACCGGAACAGGCGAAATTGATTCGTGAAGCGATCGAGCAAGGAAATGGTCGACATCTTCTGGAACCTGTACTGGAAACAATGGCTATCTGCGGATCGCTTGAATGGACACGTCAGCGCGCCGAAGAAGAAGCAGATAAGGCCATTACAGCCATTCAGGTCATTCCAGACAGCCCATGGCGTGATGCGTTAATTGGTCTGGCTCACATCGCCGTTCAGCGCGATCGTTAAATTCGCAAAGCCTCCTCGTCTCGCTGACGGGGGGGGTTCTAATAAATTCCAATAACCACTTCATTCGCGTTAATTCTTCAGCTTACAGGCTGCATGAATAAAGCCCTGTCATATTCCGAATATTGCCTCACGTTATGCGAACTTTTTAGAACGGCCGGTCTAAGAAGGTATAGTGACTCACGTCAAATCACCTGAATATCGTGGACGCGTTTCACTCTAAGGACAGCATATGGAAAAGAAGTTTATTGACTGGCATTCGGCGGATATTATTGCCGCACTGCGCAAAAAGGGGACATCACTTGCTGCGGAATCAAGGCGCAGCGGACTAAGTTCTTCAACGCTCGCAAACGCGTTAACTCGCCCCTGGCCTAAAGGAGAACTGATTATTGCGACGGCACTCGAGACACAACCCTGGATTATCTGGCCATCGCGATATCACGATCCCATTACCCATGAATTTATCGACAGAACGAGAATGATGCGCCAGAAAAAGCAGGAAAATGAGCGCCAGGACTGACGCTTGTCATAGAAAAGAACAGCAACCCCCCGGCCATTTGGCAGGGGGCTGCCGGAACGATTACTCGCCCTTCACACGCTCAATGTTCGCACCCAGAGCGCGCAGCTTGTCCTCAATACACTCGTAGCCACGATCGATGTGATAGATGCGGTCCACAATCGTTGTGCCTTCCGCAATACAACCCGCCAGCACCAGACTTGCAGAAGCACGCAGATCCGTCGCCATCACCTGAGCACCAGACAGCGTTTCTACGCCATGACAAATCACGGTGTTGCTTTCGATTTCTGCATGCCCGCCCATACGAATAAGTTCAGGTACGTGCATAAATCGGTTTTCGAAGATGGTTTCAGTGATGAAACCCGTGCCTTCTGCCACCAGATTCAGCAGCGTAAACTGTGCCTGCATATCGGTTGGGAACGCCGGATGCGGCGCAGTGCGTACGTTAACCGCTTTAGGGCGCTTACCGTGCATGTCCAGACTTATCCAGTCTTCACCGGTTTCAATGTCTGCACCCGCATCGCGCAATTTAGCTAACACGGCATCCAGGGTATCTGGTTGCGCATTGCGACACAGGATTTTACCGCCAGAAATCGCCGCAGCGACCAGGAACGTGCCCGTTTCGATACGGTCGGGTAACACGCGGTATACGCCGCCGCCAAGACGCTCAACGCCTTCGATGGTGATGCGATCGGTGCCCTGGCCAGTAATTTTCGCACCCAGCGCAACGAGGAAATTCGCCGTATCGACAATTTCTGGCTCGCGAGCCGCGTTTTCGATAACGGTAGTGCCTTCTGCCAGCGTCGCGGCTGACATGATGGTGACCGTTGCACCAACGCTGACTTTATCCATCACAATGTGCGCGCCTTTCAGACGGCCATTGACGGAGGCTTTAACGTAGCCTTCTTCGAGCTTGATATCCGCACCGAGCTTTTCCAGACCGAAGATATGCAAATCAACCGGACGCGCGCCAATTGCACAGCCGCCAGGCAGTGAAACCTGACCCTGACCAAAACGCGCCACCAGCGGGCCAAGCGCCCAAATGGACGCACGCATGGTTTTCACCAGATCGTACGGCGCAGAGAAATTATTCACGTTGCTGGCATCGATCCAAACTGAACCGTTACGTTCCACTTTGGTGCCCAACTGGGTGAGCAATTTCATCGTGGTGTCGATGTCTTTCAGCTTCGGTACGTTCTGAATTTCTACCGGCTCTTCCGCAAGCAGTGCGGCAAACAGAATAGGCAGCGCGGCGTTTTTCGCGCCGGAAATTGTGACTTCGCCCTGGAGACGCGTTGGCCCCTGTACACGAAATTTATCCATTATTGTGCTCTCTTATGAATTCAACCGTGCTGCGGGCAAACCACCCTCAGCTCAAAAACCGTTTAGTTTGCGATCGCGTTCCCACTCTAGCGGGGTATAAGCTTTGATCGACAGGGCGTGGATGCGGTTATCCGCAATGTATTCCATCAGCGGCGCGTAGACAGCCTGCTGTTTCTTCACACGGCTCATGCCGTCGAATATCTCACCCACAGTAATAACCTGAAAGTGACTGCCATCGCCGGTGACGTGGACTTCCTGAAGGGAGAGTGCATTCATCAGCACCGACTGGATTTCATGATTTTCCATGGGTTCTAAATCATCTTTAGTGAAAACAAGCCCAACATCTTAGAGCAAAGTGACGCAGTCTTAAACAAGCAAAAAGCCCCGACCATGAAACAGTCGAGGCTTTAGGAAGTAACGCACTGAAAAAATTAGCGAGGTAATACGTCTTCGGGCAAATTGTAAAGTTTCGCCAGGGTGAGTACGTTCTCGCTGGCACCGGCCAGTGACACAGTCGCACCCTGTTTTTTACCTTCAGCCACGAGATGCACTAACAGCGCAACACCCGCGGTGTCCACGCGCGTCACGCTGTGCAAATCAATCAGCGTGACGCCCTGCATCGCGTCTGCACGCGCATCCCATAACGGATTCAGCAGGTCCTGATCAAGCTCGCCCGACAGGAACAATTTGCCGCCTTCACGCGTCCAGCTAAATGGCTGCGTCATTACTTTCTCTCGTCCAGCGAGATTTTCTGACTGGAGATAGATTTCAGCTGCGCGGTTAGACCATCGATACCTTTGGTACGCAGCAGATCGCTCCACTCGTTTTGCTTCGTTGTAATCATGCTCACCCCTTCGGCGATCATGTCGTAAGCCTGCCAGTTCCCGGTCTGGGTATTTTTACGCCACTGGAAATCCAGGCGTACCGGCGGACGGCCGTTAGGATCAACAATGGTGACACGAATCGGCACGATGGTTGCGTCGCCCAGCGGTTGTTCTGGTGCAATCTGATAAGTCTGACCATGGTACATCGCCAGCGCCTGACCATAAGCCTGCTTCAGGTATTCGCGGAACGCGGCAAAGTAAGCATCACGCTGTGCTGGCGTGGCGTCTTTATAGTAACGACCCAGCACTAACGCGCCGGCATATTTCACCTGCACGTACGGCAACAGTTCCTGATCCACCACATCACGGAGATAATCCGGATTGGAACGAATTTTAGATTGCTCATTTTTGAGGCGGTCAAACGTCTTCTGCGCCGCTTCATCCATCTGTTTGTAAGGATTGGTCTGATCCGCTGCGTAAGCGGCACTCAGAGGGGCAATCACCAGCATGGCAACCATCAATAGTCGTTTAATCATCAATTACTTCTCCTGAGATGAATTCGTTGCGCCAGGCGTCGGTGCAACGTCAGTTTGGCCTTCGCTCTTTGCAGAGGCATCGTCAGTGGTTTTGGCGTCCCCTTTGTTGCTGTAAAGGAACTGACCAATCATATCTTCGAGCACCATCGCAGATTTGGTATCCTGGATAACGCCGCCATCTTTAAGGATAGACGTTCCCAGTTCCGGGTCTTCAAAGCCGACGTTTAACGCCAGATATTGTTCACCAAGCAGACCGGAAGTACGAATAGAGAGCGAGCTGGTGTCAGGTATGTGGTTGTAGCGCTCTTCGATATCCATCTCCACACGCGGAAGATAGGTTTTTTCATCAAGAGTAATATCCGCCACCCGTCCAATGACAACGCCGCCAATACGGACTGGCGAACGCGCCTTCAGACCACCGATGTTATCGAATGTCGCATAGAGACGATAAGTGGGCTCAGTCCGAATTGAGGTGATGTCCGTCGCTCGGAGGCAAATAAACAGTGCTGCCAACAGCGCCAGCACAAGAAACACACCTACCCAAATTTCACTTTTTCTTGTTTGCATGAACTCAATTCCCAAACATCAGTGCGGTGAGCACAAAATCCAGACCCAGTACGGCCAGCGACGAATGAACCACAGTACGCGTTGTCGCGCGACTAATCCCTTCAGAAGTCGGTATCGCATCATAACCATTGAACAATGCAATCCAGGTAACCGTAAACGCAAATACCACGCTCTTAATCAGGCAGTTAACGAGATCCATACGCAGATCAACGGCATCCTGCATCGCGGACCAGAAGAAACCCGCGTCAATACCTTTCCACTGCACGCCAACCAGTGAACCGCCCCAAATCCCAACGGCCACAAAAAGAATCGTCAGCAGAGGGAGTGAAATCACACCGGCCCAGAAGCGCGGCGAGATGACGCGACGCAGTGGGTCAACCGCCATCATTTCCATGCTGGAAAGCTGCTCCGTGGCGCGCATCAAACCGATTTCTGCGGTTAGCGCTGAACCCGCACGTCCAGCAAAAAGCAGCGCTGCAACAACCGGTCCAAGCTCTCGTAGCAGAGAGAGCGCCACCAGCATACCCAGACTGGTTTCCGCACTGTAAGTGGTTAAAACGAGATAGCCTTGCAGCCCAAGAACCATGCCGATAAACAGACCGGACACGATAATAATGAGCATCGACAGCACGCCGACATTATAGAGCTGACGTACCAGCAATGGCGCATGTTTGCGGAATTCCGGCTTGCCCACCAGCGCATTGAACAACATCAACCCGGCGCGCCCGAACGTCCTGATGGTTTTTATGCCACGGTGTCCCAGAGCGGCCAACGCATTTAACAGCATCAGTGGCTTAACTCCCTATTCCCAATAAATCTTGATGATAATCACCCGCTGGATAACGGAACGGAACAGGACCGTCCGCAATACCGTCGAGGAACTGTCGAACCCGCGGGTCACTATTATTCTGCAGCGCCTGAGCACCACCGTGCGCCACGATTTTTTTATCCGCCACGATATAGGCGTAATCCGCGATGCTCAGCACTTCGGGTACATCGTGTGATACCACAACACAGGTGACGCCCAGCGCGCTGTTCAGTTCTGAAATCAGCTTGACCAGCACGCCCATGGTGATGGGATCCTGGCCGACGAACGGCTCGTCGAACATGATCAAATCGGGTTCCAGCGCGATGGCACGCGCCAGCGCCGCACGCCGCGCCATTCCACCCGAAAGCTCAGACGGCATCAGTTTGGCGGCACCGCGCAGGCCGACGGCTTCAAGCTTCATCATGACCGTCGTTTTCAGCAGTTCTGCGGACAAGTGCGTGTGTTCGCGCAGCGGATAAGCGACGTTATCAAAGACGTTCATATCGGTGAATAACGCACCTGACTGAAACAACATGCTCATGCGCTTACGGACGGTATAGAGGCGAGTGCGAGACATCGCCGGCACATTTTCGCCGTCAAAGAGAATTTCGCCGCTGTCTGGCGGGATCTGTCCGCCAATCAAACGCAGCAGCGTGGTTTTGCCGATTCCGGATGGCCCCATGATCGCAGTGATCTTGCCACGCGGAACCGTCAATGTAATATCTTCGAAGATCAATCGGTTGCCGCGGGAGAAGCTGACGTCACGGACATCGACTAAATTCGCCATTGTTTGGCTCATTTAAAATTCCTTTCTTTCCCTTTCAGGTTAAGCATGGCGCTTAATTCAGCCTTAAACCCAACATTTTTGCAGAATATAGCCCGTACAGGTTAGCGAAAGCTGGCATTTGTTTTACTTTTCCGGCGCATAAAGTCAAAATTAGGGAATCGTTACGTCTACAGACTGCATGCGGCGCCAGAGATTCATTCTCAGTGGACCGGCGAGTATACCTGAATAAAGGATTTTTGATGCTTTTAGCAACGGCACTGTTAATAATCGGTTTACTTTTGGTGGTCTACAGTGCTGACCGTCTGGTTTTTGCGGCATCCATTCTGTGTCGACTTTTTGGCATACCGCCGCTTATCATCGGAATGACCGTGGTGAGTATCGGGACATCGCTTCCGGAAATTATCGTCTCCGTTTCAGCATCTATCCATGGTCAGGTTGATCTCGCGATTGGCACGGCGATAGGCTCTAACATCGTCAATATTTTGTTGATCCTTGGCCTGGCCGCGATGATACATCCCTTTCGCGTGCATTCTGATGTTCTGCGCCGTGAATTACCGCTAATGTTAATTGTCAGCCTGCTGGCGGGCTACGTGCTTTATGACGGGCAACTGACGCTTGATGACGGCATCCTGCTCATTTCGCTGGCGATCATCTGGCTGCTGTATATCGTTAAAATTGCTCGTCTGGCAGAAAAGCAGGGAAATGACAGCCTGACGCGTGAGCAGGTAGCCGAACTGCCTCGCGAAGGTACTCTGCCCGTCGCCCTGCTGTGGCTGGGCGTGGCGCTCATTATTATGCCAATGGCGACGCGCATGGTCGTTGATAACGCCACCGTACTGGCCAATTTCTTTGCCATCAGTGAGCTCACTATCGGCCTGACCGTCATTGCGATTGGCACCAGTTTGCCAGAGCTGGCTACCGCCGTAGCAGGCGCTCGTAAAGGCGAAGGCGATATCGCGATTGGCAATATTATCGGCTCGAACATTTTCAATATCGCCATTGTGATGGGCTTACCGGCCTTGATTGCGCCAGGCGCGTTTAATCCGCTGGCCTTCTCGCGTGATTACGGCGTGATGCTCATCGTCAGCATCATTTTCGCCCTGCTGTGCTGGCGACGGAAACAACAGATTGGCAAAGGCGCGGGCGCCTTGCTGACGGGTGGATTTATCGTATGGATGGCGATGCTTTACTGGCTGTCGCCTCTTCTCTCTGGGTAAACGGAACGCATTATGTCGCAAATAGAATTGCAACCGGGTTTTGACTTTCAAAAAGCAGGCAAAGAAGTTCTGAAGATTGAACGTGAAGGTCTGGCGCAGTTAGATCAATACATCAACCAGGATTTCAGCCTGGCGTGTGAGAAAATATTCTCCTGCACGGGCAAAGTCGTGGTGATGGGCATGGGCAAATCGGGTCATATTGGTCGCAAAATGGCTGCGACATTTGCCAGTACCGGAACATCGTCATTCTTTGTGCATCCTGGTGAAGCGGCTCATGGCGATCTGGGAATGGTCACGCCGCAGGACATTGTTATCGCCCTGTCGAATTCGGGTGAATCCAATGAGATTCTGGCGCTAATCCCCGTGCTGAAGCGACTCCAGGTTCCACTCATCTGCATGACCAGCCGACCAGAAAGCAGTATGGCTCGTGCGGCGGATGTCCACATATGCGTAAAAGTGCTCAAAGAGGCCTGCCCGCTCGGCCTTGCACCGACCTCCAGCACCACCGCAGCGCTGGTAATGGGTGACGCTCTCGCCGTCGCCCTTCTGGAAGCCCGTGGCTTTACGCCGGAAGATTTCGCACTCTCTCATCCAGGCGGCGCGCTGGGACGTAAACTGCTGCTGCGAATCAATGATATTATGCATACTGGCGCGGAGATCCCACGCGTCAGCAAAGATGCCCCACTGCGCGACGCATTACTGGAAATTACCCGAAAAAATCTTGGGATGACGGTGATTTGCGACGACCAGATGAATATCGAAGGGATCTTTACTGATGGTGATTTACGTCGCGTGTTTGATATGGGCGTTGATGTCCGCACGCTGGGTATCGCCGACGTGATGACACCCGGCGGAATCAGAGTCCGTCCTGCCACTCTGGCAGTGGAGGTATTGAACTTAATGCAGTCTCGTCATATTACCGCCGTTATGGTTGCCGATGGCGACCAACTGCTGGGTGTGGTACATATGCATGATCTTCTGCGCGCAGGCGTAGTGTAATGAAGGATAAGACAATGAGTAATGCGGGTGCATCCCTTGCAACCTGTTATGGTCCGGTCAGTACGCAAATGATGGCGCAGGCAGAAAATATTCGTCTGTTGATTCTGGATGTCGATGGCGTGCTGTCCGATGGCTTGATTTTTATGGGCAACAACGGCGAAGAGCTGAAAGCGTTTAACGTACGCGACGGCTACGGCATTCGTTGTGCGCTCACCTCCGGGATAGAAGTTGCCATTATCACCGGACGTAAGGCTAAACTGGTAGAAGATCGCTGTGAGACATTAGGCATCACCCATCTGTATCAGGGGCAATCCGACAAAATGGTGGCGTTCAGGGATTTACTGGCGAAACTTGCCATCGCACCTGAGAATGTGGCCTATGTCGGAGACGATCTGATTGACTGGCCGGTGATGGCTGAAGTCGGTTTAAGTATCGCCGTGGCCGATGCACATCCTCTGCTGATCCCGCGTGCTGACTATGTCACCCGGATCAATGGCGGACGTGGTGCCGTTCGCGAAGTGTGCGATTTGTTATTGCTGGCGCAGGGCAAGCTTGATGAGGCCAAAGGGCAATCGATATGAGTAAAACCAGACGTTGGGTGATCATTCTGCTTTCATTGGCCGTATTGGTATTGATTGGCGTAAATCTCGCCGACAATGACGACGCGCCTGCAGAAGTGGTCGCCACTAACGATCCAACCTATAAGAGCGATCACAGCGATACGGTGGTTTACAGCCCGGAAGGTGCGCTGAACTATCGCTTGATTGCCCAGCACGTTGAGTATTTTTCAGATGAAGGGATCTCGTGGTTTACCCAGCCGGTCATGACCACATTCGACACCAACAAAGTGCCGACCTGGTCGATCAAATCTGACAGAGCAAAATTGACAAATGACCGTATGCTTTATCTGTACGGTCACGTTGAAGTCAACGCCCTGACCCCTGACTCTCAACTACGCAAAATTACGACGGATAATGCTCAGATCAATCTGGTGACCCAGGATGTCACGTCTCAGGATCTGGTGACGTTATACGGCACTACATTTAATTCCAGCGGTTTGAGAATGCGCGGGAACTTACGCAGCAAAAACGCCGAGCTGATTGAAAAGGTTAGAACCTCATATGAAATTCAAAATAAACAAACTCAGCCTTAATTTTGTTATCGCCAGCGCGCTGCTGGCCGCCAGTCTCCCTGCCCTTGCGGTGACGGGAGATACTGAACAGCCTATTCATATCGAATCGGACACTCAGTCGCTTGATATGCAGGGTAACGTCGTGACCTTTACCGGCAACGTCGTGATGACGCAGGGCACCATCAAAATTAATGCCGACAAAGTCGTTGTCACCCGTCCTGGCGGAGAAGAAGGCAAAGAGATTATTGATGGTTACGGCAATCCGGCTACGTTCTATCAGATGCAGGACAACGGTAAACCGGTTAAAGGCCATGCCTCACACATGCACTATGAGCTGGCGAAGGACCTTGTCATCCTGACGGGCAATGCCTACCTGGAGCAATTGGACAGCAACATCACCGGCGATAAGATCACTTATCTGGTGAAAGAGCAGAAAATGCAGGCTACCAGCGAGAAAGGTAAGCGCGTCACCACCGTTCTGGTTCCGTCTCAGCTGCAGGACAAAGGTAAAACCCAGGCTCCAGCACAGAAAAAGAGTAACTAATTCGTTATGGCAACATTAACTGCAAAGAACCTCGCTAAAGCCTATAAAGGCCGCCGCGTCGTGGAAGATGTCAGTCTGACCGTTAACTCCGGCGAAATCGTTGGTCTGCTGGGTCCTAACGGTGCAGGCAAAACCACCACTTTCTATATGGTGGTGGGCATTGTTCCGCGCGACGCGGGCAACATCATCATTGATGATGAAGACATTAGCCTGCTGCCACTGCATGCCCGCGCGCGTCGGGGTATTGGCTATCTGCCGCAGGAAGCGTCTATTTTCCGCCGTCTAAGCGTATTCGACAATCTGATGGCCGTCCTGCAAATCCGTGACGATTTGACCTCCGAGCAGCGCCAGGATCGTGCTAACGAATTGATGGAAGAGTTCCATATTGAGCACCTGCGCGACAGCTTGGGTCAGGCGCTTTCTGGAGGTGAACGCCGCCGTGTGGAAATCGCCCGTGCGCTGGCAGCAAATCCGAAATTTATCCTTCTGGATGAACCGTTTGCAGGCGTCGACCCGATCTCCGTTATCGACATTAAACGTATCATCGAGCATCTGCGCGACAGCGGTCTGGGTGTGCTGATTACCGACCACAACGTGCGTGAAACGTTGGCCGTGTGTGAGCGTGCATATATCGTGAGCCAGGGCCATTTGATTGCCCACGGCACGCCACTCGAAATCCTCGAAGATGAACATGTTAAGCGCGTGTACCTTGGGGAAGACTTCAGACTCTGATAGGGTAGAGGTTAAGTTACGCAGGACCGGAGAA
>Ga0308165_1005841_pt1 | contig 11172 bp, 16 predicted proteins | sample PhyWR2_FD_201032 | JGI IMG/M metagenome (GOLD analysis project Ga0308165, IMG submission 201032) | Phyllosphere microbial communities from UC Gill Tract Community Farm, Albany, California, United States - DLSLW.R2 | ecosystem: Host-associated > Plants > Phyllosphere > Unclassified | place: USA... | reverse complement strand
CCAGCTGGCCCAGTTCGCCGCCAAGGACTATGCGTCCCAGGTCAAGACCACGGATGCCGATGTGGAAGCGTTCTACAAGAGCAACCAGGAGCTGTTCCGCCAGAAGGAGCAGTCCACGATCGAGTACGTGGTGCTGAATGCCGAAGCCGTCAAGGGCATGATCAAGCCCAGCGAAGACGACCTGCGTACCTACTACAAGGAAAATCTGAGCCGCTTCATGGACAAGGAGCAGCGCCGCATCAGCCACATCCTGATTGATGCGCCCGCTTCGATGTCTGCAGCGGACCGTGACAAGGCCAAGCAACGCGCCCAGGAGCTGCTCGCCCAGGCCAAGGCCAATCCTGCGCAGTTTGCCGATCTGGCCAAGAAGAACTCGCAAGACACCGGCTCGCGTGACAGCGGCGGCGATCTGGGCTGGGTCAAGCCTGGCGATATGGTCAAGCCGTTTGAAGACGCCGCCTTTGCGCTGAAGTCGGGTGATATCAGCGACCTGGTGAGCACCGAGTACGGCTTCCACATCATCAAGATGGGTGAAGTGAAGACGCCTCGCACGCCCAGCTTTGAAGAGCTGCGCGCCAAGATCGAGACCGAAGTGCTGGCCCAGCAGGTGCAGCGCAAGTACGCCGAAGTGGCCGAGACCTTCTCCAACATGGTGTTCGAGCAGTCCGACAGCCTGCAGCCCGTGGCTGAAAAGCTGGGCCTGAAGATCCAGAAGGCCGAGCATGTTACCCGCACGGCTGCGCCAGGCGCGACCGGCGCCTTGGCCAACCCGACCTTCCTGGAAGCGCTGTTCTCCAGCGATGCGCTGCAGAACAAGCGCAACACCGAAGCCATTGAAGTGGCCCCCAGCACCCTGGCCTCGGGCCGTGTGGTGGAGCACTTCGATGCCCGCATCCTTCCGTTTGAAGAAGTCAAGGCCAAGGCCCATGACCTCTTTGTGGCCCAGAAGTCTGCCGAGCTCGCGCGCCAGGATGCACAAGCCAAGCTCGAAGCCTGGAAGGCCGATGCTGCGGGCGCCAAGCTGGCGTCCCCCATCGTCGTGTCGCGCCAGGATGCCAAGGGCCAGGTGCCAGCCGTCCTCAATGCCGCCATGCATGCCAAGATCGGCGACGCCGCATCCTGGGTCGGTGTGGACCTGGGCAACGATGGCTACACCGTTGTGCGCGTGAACAAGGTCGTACCGCGCGGCGAAGACTCTGCCGAGCTGCGCCTGCGCCAAAAGCAGGAGTTTGAGCGTTACCAGGCCAATGCCGAGACCCTGGCGTACTACGAAATGCTCAAGGAGCGTTTCAAGGTACAGATCAAGGTGCCACGCCCCGCGGAAACAAAAATTTCATAAAAACGGAGATTTCATGAGAGGGGCCAAATTTCTGGCTATAATCATGTCTTCCCCAACACGGTGGCTGTAGCTCAGTTGGTAGAGTCCAGGATTGTGATTCCTGTTGTCGTGGGTTCGAGCCCCATCAGCCACCCCAAATTGAAACCCTTGCAAGTTAATGACCTGCAAGGGTTTTTCAATTTCAGACTGTGCCTTTCTTCTGCTCTTGGGGAGTTGCAGGGGAGTTTTGACCAATAAAGCGTTCTAGTTTGGCCTGCTCTAGGTCCCCGTGCCCGTCGTCGATCCACTTGGAGTAGACCGACAAAAACACCTCCACGGAATGCCCCATCTGTTTAGCTGCATAGGCTGGGGTGGCCCCGGCCATCAGCAGCATGGTTGCGAAGGTATGCCGGGCATTGTTGGGTGGCCGATACCTGATTCCCAAAGCTTTGAGTGCCGGCGTCCAGAAAGATCGGCGGAAAGCTCGCTCGTCAATCCATGGGGTGCCATACCGTGGATCCAGGAACGCAGTGCTGTTGTCGGCCTGGCCCTTCCTCTTGATTTCCGCATGGGTGGTATCTCCCACCTCAGATATCGCCATCACGTTGGCGCGAGGCAGAACTGTGCGGTGCCGCTCCAAGGCGGCAAAAGCTCGGCTGTTGAGCGCCACTATCCGAGCCTTGTTCGTCTTGGTCTGCTTGCGGATGCCCATGACCACCGCCTCGCGGACCAACATTTGCCGCTTGTTCCAGTCGATTGAGGTCCACTGAAGGCCCACCATCTCGCTGGTGCGCACCCCAGTGAAAAAGCGAAACTCGATCATGTTGGCCACGGCCGGGTCATAGTGCTCCTGCGCATAGGCGATGATCTTGTCAACTTCCTCTCGGTCAAATGGGTCCGGCGGCTCCTTCTGCCATTTGGCATTCTCGATGGCCGCGACCGGGTTCTCCTTGAGCAAGCGGTCGAGGACTGCAAGGTGCATGGCTGCACGCAGCACAGACACATAGTTATTGACAGTCTTGCCACTCAGGTCGGGGCGGGTGCGCAGGGCTTTGAGGATGTCGGAGTGCCGAAGGGCGGTCATCGCGATCTGTCCCACAAGCGGCTTCCAGAACTTGATAGCACTGGAGTATCCCGCCTTGGTCGATTCCTCGATGCTCTGGGCTGCCAGCCACTGATCGAGCTGGTCAGCGACAGTGCCGCCACGCGCTACGGTTCCATCTTCTGGAAAGTATTCGGCCAGGCTGAATGAGCCAGCACGAATGCGCAGCCGGATCTCTGCGATCAAGCGGTGCGCGTATTTCACGTTCGCCGGCGTAGGCAACATCGCCACTCCGTCGACCATGAGCGTGCGGCGCTGTCGCTTCCCCTCGAATGCGAAAGACAGCCTGATGCTGCTCTCGCGAATTTCTACACCCCGCGTGTCAGCCATTGCTGGACTCCTTCTCTGTCAATAAAAATGTGGCCGTCTGGGGCACGGACCCATTCGCGCTTCTGTATCCAGACACCGCTCTCGATCTTGCGCTGGATGGCCTTGATGGTGAATCCAGATATGGCTGAGTACACGCGGATGGTCACATACCGATCGGCAGCGAGATAAACGGGCTGAGGGGCTTCGAGTTCTATGCTGCTCATGTTCCTTGTTCCTTATTTAAGTTCGGCAAGATCGCAGCACCTGCAGGTTGCTCGCTCACCGGCATGGCCTGCAGTTTTTTGGCTGTCCTTCTACTCATCCCAGTACCCCCTCATCACCATCAGCGATCCGTTTAGCGCTGGATAGCAGATGTTCCACGCCGTGTAGCACACCGTCATCAGTGTTCGTGGCGTAGGATCCGATCAGAGCTATTACTCGGTCCAGGTCGCAGGATAGATCTGGCATGTCGCCAGATACTAGGTCGCCCAATTTCTCGTCATCAAAGCGCCGTTTGGCCTCTTTGAGATAGACATCCAAGAGGTCTCTCATTGCAAACACTGCAGAGTCATCTGCGTGTTCGGCGTAGTGAAACAGAACGGAGGAGGCGCAATCCATAAACACGTATGCACGCCAATACAGCTCTTTCAGCTGCTCTTCGGTGAACCGCTTGTGGCTGATTGCTGCCTCAGCTGAAGGTGCTGGCGCAGGATCTCGAGTAGGACGCGGCACATCGGTGAAGATGATTTGATGAATAGCACTTCCTGTTATGGCTGCTAAACGCTCGGATGCACAGTGGATGTTTATGGTTCGTTCGACTGACTCAGTATCGTCAGGCACAAGGCGAGCCGCGTTGATGCATGCCGCCACGTCGTAAGCTGTGTTCTCTGCGTTCGTGTTCGAGTACTTACCTTTTGCGGTATCAAGCGCGATCATTGCTCCAATGCTCAGCAGACGATCTGAGTCGCCGCTGAAACCATGCGGTTCATCGGTGCCACTGGCTTGAGCCAGGAAGTCGCCCACTTCTGCGAACAGGGTTGCATCAGTAGAAGCAAGTCGAACTGGCACAGGGGCTGGTGCGGCTGGCGCCGCCTTGCGGCCGCGAGCTTTTACTGGAGGCTTTTCAAGAACGGCATTCATGCTGCTGCTCCTTTGCCCGCGTTCGCGAAATTTGGACGATAGGTCCAGCGCTCGAAGTCCCCGACGATGTCGCCGCCCAGCGCATCATCCGCAGCTGCGCCAATGTATTGAGTGAGGGCCTGAGCCCCACCAAGCAACACCTGGCTCTCGTAGCTGATCTTTGAGTCGGCCTGCATCTGCATGAGCAACTCGTTTACAGTCCCTGCCTGCTGGGCGACGAACTCAAGCACGCGACGCTGTTGAGCATGGGTCTTGCCTGGTGGCGGTGCTTGCTCTACACGCCGGATCGGCGGTGTCGGCCGATCCCGGAAGGTCCTGATGCCTGCGAAGGTAGTCAAGGTCCGGAGATCTTCGAGGCTTGCAGGCAGGCCCGAGATTGCTGAGTGCAGCCGCTCGGCGTATTGGTCGATATGCTCCAGCAGTGCAGCAGTGGCAGCTGCGACAGGCACTGTTGGCCCCGCTGCAGCCTCCAGGCATGCGAAGGTGTTCTGCACGCACTGGCGCAACATCACGAGGCTTGCCAAGGTGCCCATCTGAGGGCTGTCCGATTCTTCCGGGTTGAGCAAGTTGAACAGCACCGTATCGCACTCGATTGCCTCTGCCTGCGCATGTGGCATGTCCCGCAGCTCAGCCTGGGCCAGCTCAGTGCAGAGGTAGTGGAGGATCTGCAGAGCTTCCTTCTGCAAGCGCTCGGCCTCTGTGCGCTGCGGTGGCACTGGATCGCTGTGCTTCGCTTGCTGGCGCGCAGGGCTACGCTTGGCCTCCACCTTGGGAGGCGTCATAATCTCGGACATGATTCGGTCCTTGTGAAAGAGTGGCGGGTCTAGAAACCCTTGAGCAGGTCAGAGCGCTTAGGGGTTTCGTCTTTGGTGGGTCAGGCTGCAGAGCCTTGCGGGCCAGACTGTGCGGAGCTGCTGGAGGTCTTGCGCTTGGTTGTTTCGGCGGGCAGGTTGTCGCGCACCACGTTGACGACAGACTCATACCAGTCGATCTGCAGGCCGGAATGATCGTTCTCGGCTTTGTAATCGTGGATCTCGCCATACTTGGTGCCGGCCTCTGTCAGAACGTAGCCGTCCTCTACCTTGCGCTGCAGGCCCAATGCCAGCAGTACCTTGTTAACTGCTTGGCCGCTCACCTTGGCCCGGCCTGTCTGCGCTTCAATGCGCTGCCCAATCTGGGTAGGGTTCAAGTGGACCATCTGATCGAGCGGCAGTGCGGGGAGGGCGCGGCGAAAGTCGCTGAAATCCAGACCCGTCTGCTCGGAGAACGCTTTGAGCTTCGCCGCCGCCAGTCGGCCAAGGCGGATGCCAGGTACGTTCTTGATGGCATCGCCCACGAAGTTGATGAGCTTGACCTGCTCCAGCGCTGTGCGTCCGCGAATGCGGGCAGTTTTGGGCGGCGCTGCAATCTGCTGGGCGCGGAAGTAGCCGGTGACGAGCTGGCGCTGTACTTGCCAGGCCAGATCGTCGGTGAAGGACTTCACCAGCATGAGATAGCCTTGCTCGGTCATGAGCACCACATCCTCGCTGGCGAACTTGGAGTGGGATGGATCGAGGTGACGACGAAATTCGTCGGCGCCTACTTTCAGAAAATCTTCTCCCTCAACCAAACGATGTTTGTGCTCACGGAAATTGCGGCCAGCAGTGCCCTCAGGGCGGGCGTGCACCGCATCAATCTGTGCAAGGGTGGCCACGCGCTGGCCCTGGTACTCGATCACCTGCAGGTCGGTGTTGTTGATCTTGACGATTTTGCTCATTGCGGGCTTCCTTTCAGACAGAGGGAATCAGGTTGACGGAGTGCATATGCGGGCGGATTTCGTCCACGGCACTGGCTAGTTCGGCCAAGGCATCCTCTTCTTCGGAGTTCTCCTGAAGATCGTCAAACTGGCCGTTTCCGAACCGAAAGCCCACATTGATTGCTGCCTGGATGATGGCCACCTTGACCTCTTCGGGCAGGGTTCGGAGGTCTACAACATTGGCCGTTCCTTCTGGAACACCGGGCTTGACTACATAGCATTCCCAATGGATGGGGCTTTGTATCTGAGTCACTTTTCATTTCCTTTCTGCGCATCTGGCGCTTGGATTCGGGTTGATTCAAGCCTTATGACAACCTCAGCGGAAAGGCTTCGATGTTGGCTATCTGCTTGTTCTTGAAGCCATTTCTTCAGCTCCAGTGGAAGGCGAAGATTGGTCTGTGTGTCGCGCTGTGCCATGTGATTTCCTTTCATGTAGCACTTTGCTTGGTCTGAATGTAGCACTCTGCTTGGTTGCGTGCAAGCACTTTGCTTGGATAATGGGTAGATGGCCTCTGAAGATGTACAAACTAACCTCCGCTTGCCAGCCGACCTCAAGGATCGGCTGCAATCTTCTGCGTCTGAGAACAATCGTTCTTTAAGTGCTGAAGTCGCTTCAAGATTGGAAGCCAGCTATAGAAGCTCGGAGGGGCTCGTCACCAAAGCCGAATTCGAGGATTCATTGAGAAGGGCTGCATTGCGCTTCGAGTCTGAACAGATCATGAGCGCCGGCATCAGGACAATGCTCGCGAACAACGTCATAAGGCTGTTTGAGCAGCTAGAACCTGAGCGACGCACAGATGCGCTCGCTGATGCTTATGACTTTGCGAAATCACTCACGGGTCGAGGGACGCCAGGTCTAGAAGAAGCGGTCGCCAAAATCATGCGCGTTGAATCTATAGATCCCCAGGCTTCAAAGCTTGCATCTGCTTTGCGTGAACAGGAGTCTTTTTTCGATTCAGTGGTCCATGCCGAAAATCTGAAAAAGAAGGCAACAAAGCCGGCCTAGCCAGTTTGCGCGCCATGGCTGGCTCACTGCAGTGGATACACAGGGCCGCTGTGCAAGTCGTCTGGATCGATGTCTGCATCCACGATGAACTGCTCCATCTCGGTGAGACTGACGCCATTGGCGTTGGCCAGTTGTTCGACTGAGTAAAGGGCCTGGCCGTCTTCACCAACATGAGTGGGCTTTGGTATCAGGCCCAATTCGTGTGCCTTTGCCTCCATCTCCTCGCGCAAGTCTTTGGGTGCGAAGCGCATCATCTTGGCGTAAAGGTGCGCGTGTTCAGGCTTGTGGATCGCGTCCTCGCCTTCTTTCTCTGCGATACGCTTCAGCTCCTGGCCGGCTGCCATAAACCGTGGGTCAACTCCATCTGGCCCAGGGCGCAGAAATCTTGGGTTGCTCTCTGGTTCATGCTTGCCTGGATGCTTTTCTGCCAGCAGCGGTGGCATCACGCTCACGCCGGCCCGTGCGTTGCTCAACTCCTCCCGCATGATTTGCACCTGGACATCCTTGGGGATCAAGTCCGTGGCCTCCTGCGCCAGGTTAGCCAAACGCCGGTTCGGCTCGTTGCAGCGCATCAGATTCCATACTGTGCTGGTGTGCTTGAAGCCGCGCTTTTCCGCTTCCTGCAGGATCCGCTCAACCATCCGCATAGCGTTTGCGCGGCCTGTCGGAGTGGTTTCAGCAGGATCGCCAAAGATTACATCTCCAGTCATCAGGAGCACACCCGCCAGGTTGAGGAGATATCCTTCGCTGCCGTCCGGGTTGGGGATGAACATGGGCTTTTTCGACATAGTTGGTTTCCGAGTTAGGGTCACAGGCGCTGGCGGGCAGCGCGTTCAATTTCTGCGCGGCGGTCCAGAATGGCGCGGCGGTCGTTGCGCGCGTTGCGCCAGACCAGGCCACAGGCCCAGGCAGCTGCCATAGTCCAGCTGGCGCCGGCCCAGCGGCGCATGGTGAAAAGTCGGTAGGCGAGGGTGATTTGTTCGGCCATAGCGGCTCCGTTGTCAGTGCCCGGGTGGGCGGGTTATCAGTGGCCGCAGGGCAGGCCTTCGCCTGGCTGTGGTTCGCGTTCTACGGGGGCGCCGCAGCTTCCGCAACGGAAGGGAGCGGAAGAGTTGTTTTCAGCCATGTTGGGCTCCAGAAATGGAAATGCCCGCTCAGGGCGGGCTGGGTTGAAGGGTGCCGGGCCCCGAGGGGCGAACCAAACGCGGAGGAGGACGCGCATGGACCGGCGTAAAAAATGAGGAACCGACTTACCCAGAAAAAAATCCGCAAATCTTTCATTCTTTGCCTTCGGCCTTTAGGATGCATTCCCTAACTTAAAGGAGGTGGCAATGAGCGATGAAGGATGCGGTCAATGCAAAGCCATTGAGGCACGCCCAACTCACGGGTGGGAGTCGGTCATGCTAGGCGGGATAGTGTCCAGGGGGACCATTAGCATGCGTGTGCAGAACTGGAGCTGTCCAGAGTGTGGGCAAGCCTGGAAAAGCGTTACGGATAAAGGCACGAGCGCGATCCAATGGTTAAAAGAGAACTAGGCCCGGTCAATCCTCTGTCTCCAAAGGACTGACCGCGTTTCGTTGCTTTGCAATGCCGAGATCTACACGTCGTTTCTGGTCGGTGCTTTGCTTGTCTGGAAAGTCAAGCCACCTCAAACGAAGTGACTTGGTTTTCCGCCCTCCGGAGAGGGCAGGGAGCTGAAATTCCACTCAGCGTGACCGTTTCTGTTCTCGGGCGTCTTCCCCTCACCAATTGAGCCTTGCTGGGCTACGGCTGGGCACCGCGCAGAGCAGCGGCCGTGCCCGCTGGTGCAATTGGCCGGACGAATGCCCAACAGGTAGGGCAAGCAACATCGGCGGCTGACTTTTTAAAGAAATGGAGGGGGCTCGCTCGATCACTGGCACCCATCGCCTGGTGCAACTTCTGCTGTGCTCCCTTTGGAGCTGGACCCGCCCGCTGCATCCTGTAGGGCTTACCGGCTTCGTATCGCTTGCCGGGGTCGTTTCGCTTTCGTTGCTGCGATGGAGTGTAATGTAGCAATGCTAAATTTTATTGTCAATAGCGATGCTGTATAAATTGAAAGCAAAGCTAAAAATCATGGCTGAAACCCGGATGACCATGAAAAAGCCACCTCTGAGGGTGGCTCGTGCGGTTGTGAACAGCTCTCTATTGGTTACAGCTTCCTGCCATTCCATACCCAGACAATTCTTCCCAAAACAGTGATTTCGCTATCTCCGTTCAGCTCCTGAACTGTCTTGACATTGACGTTGTCACTGGTGACATCATGTCCACCATTAAAGCGCTCGGTGACGCGTTTGATGAACAAGCGCTTCTGCGTGGCCAACACATACACACCATCGGCTCCAGAGGGATCGTTTTTCCCTGTGTCCACCAGGAGGATGTCCCCGTCTTCAAACGTGGGGGACATCGAATCCCCATAGGCGTGGATGAAGCGAAGGGCGCTGCTGGAGCTGGGGCGGATGCGCTTTGAGATCCAATCTGGGGAAAGAGGTATCGTCCCCACCAGTATGTCGTCATGCTCTACATCGGCGCCTGGGCCCATGCTTGCTGCATTTGCAAGGATTGGCACATGGATGGCGGGAGCGCCCATTTCGGGAGTGGGTGCCAACGATGTGATGCCCACGGCAGGAGGACTTGATTTAGTCGCTGCAGCGACCTCCTCTGCAAGACGTGGGCTTATTTCATGCAATGGGACACCGAACCCGTTTGCATAGGCAATCGCTGCCGCCAGGTTCAGCGGACGATGTCCACTTAAATGCTGCGACAGCATCGAGGCGCCACCTGGTACTTGGTGCTCCCTTGCAAACGTTGCCTTTCGAATGCCGGCAAAGCGCTGCCGGAGGCGTTCGGCTTCTTCTTCAGTTGTCCAAATTTTAGGCATAAGCAATGCTACATAGTTAAGTATTTAGCATGGCTTGCTCTTTTGACTTAGCAATGCTAAAGTTGCAGCATGAATTATCTACATGCTGCTTGTGTTGCTGCGGGAGGGCAGGCCGCTCTTTCTCGCCATCTGGGTGTGACTGCGGCGGCCGTTAATCAGTGGGTCAAAGGATTGCGCCCAGTTCCCGCAAGGCACTGCTTCGCTATCGAGAAAGTCACAAAGGGGGCTGTTACTCGAAAGGATCTGCGCCCAAACGACTGGCACCTCTTCTGGCCCGACCTCACCGAGCCAGCCGCAGCTTAGGCCCCGGCCTTCGCCAGCGCCACAGCCGAACCCGTGAACCGAATGAGCAGCTCGCCATGACACCAGTTGAGTTCCAGCTTGGATGTTTGCAGCAGCCGCTTGGTCTTCCCATTTGCATCCACGTTGGTGCTCAACGTAGTGCGTTGGGATTCGTGGATTGGGGCACCAAGCAGGGGTTGGCGGCGGGCGGTGGCGGAGGTGTTTTGCGTTTTCATGGGCTCAATCCTCGGGCATAGCGCCTGACGAGTCCACGTCCAAATTTTGAGGAAACGGACATGAACATTTTTGACGGATTGCGCAACGCAGTGGATGCATACAAGGGTGGCCGGGAGTCCTTGGCTCCGCGCCTTAACAAAACGAGTGAGGTGCTGCGTAAGGAGCTCTCCGGAGCCGTCTCGCACAAGCTCGGCGCTATGGATGCACTAGCCATTGCTCGGATGTGTGTCGAGCTGGAAACCCCTCACTGCTACGCCTATGCCCAGGCAGTGGCTGCCGAGTGCGGTGGCCGCTTCGAAATTGGTGAGTTGAGCCAGGCGGGAGAGTTGCAGCCGATGCAGCGTATCTCTGAGCTGATGAAGGAAACCAGCCATGTAACGGCCACCTTCGTTGATGCGCTGAGCGACAACAAGATTTCCGACAACGAGCTTGTGCGGATTGAAGCTGAGATTGCTGAAGCCGAGGCGGTGCTGATGGCCTTGCGCCATGCCGCCCGCTCCATCAATGCCGCAGGTAAGCCAGCTGGTGAGCGGCGCATGGTCGATCTGCCGGTGCGCTCGATGCGCGAGGAGGCCGCGGCATGACCACTTCCACCAAGACCGTAGAGCAACTCGAAGCTGAGTTAGCTGAGGCAGAGCGCATCGCTGCCGGGCTGCGTGAGCAGCTGGAGCACGCGCAATGGTTGCAGGAATACGACCAGGCCCCCCAGTCGTAAGAGTTTCGGCCGGGCTAGATCGACGAATTGAAAACGGTTTTGTCCACCGCCCGCCCAGCCACCTAATTTTGGACAGCGACAAAGAAGGACAGCAATGTCATTACAGCAAGAGCAAAGCGTAATGTGGGCGCTGATGCGTAGTAACAAAACCATGGTGATTGATGCTCCTGGCCGCAAGATTGGCATGCCCCATGCCACGCCTTTTGCCGTCTCTTTTCCGGTGGAAATTGATGGCGTCTTTTCAATGGTCGAAATCGATATTGAGCATGTTCCACGCTTCGTCCAAGGCTTGATTGATGAATTGCCGCGTGCTGTAGCACTTGGAGCCAAGGAGACGGCGGACTTCGCAACCTACGAAGCGATTCGTAA
>Ga0308165_1005840_pt1 | contig 11175 bp, 8 predicted proteins | sample PhyWR2_FD_201032 | JGI IMG/M metagenome (GOLD analysis project Ga0308165, IMG submission 201032) | Phyllosphere microbial communities from UC Gill Tract Community Farm, Albany, California, United States - DLSLW.R2 | ecosystem: Host-associated > Plants > Phyllosphere > Unclassified | place: USA... | reverse complement strand
AGTTCGAACTCCGGCCCATTGACGGGCTTGCTGACATCGGGGCGGCCCATGTGATCGACCACCACGTCGGTGGGCAGCGCGGTGAAGAAGTCCCACAGCTCGGGCAGATCGACCGCCTCGAAATAGATCACCACATGCCAGCCCAGCGGCTTGATGCGCGCGGCAATTTCCATCAGCTCGTCCTTGGGCGTGAAATCGACCAGGCGCTTGACGAAATTGAAGCGCACGCCGCGCACGCCGGCCGCATGCATGGCCTGCAGCTCCTCGTCGCTCACCGTGCGCTTGACCGTGGCCACGCCGCGCGCCTTGCCGGCCGAATTGACCAGCGCATCGACCATGGCGCGGTTGTCGGCGCCGTGGCAGGTGGCCTGCACGACGACATTGCGCGCAAAGCCCAGGTGGTCGCGCAGCGCGTAAAGCTCGGCCTTGGACGCGTCGCAGGGCGTGTACTTGCGCTCGGGCGCGTAGGGGAACTCGGCGCCGGGGCCGAAGACGTGGCAGTGCGCGTCCACGCTGCCAGCCGGCAGCGCAAAGCGCGGCGTGCTCGGGCCGCTGTACCAGTCGAGCCAGCCGGGGGTTTTGGTGAAATCACCTGTGGTGGGTTTGCTCATGTCGGTGCGCCTTTTCAGTCGATGTATTTCAAGCCGGCTTTTTCCAGCGGCTCGCGCATCTTGTACAGGTCCAGCCCCAGCACGCCGGCAGCGAACTTCTCGCGCTTCTCGCCCTCGAAGCTCTCGCGCTTTTCAGCCGCATCGGCCACTTCTTGCGCTTTGGCCGCTGGCACCACGACAATGCCGTCGGCGTCGGCAATCACCACGTCACCCGGATTGACCAGCGCGCCGGCGCAGATCACCGGAATATTGACCGAGCCGAGCGTCGCCTTGATCGTGCCCTTGGCGTGGATGGCGCGGCTGAACACCGGGAAACCCATCTTTTCCAGTTCGTCCACGTCGCGCACGCCGGCGTCGATGATCAGTCCCCGGGCGCCGCGCGCCTGAAAGGACGTGGCCAGCAGGTCGCCGAAAAAGCCGTCAAAGTTGTCAGTGGTGCAGGCGGCCACGGCCACGTCGCCGGGCTGCAGCTGCTCGGCGGCCACGTGCATCATCCAGTTGTCGCCGGGCTGCAGCAGGATCGTGACGGCCGTGCCGCACATCTTCGCGCCGGTGTAGATCGGGCGCATGTAGGGTTTCATCAGCCCGACGCGGCCCATGGCCTCGTGGATGGTGGCGACGCCGAACTGGCCGAGTTTTTCGACCGCCGCCTTGTCGGCGCGGGTGATGTTGCGCCTGACGACGCCCAACTGGTTGATCATGGTGTGCTCCTTTGTCTCGTTTTATGGGTTATTGGTTCTTGGCCTTCAGGGCTGCGTCCAGGCGCGGGAATACGCGGCGGGCATTGCCTTCGTAGATCTGGAAGCGGTCCTCGCTGCTCAGGATCTTCGAGGCCTCGATGTAGCGCTTGGTGTCGTCGTAGTAATTGCCGGTCTGCGGGTCGATGCCGCGCACCGCGCCAATCATCTCGGAGGCAAACAGCACGTTCTTCACCGGAATCACGGTGTTCAGCAGGTCAATGCCCGGCTGGTGGTAGACGCAGGTGTCGAAGAAGATGTTGTTGAGCAGGTGCTCTTCGAGCAGCGGCTTTTTCAGCTCCTGCGCCAGGCCGCGGAAACGGCCCCAGTGGTAGGGCACCGCGCCGCCGCCGTGCGGAATCAAAAAGCGCAGCGTCGGGAAATCCTTGAACAGGTCGCTGGTCAGGCACTGCATGAAAGCGGTGGTGTCGGCGTTCAGGTAGTGCGCGCCGGTGGTGTGAAAGCAGGCGTTGCAGCTGGTCGAGACATGGATCATCGCCGGGATGTCGTACTCGACCATCTTTTCGTAGATCGGGTACCAGTGGCGGTCGGAGAGCGGCGGGCTGTTCCACCAGCCGCCCGAGGGATCGGGATTGAGGTTGATGCCGACGTTGCCGTATTCCTTGACGCATTTTTCCAGTTCGGGAATGCAGGTGGCCGGATCGACGCCGGGCGACTGCGGCAGCATGGCCACGGGCACGAAATGATCGGGGAACAGCTGGCTGACGCGGTAGCAGAGCTCGTTGCAGATGGCCGCCCAGGTGCTGGAGACGTTGAAGTCGCCGATGTGGTGGGCCATGAAGCTGGCGCGCGGCGAGAACAGGGTCAGGTCGCTGCCGCGCTCCTTCATCAGCCGCAACTGGTTGGCCTCGATGGTTTCGCGCAGCTCGTCGTCGCTGATCTTCAGGTCGCTGGCCTTGGGCATGACGGACGGATCCTTGATGCCGGCAATTTGCTGGTTGCGCCAGTTTTCCAGCGCCTTGGGCGCCGTCGTGTAGTGGCCGTGGCAATCGATGATCATCTCGTGTGTCTCCTTGTCGAATCAATGAAGTGGAAATTCAGTGCGCCAGGGCTTCGCCCTTGCCAGGCGCGCGGTCTGCGGCGTTTTCCGGATGGTCGTACTGCTTGATGAGCAGCGCCACGGCGGAAATCAAACCCGGAATCGCAATGATGGCGAAGATGGTGGAAAAGCCAAGCTGGCGGCGCGCCAGTTCGGCCACCAGGAACGAGCCGGCGATGCCGCCGAAGCGGCCGATGCCCAGCATCCACGAAACGCCCGTGGCCCGGCCCTGCGTCGGGTAAAAGCCTGCGGCCAGCGCCGGCAGGGACGACTGCGCGGTGTTCATGATGGTGCCGGCCACGAACACCACCACCACCAGGAGGCCCACGCTGCCGACCACCTGGCCGATGGCGAAAATGGACGCGGCGGTCAGCAGGTAGCCCACGGCGATGATCTTGTTGCCGTTGAAGCGGTCCATCAGCCAGCCGAAGAAGATCGCGCCCACGCCGCCCAGCGGAAACAATGCGGCAATCAGGGTCGCGTCCTTGGGCGCGATGCCGGCGTCCTTGAAAAGAATCGGCATCCAGTTGATGAGCGCATAGAAGATCACCAGGCCCATGAAGTAAGCCAGCCACAGCATCAGCGAGCCGACGCGGTAGGCCGGCGAGAGCACCACGCCCAGCCCGCTCTGGCCGGCCACCGAGGCCTTGGTCTCGGTGAGAAAAAACGCCTGGGCTTGATGGGCGCTGGCGGAAATGCGGCCGAGCACGGCACGGATACGCTCGACCGGCTGACCCTTGGCCACCATGTAGCGCACCGATTCGGGCATCAGCAAGAGCATGGCCACCATCAGCACCAGCGGCGTGACGCCGCCCAGCACCAGCACGCTGCGCCAGCCCCACTGCGGAATCATCCACGACGCGAGAAAGCCGCCGAAGGCCGCGCCCAGCGGAAAGCCGGAGAACATGGCGTTGGTCAGCATGGCGCGGCGCTGGGCCGGGCAGTATTCGCTCATCAGGGTGACGGCGTTGGGCATGGCCGCGCCCAGGCCGATGCCGGTGACAAAGCGCAGCACCGTGAGCTGCGTCAGGTCGGCGGCAAAGGCCGAGCCCAGGCAGGCAAGGCCAAACACCAGCACCGAGCCCACCAGTACCCGCTTGCGCCCGAGCCGGTCGGCCAGCGGCCCGGCCGACAGCGCGCCGGCGGCCAGGCCGAAGAGCGCGGCGCTCAGCACCGGCGCGAGCGCCGGCTTGGACACGCCCCACTCATTGATCAGCGAGGGCGCGATGAAGCCGATGGCGGCGGTGTCGAAGCCGTCGAGCAGCACGATCACGAAGCACAGCGCGAAGATCAGCCACTGGTAGCCGGAAAAGGCGTTCTCGTTGAGAAACGTCTGGACATCAACCCGACCAGCACCAGGTATCAGGGTAGAGCTTTGCATGTAAATTACTTTCAAACGGAAAATCAAACGTCAGGCGGCAGCGCCAGGCGTCCAGACCGAGCGCGGCACCATGACCTCCCCGCGCATGATGAGCCGGGCGGTGCGCAGCAAGGCCGCGCGCGTCACGCTTTGGGCATTGGCCGGATCGATTGCCAGCTCGACGCTGAATTCGCCGGTCGGGTGCTCGACCGAGACGGTCTTGAGGTTGCCCTCGGGCATCACGGCGATGCCCTCGGTCACCGAGCCATCGAGCACGCAGGCCGTGCCCACGGTGACGGCCGCCAGCACGCCGATGGCGTCGTGGCAGACGTGCGGGATGAAGCTGCGCGTGGTCAGGCTGCCGCCGTCGCGCGGCGGCGCCACCAGCGTCATCTTGGGATAGGTCTTTTTCGTCACGTCGCCCAGCCCCATGAGCTGGCCAGTCTTCAGGCGCAGCGCTTCAAGGCGGGTTTTCAGCTCGGTGTCCGCGTTGAGCTCGGCCACCGTCTCGTAGCCAGTGCGCCCCATGTCGGCCGCGCGCATCACGACCAGCGGCATCCCGTTGTCGATGCAGGTCACGTCGATCTCGAATGGCGCAAAACCCTCGCCTTCGACGTTGACGCGGTCCAGCACCCGGCCGGTAGGCAGCAGGCTGGAGCAGACCGAGCCGGCGGTGTCCAGGAAATTGATGGTGATGGGTGCCGAGGTGCCAGGCGCGCCGTCGATGCGGGCATCGCCCTCGTACGCAACCTGCCCGCCGGGCGTGCGCACCGTCACGTCGCACTGCATGTCGGTGTTGAGCGTGAGCACGCGGTAGGTGCTGGTCTCACCCTGCGGCTGGACCATGCCGGTCTCCAGCGCGAACGGTACGACGGCGGCCAGCATGTTGCCGCAGTTGGGCGAGGTGTCCACCGTGTCCTTGTCGGGCTGCAACTGGGCAAAAAGGAAGTCCAGGTCCACGCCGGGCGTGGTGCTCTTGCGCACGATGCCGACCTTGCTGGTCAGCGGGTGCGCGCCGCCCAGGCCGTCGATCTGGCGCTTGTCGGGCGAACCCATGGCGGCCAGCAAGACCTTGTCGCGGGTGGGAATGTCGGCCGGAAGGTCGGCTTCGTTGAAGAATGGGCCCTTGGAGGTACCGCCGCGCATGAACAAGCAGGGAATTGCCGTCTGGGATGTCATGGGTTTGTCTCCGCCTTGAATACTGATGGTAGGCAATTGTCTGGATTCTGCAACCCAGACAACAGCACGGAGCGCCACTAGCAGTTATAAGTATTTCACATATCACCATCAAAGATATGTAAAAACTCATCCTTGCGTGCGCTGCGGCATCTTGACCAGCCAAACGCATGCGCTGGCCATCGGGCTTGAGGCTTGGGCCTGGCCCCCAGGACAAAAGGCAGGCGGCGTTGAAAGTTTTACGCCGATGGATCTCGGGACAGCTGATGGGCCGCGCGGTGAAGATGGGCGATGAAATGGCGGAGCACGGGAGACACCACCGCATCGCTGCGCACGATGGCGCCCACGGCCAGCGGCAGGCCCATCTCCGCCACGGGCACGATCGCCAGGAACTCCGCGGCCAGCGGATGCACGGCAATCTGGCGCGGCATCAGGCCGACGTAATCGCCGGTGGCCACCAGCGAGAACAGCACCAGGGTGGAATTGACCACCGCCCCCACCGGCGGCGCAGCCAGGCCGTGGCTTTCGAACAGCATTTTTGCGTAGCCCGAATCGCTGGAAACGCCCGTGTACACCCATTTGGCGCCAGACAGCTGCTGCAATGACGTGGCCAGCGCCAGCGCGCTGCCCTTGCGCACGACCACCACCATCGACGTGGTCATCAATTGCTCGACCACGAATTCGCCGGAAGACAGGCCGGCTGGAATCCCGCCGACGGCGACATCGACCTCCCCCAAGCGCAGCCGCTGGAGCTGGGCGATGTAGAGCTCCTCGCTGACGCGCAGCCGGATGTCCGGAAACTCGCGTCCAAAGGTTCGCAGCGTCTCGGGGATCAGCAGCATCACCGCCAGCGGAACCGCCCCGATGTTGAGTTCGCCGCGCATTTGCCCGCCCAGCTGGCTGATCTCATCGACTGCGGCCCCCAACTCCTTGAGCACCTTGAGCGCATGCTGGTACAGCACGGAGCCCTGGGCCGTGGGCACCACGCCCCTGGAGGTGCGCACCAGCAGCGAGGCGGACAGCTCCACCTCCAGCTCGCGGATCATCTTGGTCAGGGCCGGCTGGGAAACCCCCACGCGCCGGGCGGCCGCGCGCAGGCTTCCTTCTTCGACGGCGGCAACCAGGGCTTTGAGGGTGGCGAGTTTCATGGAAATGACCGGTAGGAGTGAACGAAGAAGCAGCCTGATTCTGGCCCCAACCGATTGCCGGCAGATAACTGGCGGTTATCGCGAAAGCCAAACCAACATCTGCACAGGTCAAGCCCCTTTCCACAGAATCCGCCCTTCTATTGATCCAGCGCAAGCATCCTGGCCCATGGCCTGCCCTGCTCAAGCCGGCCAGCCCTGTCGCTGGCACGGGCGCAAGAGTTCCCGCTCAGGCGCACACCCCGGGGAGCCTGGATCGCCAAATTTTTATAAAACGGAGACATTTCGCCCCATGCAACTCGCTTCCCCCTTGAATGTTCGTGAATTCATCAACAGCAGGCCACTGTCGCGCAACCAGTGGTGGCTGGTGATTCTTTGTTTCCTGATCGTCGCCGTCGATGGCATGGACGTGGCCATCATGGGCTTCATTGCCCCCTCCATCCTTTCGGAATGGAATATCTCGCGCCCGGCTTTCGGCATCGTGATGGGGGCCGCGCCCATCGGCCTGGCGCTGGGCGCGCTGTTGGCAGGCTCGTCGTCGGACTGGTTCGGGCGGCGCAAGGTGCTGCTGTTCTCGGTGCTGGGCTTTGGCGTGTGCACGCTGCTCACGGCCTTTGCGCGCGACACCACCGAGATGGCCCTGCTGCGCCTGCTGACCGGCCTGGGCATGGGCGCGGCCATGCCCAACGCCACGACGCTGCTGTCCGAATACGTGCCCGAGCACCGGCGCGGCTTTCTGGTGGCGGTCATGTTCACGGGCTTCAACCTGGGATCGGCCATGGTGGGTTTTGCGGCGGCGGCCTTGATTCCGGCGTTTGGCTGGAAGTCGGTGCTGGTGATGGGCGGCGCGCTGCCCCTCGTGCTGCTGCCCATGCTGTTTTTCTGGCTTCCCGAATCGGCCCGTTTCATGGTGGCCCGTGGCTACGCGGCCGACAAGATCGGCAAGGTGCTCGCCAAGGTCAGCCAGACGCCGCTGGCCGGTGTGACGCAGTACGCCTCGGGCGAGGCGCCCGTGGGCACGCGCCAGCCGCTGGCGGTGCTGTTCCAGCAGGGCTTTCGCCTGCGCACTCTCACCCTGTGGGTGACGTATTTCATGGGGCTCCTGGTGATCTACCTGACCACCAGCTGGCTGCCCACCATGATGAAGGACGCGGGCATGTCGGTGGACCGCGCCGCGAACGTGACGGCCATGTTCCAGCTCGGCGGCACCGTGGGCGCGCTGCTGGTGGGCTGGCTGATGGGCCGCCTGAACCCCAACCGCGTGATCGCCGGGGCCTACCTGCTGGGCGCAGTGGCGCTGGTGGTGATGGGGCTGAGCGGACTGCTGTCGGCCTCTATCGTGGGACTGGTGGTGGCCGTCGGGTTTTGCCTGAGCGGCGCGCAGACCGGGCTCAACGGCTTTGCGCCCGGCTGCTACCCGACCGTGGCGCGCGCCACCGGCGTGAGCTGGATGCTGGGCATCGGCCGGCTGGGCAGCATCCTGGGCTCGTCCATCGGCGGCGTGCTGCTCAGCCTGGGCTGGGGCTTTGAAGGCATCTTCACCGTGCTCGCCATCCCGGCGGTGCTGGCAGGCCTGGCCATCCTGCTCAATCGCCAGGGCCTTTGAATGCAAACGGGGCGTGGAGGCATGCACGCCCGCGCCCGGCCTGTGGTTTTCACAAACAAGATTTCCCCTCGACTGTTCAACAACGGAGACAAGCCATGAACCTCAAGATCACGACCATCCTGTCCGCGCCCGTGTGCCTGCTGGCGGCGGCCTGTGGCGGCGGCAGCGATTCCGCCTCGCTGCTCAAGCCCACAACCCTGAGCAATATTGCGGCCCAGTCAAGCTGCAGCACGCTGGTGGGCCTGAGCGTGCCCGCCGCGTCCATCGGCCTGCCCACCACCGGGGCCAGCGTGCTGACCTCGGTGGACACCAGCGACACCGACACGGCCGGCGCCGCTCGCAGCTATTGCCTGGTGAGCGGCAACATCCTGCCGGTCGATCCCGCCGCCTCGCCGATCCGCTTCGAGGTCAACCTGCCCAAGTCCTGGAACCAGCGGGCGCTGCAGTTTGGCGGCGGCGGCACCAATGGCAGCGTCGTCACCGGCCTGGGCCCCTTCTCGCAGGCGCCGGCCGATGTGCCGACGCCGCTGGCGCGCGGCTATGTCACGCTGGGCAGCGACTCGGGCCACAACTCGGCGGGCAAGCCGCCGTTTGACACGAGCTTTGCGCTGAACAAGGAAGAACTTCTGAACTTCGGCCAGTACCAGGTCAAGAAGACCGTCGATGTCGCCAAGTACCTGACGCAAAAGATGTACGGCCAAAAACCCGTGTACACCTACTTCGCCGGCGGCTCGCAAGGCGGCCATGAAGGCTTCGACGCGGCGCAGCGCTACCCGGACGACTACGACGGCGTGGTGGCCCACTACCCGGCCTACAACCTGCAGAACATGTGGCTGGGCGCGCAGGCGCAGGCCAAGGCCATCTACGGCAACGCGCTGGGCGTGGCCAGCCCGGCGTGGATGAACCCGGCCAAGGTCGCCAACCTCGTCGCCTACGTCAAGGCCCAGTGCGACGGCCTGGACGGCGTGGAGGACGGCATCATCGGCAACGTGCCCGCCTGTAATGCCAGGGTGACGATTGCCAGCCTCAAGGCCGCGCTGCGCTGCGCGGACGGGCTGGACACCGGTGACGCCTGCCTGTCGGACGCCCAGCTCGGGGCGGTCGAGAAGATCGCCTCGCCGGTGCAGTTCAGCTTTGCCTTTGCCGGCGGCGCCACCACCTACCCGCGCTGGCCCATCCTGGAGGGCGCCACTTTTCTCAGCAACCACCTCGGCAGGACCAACACCGCCGACCTGGCCAAGGTGCCGTTCGTGGCCGACGGCTCGGCCTTTCAGCTGTTCCCGGCCAAGGGCGGCATCCAGGGGTTCATCACGCAGAACCTGAGCGCCGATCCGCTGGCGTTCGACCCGTCGCAGTGGGTCACGCGCATCCAGCAAGTCTCCAGTTGGACCGACGCCACCAGCACCGACCTCACCAGGTTCTCCGCCAGGGGCGCCAAACTGCTGCTGACGCACGGCACCATCGACGACTCGATCTCGCCCTACAACACCATCGGCTACTGGCAAAAGCTCAACGCCAGCATGGGCCAGGCCGAGGTGGACAAGTTCGCCCGCTTTTACCTGATTCCTGGCCAGGGCCACGGCGAAGGCATCTTCCGCCACGGCCACGACTGGCTGGCCACGCTGGAGGCCTGGGTCGAGCAAGGCCAGGCGCCGGGCAGCCTCACGGCCAAGGACCAGAACACCGCCAGCGCCAGCAGCGCCACCAATGGACGCACCCGGCCGCTGTGCCTGTACGGCAGCTACCCGAAGTACACCGGCCCGGCCAGCCCCAGCCAGGCGCAGGCCAACGACGCGGCCAACTTCACCTGCACCGCCTACTGAACCCCTCCCGAACGCAACCTCAAGAAAGAAAAAACTCAGACCATGGCCACCATCATTGGCGCAATCGCCACCTCCCACACGCCCACCATCGGCTTTGCGTTCGACAGGAACAAGCAGGACGACCCGGTCTGGGCGCCCATCTTCGAGGCTTTCGGGCCGGTGCGCGAGTGGCTTGCCAGCAAGAAGCCGGACGTACTGTTCATGATCTACAACGACCACGTCACGTCGTTTTTCTTCGACCACTACTCGGCGTTCTCGCTGGGCATCGGCCACAGCCATGCCGTGGCCGATGAGGGCGGCGGCCCGCGCGACCTGCCGCCCGCGCCCGGCGACGCCGCGCTGGCCCGGCACATCGGCCAGTCGCTGATGGCCGACGAATTCGACATGTCGTTCTTTCAGGACAAGGCGCTGGACCACGGCGTTTTCTCGCCGCTGTCGATGCTGTGCCCGCACGAGCCGGCCTGGCCGGTGCGCATCGTGCCGCTGCAGGTGGGCGTGCTGCAGTTTCCGATTCCCTCGGCCAGGCGCTGCTACCGGCTGGGCCAGGCGCTGCGACGGGCCATCGAGAGCTATCCCCAAGACACCAAGGTGGCCATCGTGGCCACCGGCGGCCTGTCGCACCAGGTGCACGGCGAGCGGGCCGGCTTCAACAACACGGCCTGGGATGCGCAGTTCCTGGACCTGATCGAAAACGACCCGGTGCGGCTGAGCGAGATGACGCAGGCCGAGTTCGCCGCGCTCGGCGGCATGGAAGGCGCCGAGGTCATCATGTGGCTGATCATGCGCGGCGCGCTCTCGGCCAACATCCAGAAGGTGCACCAGACCTATTACCTGCCCTCCATGACCGGCATCGCCACGGCCATCTACGAGAACAAGGCGAGCGCCGCGGTGGCCGGCGAAACCGACCGCCACCGCACCCACATGGCCCAGCAGCTCGATGGCGCGCAGGCGCTCGAAGGCACCTACCCCTTCGACCTGGCCGCGAGCGTGAAAGCCTACCGGCTCAACAAGTACCTGCATGCCATGGTGCAGCCGCAGCACCGCGAAGCCTTCCGCAACGATGCGGAGGCCAGCTTCGAGAAGGCGCAGCTCTCCAGCCAGGAGCGCGACATGCTCAGGCGCCAGGACTGGCGCGCGCTCATCCAGTACGGCGTGATCTTCTTCATGCTGGAAAAGTTCGGCGCGGTGCTGGGCACGTCCAACCTGCACATCTACGCCGCCATGCGCGGACAGACGCTGGAGGAATTCCAGAAGACCCGCAATGCACCGGGCGCGCTGTATTCGGTGGCCGGCACCGATGCGCAGCCGCTGGCCTGGAACCAGCCCTCGGCCGCCAAAACCTGATGCAAGGGGCCGCAGCGTGATCGCAGCGCTCCCCGGCGCCTCCAGTGCCTGCAAGCCGCCAGGCGCCGCAGGCACAGGGGCCAACCAGGCCCCCAGCGCTGCCCAAGGCCTGCGGCCCGGCGCACCGACCGGCCGCAGCCGGCCTGCCGGCGCGGGCCAGGCCGATAAACTAGCCTCCGTGGACCTTAAACAACTTGAATATTTCGTGCGCGTGGCCGAACTCGGCAGCTTTACCCGCGCCTCCATTTCCCTCGACGTGGCCCAGCCCGCGCTGAGCCGGCAGGTGCGGCTGCTCGAAGTCGAGCTGCGCCAG
>Ga0308165_1005838_pt1 | contig 11177 bp, 12 predicted proteins | sample PhyWR2_FD_201032 | JGI IMG/M metagenome (GOLD analysis project Ga0308165, IMG submission 201032) | Phyllosphere microbial communities from UC Gill Tract Community Farm, Albany, California, United States - DLSLW.R2 | ecosystem: Host-associated > Plants > Phyllosphere > Unclassified | place: USA... | reverse complement strand
CATTATACAATGAATAAGTAATAAAAAATAACATATGTTTTTAATTTAAGTAAAATCGTTATTAGGATTAATGCGTCCTTGTCCTTAAGCTTTATTCGTCATATTTCATATATTTTTCTAATAGTGAATATTGAGCCATATATTCATAAATTTGAATTGAATGTATGAAAATAAATATTTCCGTACATTCGGAGGTAGACACACCAATACTTTATACGTTATCATACGTTTAAATACATTGAATGTACGAAAATGTATAAAATTAAGCGTTTTGGGAGGCGGTTGGTGTGGTGAAAGGAAACGAAGTAAATGTCGAGCCTTTACGGACAAGACAAGAAATTGAAGACTTCAAAGATGCGCTAAGACTGACGGGAGGGCAGCGAGATCTTATGTTGTTCACGATCGGTATCAATACTGGATTGCGGATTGGTGATATCCTTGCGCTAAAGGTGAAGGACGTACAAGGGCGAGATACTGCGGTTATTATCGAGCAGAAAACCAGTAAGAAACGTACGCTATACCTGCGTAACATAGCAGATGATATTGACGCGTACACGCGCTTCATGGACGAAGATGACTATCTATTCGCTTCACGTAAGAAAAGCGCTGACGGGCGCAGTAAAGCGATCAGTACAACGCAGGCATATCGCGCATTGCAGAAGGCAGCAGATTTATTAGAGCGCAGCGATATAGGGACACACACAATGCGAAAGACGTTTGGTTACCAACACTATCAACGCAACAAAGATGTTGCAGTCTTGATGGAAGTCTTTAACCACTCGTCGCCTAGCGTGACTAAGCGATACATTGGTATCAGACAAGACGAGATAACTTCGACATTGATCGACTTCAAGCTATAAGCAGCGAGACAGGTGGTTGCGAAGTAAAATTAATTATTATTTATTTATTTATTTATTTATATTTCTTCGTAGCTGTGACGTTTACCCCCCCAAGGACACCCGTTTTCAGTGTCCCTTCCCGGAGGCTAATAAGTCGGCGCTTAAAAATTACATTTCGTCTTTTGTTTTCTTTTTTGAAATAGGCATTTTTTAGAGGCGTATAGCGTATTTAAACATTAATTAAGAAAGTGTTATCGGAAATAGAATATTATTTTTTATTTTTTAAAAGAAAGATAGTGGAAAAACGTAGGAATAGAGATAGGTTCCAAAGGCTTTCGATTCTTTCTTTTTTTCCATTTACACTGGCTTTAAGCAAATTAATTTGAAATTTTGTACTTTCGGCTAATTCTGGTTTATTCTCTCTATTTTTTTCGTAATCATGCAAATGGGAAAGGAAATTCTTATGGTCTTCATCGTCAGTCAAACTAATATCATCATATTTGAGAAACCTTTCATGGGAAGACAATCCCTCTACCTCTGGTATGATTGTACGAATACTTTTATTAGTGTCCAAATAAGGCTGAACAGACTCCATTTGATGAAGCAAAGATAAGTAAATTTCTTTTTTCAAAGAATCATATAAATTCAATACAACGAATACGAAAATCTGATAAACAGTAAAGAAATCGATAAATTGTTTTAAAGTCCCTTTTTCATCGTACTCTAAAAAATTATCAAATAAACTCGTTGATACCCATCGGAAGATAAAAAACATAAATAATATTTCTTGTAAATATATAAGTAATTTATATAAAAAATTCAGCTTAAAACGAACTTTTAGAGGGAAAAAATTTAAATCTCTAATCGCAAGTAATAAAATAAGAATTAAAAAAAAGAAAATTAAAGTTATGCCGAGTGGAGTTCCGATTAAAAATTCCCCGAATTCAATAAAAATTCCCAATGAAGTATCCTCCTCCTATCCTTTTCTAACACAATTTCAATCAATATTTTTTGAGTTGCTCTCAATATAACCGGGGGGTTTTATTGTTCTATCTGATTTGTATTTCTCAGCTAATAAGAAGATTGCAAAGTCGATTAATTTAGATTTCGGAACACCTGTTTGACCTGTAAGTTCATTCAGCAGTTCGACCGTCTTATTGTCTAAAGAAACCCCGACTCTTTGTCGATAGCGTAGTTCGCCCATAATAATCAGTTCTCCTGTCAAAGTTAAATTCTCAAATAACATACCATGATTTTTTTAAAAAGTTTCAAAAAAGACGATAAATAGTTGACAGCTTATATAAGCTGTAATAAGCTTATGTTATAAAGTTAAAAGGAGTTGTCGCCAATGATAAAAATAGAACAACGTTATATTGGCCAATACTGGATTACAAAACCAGGCCGAGTTACATACGCAGTCGGAGCGGCGGAAGCAGCAAAGGTTTTAGGATATTCAATCGAAGATGTCCGGCGTTTAGTAATCGCAGTCGTCGAGATCAATACGGAGGCCGCCGCATGAGCGCAACAACCACATTTATCGGCGAACCTGTTCATGATCGTATTCTCGACGGGGTACCGCCTGCACAGATTGACTGGAGAGATTTACCGCTCGGAAAAGGCGGCGGGATCCCAACAGATAAGAAAAAGGACCGGCTTATTGCGGTCAAAGCGAATGTTCTACTTCATTTCCGCGACTTTAGCTTTACTGTCGAGATTGTAATTGCATATGAAGAATTTCTCAGCCATGAACTTACGTCAGAAGAGATCTATCGCGATCTAGCGTATGAGGCCTTTGAGGCGTTCAGTGACCAAATGCTCGGGGCAATCGTCATGACGACGGGCGGCTCTGAGATAAACGCCGACATGACGTATGATGAAGTCGCGCAGACAATCGCATTGAAGAAGTCCACAGTTACGTTCGACCAGGTAGAACACGCAAGATACAGATTCATCTAAAATCATTTCGAATACGGCGAGACCAAGCGCCGAGTTAAAAAAGGCTGCCGACCAACGGCCGATCGCAGAAGACTAGTAAAAACCGCCATACATTGAGGAGCACATTCATATATATAAGTTTTATTGCGAATCGGCGCCAAACGATTTGCAGATCGAGAACGTCGAGTCGCGCCAACGACTAGCTAAAAAATAGATATCGATATCTTTAAGCCCCGTGTTGCAGCGCGAGGGCTTTTTTTATCGCGACCAATCAGGATTTCGGAGTCTATCGGAATTAACGAGGGCATAGGCATGGCTCCGGACGACCTGCGCTGTAACTGTGGTTGGTTAGCGATAAATTAAGTAAGTGCGTCGCCAGTGATTCGATTGAAGCGTCACATGCTTCAATAATTGCGATTATTCGTGGCATTGCGCAGGATTGCGCTTCAACGGTACTAACGGTATGTGCGCAGAAAGCAAGCTCGGGGATTTACGGTTGGGTAGCGGTGAAAATCGGAATATATCGCAATCGAGCGTATGATTGGCGTCTTTTTAAGTTTTATTTTATTCGACATGTCCAAATTCGGGTGATCGTACGACTTTAAGTAGACCGGGAAAATAATCTTCTAATTCCGTGTAAAACAATTTTCCTCGGACGTATAAAGAATAGGGGCGCAATCAAACGCCACAAAAATATTTTTCGGTTATTTTTGCGATTTGGTTGTTTTTTTTCGACTTGAGCGCTCTTTATTGTGAACACCGAAAAATAATCGCACAAATAATCGAGGTTGGCGACCCAAAGCACGAGTTGTTGCGGATTATTTGTAAGGGCGTGATTGTGCGCAATAGCCGGCCGTAACGGATCATGTCGCAGGTTAACGTTGGTGATCGCCAGTGATCGGGGCAAGCGAAGGAGGCGAAGGGAAGCGCAAGGGGCGCAGATATATAAGAGCGATGTAGGTAATCATTGTTGCGATGGATACGCGTACCGCCTGCGGCGGTACTGGTTCTTGTCTCTTTATTCGCAAAAACATGTCCGTTATCAATTAAGAGTCTTTATTAAAGTTGGACAGCTTTTTATCGTTAATTTCGCAGGTAGAAGTTCTAGCGGCCTTGTCTAACGACAATACCGCACGATTGCCACACATAACTTACTGTATCCAAAGCATTTAATGCGGTAAAGGGGCGGTTGTTATCATGACTCGTCGGTTTCGATTTTTCTAAATTAAAATAAAATCCTATATCTTGTATATAGAAAGGTTTAAAAACGATTAAAACGTCTATATATAGAGTGCTAGAACCAAAACATGATTTTCTAAAAATTACTTTTTAAGGGAGTTGATAAATATGTATAAAATGTGAAAATTGACCAAAAACCTAACACTTTTTTTAGTGGGGTACCTCTAAAACACCCATTTTAGCCCTCAAAAGTTGTAGCTACATGTACAGAGATAGAACGACTAGGTTTACCTCCAAAAAACATAGACCATTCCGGGGCGGAAACCCCTCATTTTAACTACAAACGAAAGCACCGTCCGAAATAGGACATTGCAATCAGAAAGGAATAAATAAAATGGCACATAGAACACGCATTCACGATTTACGGATTGCAGCCGGAGTATCAAAGCTTCAAATTAAGCGGTTCACTGGTATCTCCATGCATGTAATTACTGCTTTAGACAACGATCCTAGCTTCGTCCCAAGAGACGTTGCTGCAAAAACAAAAATTGAAGTTTACCTCGAAATGCTTTTACGGCAAAAAGAAGCTCAGATTTCAGCTTTCAACAATAAGCATGGCTACTATCACATAACTGAAGGGAAAGATGCTACTTGACGACCCCGATCGAGATTAACCCGGTTGAGGCAGTAAGAATGGCCGCCACTGCGATTTTAGAAGAAACGAAGTCCGGCGAGCTTGGCTTCGACGCCCGTTTAGCAAGGCTGGACCAACTAAGCGAAATGATCGCTGACCTAACGCCGGCTCAACGCAATTCACCCAACATGATACTACTACTTGACAAGTTATCCGACGCTTTTCTGCATGAAGTCATAAAGGATCCGACGCCCTGGAAGTCACGGAACCAAGAATATCCGATTTTATCAGAATCGATGGAAGAGCGCCGAACCTCGAAGAATGTCGACTTCATTATCGCAGAAGCGACGTATGACTCAACCAAGCGCAAACGATCGACACCGACTCGCCGAGTAAAGACGCGGCATGAAAATTACCTGGCCAATGAGAATACGCAATCAGAGAATAAGGCCCGCAAGAAGCGTTACGACGATTTTGTGAAAGGTAAGAAGAACGCAACAACAATTATGAAGGTATCAATTAAATCAGAGGAGGGCGCTAATGACGTCTACTTTAAAGCGCAAATTTAATAGTGTATCCGAGAGTATCACGCCAAACCACTTGACGCAAGAAGTCGTTGAGGTTCTGACAGACGCCGGTAAGCCGGTATCTGCAGTCGAAGTTGAGGCATTCGAAAAAATCTCGGAGGTGCTATTAAATCGGCGATCCATGACAAACATTATCGGCGTTGATGTCGCGACGGGATTCGGCAAGACGCTAATCCTGCGCAAGTTCTCGGAACTGATCGCAAAAACTCGCAGTGACGCAATTACGGTCGTATTACCGTATATCGAATCCGTCACGGAATTTCACACTGCCTGCGAGCTAATTTCCCCAGGTGGTTCCATTGCGATTCGTTCGCGTGAGATGTGCGGAAACGACGTAGCGTACCAGTCGCAATTCGACGAAGCAGCTACGGTGCCAGTCATTATCATGACCTCGGCGATGCTCCGGCATTTGCTCGACAGTAAAACGTACGATGTACTGCAACGATTCCGAGGTGTGGCGCCTGAACGCGAGATTATACGTCAGGTACTGATTGACGAAAATATCGAGCTACTGCGAGTCCATCGGATTACGGAAACGCAGATAAACGAAGTCTTGGTAAAACTACGATCAGCTATTTTTCATGAACGCAATCAGAGAAAAGCGAGCTACGCCGTTAAGACACTCGAGGTGTTCGAAATGAAGGTCCAGCGCCTGCTTGCGGAGTTAGACGCAATCGAGCGCAAACTCTATGTCGTGGAGCGGGTTGAGCCAATCGATTCATCGTACACACTGGCGCAAAATCTTGTCGATACAGTAAACCGTCGTCACGATGAGTCGGTTAAAGCAGCATTACATTCTATCGAACACGTGCTACGCAACGGGTGCCGTGTGGAATTCTCCAGTCGTAGATCGAGTGAGACTGATGATTTTGAAGTCGACCGTAGAAATGACCACGTTTTCGAGCACACCTTAACGAGTCACGAGTCCTTAGTCGATTCGTTGATTGGATTTCCTGTTACGTTTTTTGACGCTACCTGTACGGTCGATTTCAGCTATAACCTTTTGCCTGGCATCGAGTTCATTAAGTTACCGCCGGTGTTTGATTTCTCTAACGTTACCCTGACCGTTTGCAACAGTAACACTGCATCCCGGAGCTGGTCGACAAAGCCGGGTTCCATTCAGAAACTCAAGCTACTCATAAACGGGGAGCTTTCCGATAAGTACGACCGGATACTTCTCACTTCCTATAAAGGTTTGCCTACGGACCTACTTTCTCAGGCAATCGGTGAAAACGAGAAGGTTACTTTCATGACGAATGCCAGTGGTCGCGGATCAAACGCTTACGAGGGCTATTCAGCGCTAATTCACAATGGAACCTCAATACCGTCAGCCGGCGTCCAGGTGAGCAACGGCGATGAGCATTACACAGACGTTGACGGAGCTTACTCGCTTAGCCGTTTAGGGATTGAATACGAGGATATACGGTTGCAGGCGCTCGTCGAAAACGATATCGGCGTACGAGCTTCGCAGCTTATAGGTCGTATGCGCTCCGGGCGCCGCACTGACGATGTCGCGATTTATTCGTTGAATCTGCCGCCTGGCGCAGTCGACGTTATTAAATCTACGTACCCCGGCATTAACGTCAAATATGAGCCGTTTCTATCCGGTAGCATCACTGATCGCATTACCGAAATGGAGCAAATGTTTAGCGAATGTCCGGATGAAATCGTTAAGAAAAAGGCGATTGCAAGCCGACTAGGTATCGACTCGACATCGCTTGCGAAGATATTCCGGAACAATCCGTCGGCTAAGCGCGTAATTGCGGCGGCCGGCTATGAAGTCCTAAATGGACAGTCTTTTAAAAAGAAAAATTAAACTGAAATGAGATGACTTGACCTTTGACAAAAGAAGAACGTATTAAACGCCAAGCAGCGGCAAAGCATCGCGCGTATCGCAGAACATGGTTGGGAAGGTTGGGTAGGGCGGCTGAAAGATCAAATGCTCGAGCTAAGCTTTACGGTATTCCCGGCCGTGTTACCACTGGTGAATTACAAGAATTATTGTTTGAGCAGGGTGGTCGTTGCGCTCTTACAGGTCGATCGCTCACCCCGGATAAACCAAACGCACTGTCTCACGCCAGTTTAGATCATGTCATTGGGATCAATTGCGACTCAGGAATCGCTACGGGGTCCAAAGAGAACCTCATGTTAGTCAGGATCAACGCGAACAAAATGAAGGGAAATATGCCGTTATCATCTCTGTTCGGTGAGACAAAACCTGTGCTAACAGAATACATGACCGAGTTTATGCCAGTGGAGCGACAACGACAAATCCTCGAACTACAAGCGCAACAGTTGCGAGCGTTAGGAAGGCAGGTGACTTCGGATGATTACGTAGTTGTTAAAAACCTGCGCAGATCAGCGAAACGTAAAGCCAAATAAAAACTAACCGAAAAGGATGGTGGCACGATGCCTACCGAAACTAAATTCTTAAGTTACAAAATGCCGAAAGTAGTCGAACCAGTCGAAAAACCAGCGTCAGTCCACGTTGACGAAGAGGCGAATCGATTCCGCTTCGAGCCGTTTGAAATAATAGATCAACAAATTCTGGAATTTGAAGTCAACTCTGCAATACTAAACGAAATGTTAATTTCGCCACAGAATAATGTAGATAAGGCTGAGTACGACTATTTACAAGCATTAGCTGAAGAAGAAGGCAGTAGCTTAGAGATAGCCCACTCCTTAAAGATTTTAGAAGAAGAGCGTTCACTATTAGCGCACAAAACAGTTGTAATTCAAGACACAATTGAATCTTTGGAACCGAACTTCGATATAGAAGCACTGTATGAAAAGTACAATAATGAGTTCGTTCCATACGCAAAATACCGTAACTATTTAGCATTAGAAAACCTGATTCAATCACGAACTAGTGGAGACTACACAATACAAGACATGTTATCTGAGTTTGATAAGTCTACTTTTGTACAAATCGAATCAAAACGATTCTTTTCTATTCTTTATAAAAGCAATGTTAAATATCCGATTGAATCATTAATTCCTATGAACTTAAATGAAGTTCTAACAACCGAAGAGTTTAACAAGGGAGTAAAGCTTAGTCGGAATTTTAATCATATTGGACACGTTTAAAAACTAGAAGGGGGGATGCTCTCCCTCTTCTTTATTTTTTCGGGAGGTAGTACATGACGAAAATTAAGTATGAATACAAAACTAGTACCGTCGACCTGTCGCGCACTCCTTCGGTCAAACTTCGTTATTACGACGGCAAATACGTCACCGACTTCACTTCGATGTCGACCGGTTTCCAGTGGTCCGGTAATAAATCGGATGCCTTTCGCTGCTTGGCGATTGATCTCGTCATGGGTGCCGATGCAAGCGAACGGGAGTTTTTACCGAGTGTCGGGCGGCAAGTACGTTTATACAGCGGTGAGAAAAATCGGACCGAACTATTTCGCGGTGTTGTCGCAGAAGTCGAACGAAGCGGGGATGGAAAGGCGAAAATTTCAGTGTTTGACGAGTTATGGTATGCGTCTAAGAACACGGTTGACTTCACAGTCAGTGGTGGAACCACTGCGAGTCAGGCGATTAAGTTGTTGTGTAAGAAATACGGTATTGCTTACGGATCCATTACTGATACCAAATACAAATTTGGCAGAAAGCGCTTCTTCAAGAAGAGTATCGCAGAAATTTTCGATACGCTCATATGGGAGAATTACCAAGCTACCGGACGCAAGTATATGCTCGAGGTGCGTGGTGGAAAAGTCGTCCTCGCGCAAGTAGTGCCGCAAAACGTAAGATTCCGAGTTGAACGCGGGACCAACATGAAGGGAATATCCGCAACCACTTCGATTGAGGGAATGGCGACGCAAGTCTACATGACCGGCGGTGAAGACGAAGAACGCGGTCTTAAGGTTACGCGGAAAGATGCTTCCGGAATCAAACGCTACGGTATCTTGCAACATGCAGAACATCGCAGTGGTATTCGTAAAACGAAAGATTTATTAAAGTACGCAGATAAGGCGCTAGCCCGGCGTAATCAGCCGACTCGTACGTTATCAGTTCAAGCGTTAGGGTACTTCGGCGTCAAAACAGGTGACGTTGTGTATATCAAAGATGCGGCGACTGGCGTAAACGGGCGTTATTGGGTAACGGCTGATACGCATACAATCGACAGCAAAGGAGTCCATACAATGGATCTCGATCTTGCTAAAACATGGGCGTTAGAGGTTTCGAATTACGAACCACCAAGCGAACCTACTTCGAATACTGCGACTCCAACCGGCAGTGACGCTACAATCGGAACTAAGGCGCCTTACAAATACCTGACGCAGTTTGTGCGTAAATACGAGACTTCCAATGCAGGTAGTACGTCGATCTACAATGACGTTAAATACGGTGGGATGTCTTACGGTTTTTACCAAATGGCAAGTCGCGCAGGCACTCCGCAAAAGTTCGTGAAGTGGCTTTCTAATCGTGATGATGAGATTTATGAAAGACTTGCGGAAAAAATCGGATCCGTATCGCAGGTTAATGGTGCATTTGCGAAAGAATGGTTAGCGGTTGCTCAACGATACAAATCACGATTCACGGACCTGGAACATGCTTACGTAAAGGTCCATTACTACAACGATGCTAAAGATGGTGTTCGCAAGAGAACGGGAATCGACATAAACAAACGAAGTTGGGCGATGCAGGCGGCGTTATTATCGACTGCTATCCAATTCGGAACAGGTTCGGCTATTAGCGCAAAAGGCGCCATTCCAATATTTAGTCTTACGTATAAAAAAGGAATCTCGGACGGAGTGTGGTTGAAGGCCATTTACGCAGATAAAACAAGGAGATTCCCTATTACAAAAACACGTTTTGCTAACGAACTAGTAGATGCTATTGCAATGTTGAATAAGCAACAGGCAGCCATTATGAAAACAAAGCCGGCACCAAAACCAAGTAGCGCAAGCAAGACGGTGACACGCGAGAAAATCGTAACGATAGCGCGGAGCAAGAAGGGGAAGTTAACGTATAATTTGGCAAGCGGTAACCCGCTATTAGACGGCAAAAATGTCGGGGATTGTAGTGACTTCGTGCAGTATGTCTTTAAGCAAGCTGGTATTGCCGGAACTGTACCGAACTATACGCCGACGATTTGGGGCAAGTACACGAAGATCAATCGTAGCTCTGCGCAACCAGGCGATTTGGTATTGTTTAGCGGAACTATTCCGGGTCGTGCGAAAGGAGAACCGTCACATGTCGGTATCGTATCCGGCGATGGAAACATGGTCAACCTGCAGTCCTACGGGTGTAAGGAAGAACGATATGGGTCCGGATACTGGGGCGACTACCTGCTCGGATTCGTTCGAGTATTAGACTAAAACAACAATAGGAGGAACAACGAATGCCAAACACAAATCAAAGCACTCGTAATCTCGGCGCGGACCTGCGTCGTGTCGTCAAAAAATACGGAGCAAATAAAGAAGTTTCCTTAATGTACGGTACGGTCGTTGGTGTGGACCCGATTGAAGTATTAGTAGACGGAAGCACTGACCCGTTGCAAGCTGCGGACTTGATGGTATCGGTCAGCCTGACGAATCAAAGCGTAAAGGCGACGTTTGACGGCGTTTCTAGTACACTGACTATCGAAAACGCCTTGAAGCGCGGGGAACGGGTTGCGATGATCCAGGATACAGCCCATAACCGCATCTACGTTACCGAGCGAGCTACTGACGGAGAGTAACACCAAAAGACGAAGGTTAGCGTTTGATTGCGCCTGCCTACGTCCATATCTATTATTTCACTTCCCGTATTCGCTAAACATCGCAAAAAGTCGTATGCCTCCGAGGTGTTGCGTGATATAATCTTATCAACTAAATGAAGTTACCGCCTAACGACGGTGCTTAACGTAAGAGTTACCAAATTGACGCATGGAAACGGCTTTGTATCAGCGTTTATTATTGCGGACAATAACGAGATATGGATCATTGATCATACGTATGTCGACCCGAATCATCGGAACCAACAAATCGGCGAACAACTGGTCAAAGCCATTGT
>Ga0308165_1005836_pt1 | contig 11178 bp, 9 predicted proteins | sample PhyWR2_FD_201032 | JGI IMG/M metagenome (GOLD analysis project Ga0308165, IMG submission 201032) | Phyllosphere microbial communities from UC Gill Tract Community Farm, Albany, California, United States - DLSLW.R2 | ecosystem: Host-associated > Plants > Phyllosphere > Unclassified | place: USA... | reverse complement strand
TTACATCGAGATGTTCTACAACCCAATTCGCCGGCATGGTTTCGCTGGCAACCTAGCCCCTGTAGAGTTTGAGCGGCGCTACGCGCAAAGCGGCTCATGAATGTCTACGGAAGTCTGGCCGGTCCAGAAATTCTCCAACGCGGACATGACAGTGTCGCGTCTAGGCGTATCGTTGCGCACGATTTATCTGAGGCACTTGCTGATGCTTCAATCCGACTCGGCACCTCAGTAGAACTGCCGTTGGGCCAGGTAATGGCGGTTCTAGCGAAACTGGACCTTCCGCTCGCCTTGGCAAACTCCGCAAGATGGGACGATAGCAATCTCGTGGGCTTCCGAGACAGCTTATCCCCCGCACTTAAGGCCGGGATCGCAACCGGAGAACTGGCACCGGGTGTGGCGATGGCACTGGATCTCCTGAGTGGAGACCAAAGCGTCATCGAAGCTTCGCTGGACCGACTCGATGGTGCTATGGAGTCGGCAGCCCTTGCCGAGGAGGCGGCTTGGGATGTTCTGATTCGGCACGGTCGGCAAGATAGCGCAGAAGTGGTCACTCGGATCCGGGCGCTGGGCAGCCAGGGAACTTGGGGGCGGGCGCTTGCAGAGCAGCATGAATTTGTCAGCCTTATGTCGGACCCTTTAACGGATCCCGCTAATGACTACAAAGTCAAGAGAGCGGAGCCGCCAGTGTCCCTGCGGCGGACCTGGACGAAGGAGGTATTGCTCGACACGAAGGCATTTGAACAGGAATTGAGGGCGGCGCTTGAAGATTCCCGCGCCAGGAAGCTATACGTGTCAGCGTCCGAAGTGATAGATGGGGCCGCTGACCACGTCTCCATCCGTGATCGGATCGGCTTTCTCAAAGTACTCTCTGGCGTGAGGGTGGACGGCGGGAGAGAGATCGTAGAGAAGCTGCTTGAGCTTCTTGAGCGATGGAACTCCCCTGCAGTCCGCGCTTGGGCGGCATCGGAGCTACCGGACTTAATCGTCACGAGGCTCCCGGATTTCTTGTGGCATACATTCACAGGGACGACGTCACTTCCAAGAGCGCTCAAGTGGGCTGCGTTGGCTTCTGGGCCCACCGTGGACGTGCTGCTTCGTGGTGTCGAGCTGCACGGCGAGGCTGTCGGAGGAGAGCAGGTCTTTGCGTTAGCAGCGCTCATCGCGGGGCACATCGAGCCAAAGGACGCTGCTGCCACTGGCGCTTGGTATGCCCACCGGCTTGCTGAGCGCATAAAGCCCGAGGATAAGGACCAACCTGAGCTGAGCCTCGACCTTCCTCAGTCGGCCCCGGTGGCAGTTGCACGCCTTCTCTACTCCTGTCTCGGGGACTACGACGTGCGCACGCGCTGGAGAGCTGCCCATGCTGTTAGGCGCCTGGCAAGAGTAGGCGCGGATACCGAACTACGAGCACTCATCGCTGAGTACGGCCGGCGAGCTGAGGGGGTGTTCCGCTCGCCTCAGCATGAGTTCTACTGGATTGCCTCGCGGCTTTGGTTCGCTATTGCCTGGGATCGCATTGCATGCGAGCTTCCTCAAGTCGGAAGCTTGGCTGGCAAGCAGTTGCTCGCCATCGCGCTGGATATTTCATTCCCCCATCTTCTGGTCATTTCGTTTGCCCGAGACGCCTGCCTTAGACTCGCGGCGGCGGGCAGTCTTGTGCTTGATTCGTCCGAGCTGCAGCGACTAACGGAAGTGGGGCGGTCACCTCTAGCACCAGAACCAGCAGACGATGAGCGCCCAAGAGGCCGGCAGCGTCAGCTCGATGATTCGCAACGACGCTTCCACTTCGATCCAATGGATACGATCCCATACTGGTACGATCCGATGGTCCGAAGCTTTGCCAAGATCTCGCAAGATCAGCTGTTGAACGTGGCCGAGACCTGGATCATCGATCGTTGGGGGTACCCGGGCGAAATAAGGTCATACGAGGCGGAGCGGCGGCGTGACCGCTTCACGGAACGAGATTGGTCCAAGACCAGCAATCGTCATGGCTCCAATCCTACTCTAGAGCGCCTAAGCACCCATCTTGAATGGCATGGGCTTTGGTGTGCTGTCGGAGAGCTCCTCAAAAAAGAGCCGCTCGCTGCTGGAGAAGAGTCAGACTGGGATAGCCTGAAACGACGCCTCGCAGACCAAATGCTTACGCAGCCGCCGCTATGGTCCTCCGATCTTCTGGGACCAGTTCCCTTGCGGAAGGACTTCTGGCGCATCCCACAAGAAACGCTGGGGGACTGGGTGCCGCAGGTCTCTGAAGGCCGTTTACGTACCGAACTTACGCCAGCTGACCGACCCGGCTACGTCGCTGTTGGGGGCACATGGCATATCCGGGCTTCTGATCGGACCGAAACTCTCTCGCTATCCAGCGCTCTGGTGGGGCCGGAATATGCGGGCGCCTTAGTGCGGGCGTTGCAGACGATGGGGAGCGCCTGGGACTACTCAATTCCTCGTGAGAATGAAGAGGATTTTCATGAAAGTGCGAGCGAGGAGTACAGGATGATTCCTTGGCTGCGCTGTCCATCCTCCGATGGGGGCGTTGATCACCTCGATCCGTTTCGTGGCAACGCTAGCCTAGTTGACTGGATGCCCGGTCAGCTTGTGAGTAACTCGTGCGGGTTGATTCGCGACAACATCGGCCGGAGGGCTTGGTCTGCACCAGGTAGAAGCCCCATGTTTGTTTACGAAGTTTGGGGCGACGACTACGGGGATGATGATCAATACTACGCAGGCCTCGCGGTGTCCGGATCCAGGCTGTTGGTGGATAGTGCACAACTGAGAGAGTTCCTGCAGCACCAGGAGCTTGAACTTTTGATCGAAGTGGAGGTGAGTCGTGAAGGACGCAGCAATCAACGAGGAATTGACCCGGAAGGTAAAGTACCCGAAGCCACGTATGATCGAGTTTACCGCCTCGACGCCGACGGAGGGCTTCATGCAGCCGAAGGGTGTGTTGGAGCTTGGACGGGCTATAGTCCGTGAGCTTGAGATCGATGCGCGTGGAGAGGTCTTGTCCCGCTGGATGGCGCATCATCTTGCAGAACTAATTGAAAAGGCAGAAGTTGCTGAAGGAGTTGAAAAGCATGAGGCTGAACAACGCGCAGTTGAGCTGATCCTCAAGCTTTGGGTTAACAGGCGCGCATTACCCACGCCGGCGGATCCAATGAGTGGCTATGCCGATGCAATAAAGGTACTCGGGGCTATGCTCCCGACCTCAAATCCTTGGCGCGGGCTCAAGCGGATTAGCTCGGCAGATGATCTTCTGTATGAAATGTTCGGCGTCTTGGCCGCTCTTGTTATGAGTGGCCTTCTGCTCACGCGCCCATTGGAAATGCGGAGGATCGACGAAGTCGAATGGAGTGCGTTGTCCGACGAGGAGAAATTCTTGTCCGATCTCTTGGCGCGCTGGCAAGGCTTCTTAAAGCCAACGATGCCGGTCGGCAGCGACATCGAAGTCTTCCTCGCCAGCCTGGAGGCGCTCCATACGGAGCCCAACGTCGTTGCGCAAGCGCCGATCCTAGAGCCAAGCGATGATGATGATCCTGATGCTCAGCGGCGGGAGATTCTGGCGACCGTACAGATGTTCCAAGAGCGACTTGGGGAGCTTCTGAAACGCCTGAGTAGCTCAGTAGATACGGATGCTGGGGATGAAGACTGCGAGGAAGACGAAGAGAGTAACGATAGCTAGCTAGCAGGTCGGGCATGGGCAGGCTGGCCACGTCGGCAGGCACGGCCTTGGGCAACGTGCGCTCACCCAGCCCGGCGCATGCTTCCAGCAGTGTCCGCGCGACGCGCACGTCGGCATGCCCGGCCAGGCCGGCTTCGGCGGCGTTTTCCGGTGGCACGATCAGGGTGCGACCTAGCCGGGCAGCGGCAAGCGCGGCAGGCAGCACGCCGTTCACCCCGCGCAGTTCACCGGTCAGCGCCAGTTCGCCCAGGAATTCGTAGCGCGATAACACCTGCGTATCGATTTGCCCGCTGGCGGCGAGGATGCCCAGCGCGATGGCCAGATCAAAGCGTCCGCCTTCCTTGGGAAAATCTGCAGGTGCCAGGTTGGTGGTGATGCGGCGCTGTGGAAATTTGAACTACGAACAGACGATGGCCGCACGCACGCGGTCGCGCGACTCGCGCACGGCGGTTTCCGGCAGGCCCACCATCGGGTGTGCGACAGGCGCCGGAGAGAAGCACTTCAATGTGGACGTCAGGCGCTTTTACGCCAGCACGGGCACGGCTATGGACCACTGAGCGTATCCCGTACCGTATCTCTGTTCCTGATATGCACCACTTGGAATAGTGGGTGGGGACCATCAACGGCTTCACGCCACTAAGTCTAGGCGCTCTGACGCTATCAAGCCCTGTGCATCGTCGTGCAGGAAATTTTGGTCAGTTTGATCATCCGTGGTGCTGCGCGATTGCGATAGCTCATCCACCCCTACCACGATCCAACTGCCGATACCCGATCGCCTCGGCCACATGCGCCGTCCGAATGTCCTCACTCCCCTCCAGGTCGGCCACCGTCCGCGCCACGCGAAGAATGCGATGCATCGACCGCGCGGACAGCTGCAGCCGTTCCACCGCATCCTCCAGCAGCTGCCTGTCCGGTGTGGACAGCCGACAATGCTGCGCCAGCTCGCCGGGTTGCAACTGTGCATTGGCTTTCCCGCTACGACCCAGCTGCACTTCGCGTGCCGCCACGACTCGCGCCCGCACCGTGCTGCTGTCTTCGCCGCACGGCGTGTCATCGCGGAGTTCGTGCGGCTCCAACCGCGGCACCTCCACATGCAGGTCGATGCGGTCCAGCAGCGGGCCGGACACGCGACCGCGATAGCGCTGGATGCCATCCACGGCGCAGCGACAGCGTCCGCTCCGGTCGCCCGCCCAGCCACAGGGGCAGGGATTCATCGCCGCCACCAGCTGGAAGCGGGCGGGAAATACTTCACTGCGTGAGGCGCGCGCGACCACCACCTGGCCGGACTCCAATGGCTCGCGCAGCACCTCCAGGGCGTGCCGGCTCCATTCGGGCAGTTCATCCAGGAACAGCACGCCGTTGTGCGCCAGCGATATCTCGCCCGGACGCGGGAACGAGCCGCCGCCCACCAGCGATACCGCGCTGGCGGTGTGGTGCGGTGATCGGTACGGGCGCTGCCGCCAACGCGCGGTGTCGATGCCGCCGCCGGTGCAGGACGCCACCGTGGCGGTCTCCAGTGCCTCCAGCTCGGTGGCGTCGGGCAGGATGCCGGGCAACCGCGAGGCCAGCAGCGTCTTGCCGCAGCCCGGCGTGCCGATCAGCAACAGGTGGTGGCCCCCGGCAGCGGCTACCTCGAGCGCTCGCCGTGCCTGCGGTTGGCCGCGTACGTCGCGCAGGTCGGGCATGGGCAGGCTGGCGACGTCGGCAGGCAGGGCCTTGGGCAATGTGCGCTCGCCCAGCCCGGCGCATGCTTCCAGCAGCGTCCGCGCCACGCGCACATCGGCGTGCCCGGCCAAGCCGGCTTCGGCGGCGTTTTCCGGTGGCACGATCAACGTGCGGCCAAGCCGGGCGGCGGCAAGCGCGGCAGGCAGCACGCCGTTTACCCCGCGCAGTTCACCGGTCAGCGCCAGTTCGCCCAGGAATTCGTAGCGCGACAGCACCTGCGTATCGATCTGCCCGCTGGCGGCCAGAATGCCGAGCGCGATGGCCAGATCAAAGCGGCCGCCTTCCTTGGGCAGATCGGCCGGAGCCAGGTTGATGGTGATGCGGCGCTGGGGAAACTCGAACTGCGAACAGACGATGGCGGCACGCACGCGGTCGCGCGATTCGCGTACGGCGGTTTCTGGCAGGCCCACCATCTGGGTGTGCGGCAGGCCGCCGGAGAGCAGTACTTCAATGCGGACGGCAGGCGCGTTGACGCCTGCGCGGGCACGGCTGTGGACCAGCGCCAGGCTCATGCGGTTACCGGGGTTGCTTGGGATGGGGGCGATGATGGCGGCTGCGAGAAGGCCGGTATGTAGGCGTTCGCACCGGCGTGGCGTCGGGCTTCTTCGGTCGCGGGCGTTCATCCGCTGCCGCTAGACTGGACGCCCCCCTGCGCCGCCCGAACATTCAACCTGATGGATATGCCGCACCACCCCAGCCCGGTCCGCCTCATCGCCATCGACATGGATGGCACCCTGCTCAACCCGGCCCACAAGCTCACGCCGCGGGTGAAGCAGGCCATCGCCGCGGCCCGCGCGCAGGGCGTGCGGGTGGTACTGGCCAGCGGCCGGCCGGTGTCCGGGCTGGCACCGTTCCTGGCCGAGTTGGGCATCGAGGGCGATGCGGAGTTCTGTATCGCCTGCAACGGTGCGGTGGTGGAGAACCTCGGCAGCGGCCAGCGCGTGGTCGAGTATCCGCTGAGCTTCGAGGACTTCCTGTTCTGCGAACGCATCGCGCGCGATCTGGGCATCCATTTCCAGGCGCTGGATGGCCGGCGCATGTACACGCCCAACCAGGACATCAGCATCTACACGGTGGCCGATTCGCACCTGTCGCACGTGCCGCTGTCGTACCGGCGAGTGGAGGACATGGACCCGGCGATGCAGTTCATCAAGCTGATGATGATCGACGAGCCGCACGTGCTGGACGCGGCGATTGCACGCCTGCCATCGGAACTGACCGACCGTTTCGCGGTGCTCAAGAGTGCGCCGTTCTTCCTGGAGGTGTTCGACCACCGGGCGGGCAAGGGGCCGAGCCTGCAGAAGCTGGCCGCGCACCTGGGTGTGGACGCGGCCAACGTGATGGCACTCGGCGATCAGGAGAACGACCTGACCATGCTGCAGTTCGCCGGGACCAGCGTGGCGATGGGCAACGCCATCGAGGCGGTGAAACAGACGGCGCGCTTCGAAACCGCGACCAACGCCGAGGACGGTGTGGCGCTGGCGATCGAGCGGTTTGTGCTGCAAACGGCCTGACGCGGGCCGGGCTCAGCCTGCCGGCGTATCGCTGCCGCGCGCTTCCAGCTCGGCCACGGTCTTCTCCAGCGCCTCGAGCTTCTCGCGGGTCTTGAGCAGCACCGCGCGCTGTACGTCGAATTCCTCGCGGGTGACCAGGTCCAGTTTGCCCAGCCCGGCCTGCAGCGCGGTCTTGAAGGTGGCCTGCAGTTCCTCGCGCGACTGGCGTAGGCCCGGCGGGACCATGTCGCTCAGGCGACGGGCCAGGTCATCGAGGTGGTTGAGGTCGATCATGCTACTGCTCCGCAGGGTATACGCTAAGGATAGTCCCCCACGCCGGCGCCGGCACTGACCGCGCGCATCGCGTTCACGGGGGGACAGGCGTTATCCTCGCTCGCCGGAATACAGGAGCCAAGCAGAATGAAGATGGTCATGGCGGTGCTCAAGCCGTTCAAGCTCGACGACGTGCGCGAAGCACTGGCCGAGCGCGGCGTCACCGGGATCACGGTCACCGAGGTGAAAGGCTTCGGGCGCCAGAAGGGACATACCGAGCTGTACCGCGGCGCGGAGTACGTGGTCGACTTCCTGCCCAAGGTGAAGATCGAGGTGGCCGTCACCGATGGCCAGGTCGAGGAAGTGGTGGAGGCCATCGTGAAGGCCGCCGGCACCGGCAAGATCGGCGACGGCAAGGTGTTCGTGTACGACCTGGGCAGCGTGGTGCGCATCCGCACCGGTGAGCTGGACGCTGACGCGCTGTAAGTTGGTTTGCCGGGCAGAGCCCGGCACTACGGTCCGCTGTAAGCGGGTGGGGTTGGTATGGCCGGAAACAGCGGCCGGGTTATGCGTGGCCCTTGAACCAGCGGTAGAAGCGCTTCCAGCCCACGCGCAGGCTGGCCACCCAGCGCGGTTCGGCCACCAGTGCGGCCTGCGATGGCGTGGGCGTCAGGCCGGTCAGGCGCTGGCGCATCTTCAGCAGGTTCTTCATGTCGCTGCGGCGCAGCTGGTGCGACACCGGGTGCACCGGCAGCCAGCGCGGGCTGCGCCAGGCCGAGGTGAAGTCCACCAGCACCGGCACCCCGCCGCTGACCATCACGTTGGTGCCATGCAGGTCGTTGTGGGTGATGCCGGCCGCGTGCAGGCGGGTGAGGGCGTACTGCAGCTGCTCGAACACTTCTGCGCCGACCGACTGGGCCGCGCTCAGGGTCTGGCCGGGAATGAACTCCATGCCCAGCGCCAGCCCGCCGATGGTGCCCAGCAGGGCCGGGGCATGCTTCCAGCCACTGAGGCGCTGCAGGATGCGGGCCTCGCGGCGCACCAGCAGGCGCGCCAACGGCGACAGCGGCGTGCCGCGGTAACGAGTGTAGTCCTTGACCACGGCCTGCTGGCCGTTGAGGCAGGTGCGGTAGACGTCCGGTTCAAGCAGGCGTTCGCCGCGCTTGAGCAGTTCGGCCGGGACGGTGTCGGTGCCGACACACGAAGCAACAGGAGTATTCATGGCGTTCTTTGGGCGACCCGGTGGTCGGCGCAAAGCGTCAGGCGTACCGGTGCTGCTACTGGGGAGGGGGGGGTATCAAGATTTCGTTAATTTTAATACTCACCAGTACACCAATCCAGAGAATGTCGGAGAAATGTCGTAGCCGGGGGTGGAACAGTTCGTCACGTGAAATCGGACAATTCTGTATCACTCGCTAGAATTGCGTTATCGATCAAGCGCTTGCGGAACGGCCGGCTGGGCAATGCGTTCAAGGAACGCCAGTAGTGCGTGGCGCAGCTGGTCAACGCCGGGCTGCTCGATCGGGAAATGACCGCACCGGTCCAGCAGCACCCGCTCGCGGGGTGTAGCCAGCCGGTTGAAGAAGCGGTCGCTGATCGCCACGGGTGTCCAGGCATCGGAGGCCGGGTGGACCATCAGCACCGGGCAGCGGTCGAACTGCTCCGGCTCCACGGCCGGGGCGGTGCCGAACAGGGAGGCGAGCAGGCCCAACGGGACCCGGTTGCTGCCGCCGAGTGGATCGCGACAGACCAGCGCGGTCAGCGCGGGATCGCGTGACATGCGGTCCATGTGGGTGAACCAGCGCACCGGCAGGCGCAGCCCACGGGTCAGCCGGCTCAACGGGCGCAAGGCCGGCAGTAGGGCGCGCATCCACGGGCGGCGCACCAGCGCGGCCTGCACGTGCGGGTCGCGCGGGTCGGCCAGGGTGGTCACGGCCAGTCCGCGTACCCAAGGCGATTCGGCCGCCACCAGGTAGGCCAGGTAGCCACCGATGCTGGCGCCCAGCAGCACGATGGGACGCGGTCGCCGCGCATGCTCGGCCTCGATCAACGCCAGCAGCGTGCGTTTCCACGCGGCGTAGTCCACCTGCGCCCATGCCCCGCCGCTGAGCCCTTAGCCGGGCAGGTCCGGCGCCAGCACCTCGTGCCCGGCCACCGCCAGGCGCTGGGCCAGCGGTGCGAACATCCGCCCGTAGCCGCCGGCACCGTGCACCAGGATGACGGTCAGCCCGGCGTCGGGCGGGCCGTGGCGATCCAGGTGCAGCGGGCCGTGTGGGCCGTCGATCCGGCACATGCGGGGTGCCTGCACGACGGCCGGCCACGGGGTCGAAAAAGCGTTGGTAGGCCTCGCTGAGGGGCGGGTAGGCGGCGGTGACGGGGTGGCGGTGCATCGGGGTAGTCCAGGCCCCGCGTTCAGGCACGGCGCGCTGAACAGGCCCCACCGCCCGCTTGACCCCGGCGCACCCGGTGCCGACCATACGCCGTTGATCGCGACATGGGCGGCCGCCCCTCTCTGGCACGTCCCCGCCCCCTGACACCTTACCGGTGCCGGTATCTGCCGTGCATCGCCCCCACGTTTCGGTTCCGGCCCTGCCGGAGGAAGACTGATGACCAAGATCGTGCTGGCAGCGCTGTTCATCGCCTGCGTGCTGTATATCCATTTCCGTGGCAAGGTGCGCGCGCGCTGGTCGCGGCAGCTGCTGGACCACTCCAGCTTCATGGCCCCCATCAACGTGATCATGTACATGTTCTCGAAGGTGCCGACCACGCCGTTCCTGGACCCGGGCAAGGAATTCCCGCAGCTGGAACCGCTGCGCCAGAACTGGCAGATGATCCGCGACGAGGCGCTGGCGCTGCGCGATGCGGACAAGATCGCCGCGTCCAGCACGTTCAACGATGCCGGCTTCAATTCGTTCTTCCGCCGCGGCTGGAAGCGCTTCTACCTGAAGTGGTACGGCCCGTCGCATCCGTCGGCCAAGGCCCTGTGCCCGAAGACCACCGCGCTGCTGGAGTCGCTGCCGGACGTGCGCGCGGCGATGTTCGCGCAGCTGCCCTCGGGCAGCGAGCTGCGGCCGCACCGCGACCCGTTCGCCGGTTCGCTGCGCCTGCACCTCGGCCTGACCACGCCCAACGACGATGGCTGCTACATCGTGGTGGATGGCATCAAGAAGAGCTGGCGTGATGGCGAGTGGATGATGTTCGATGAGACCTACATCCACCACGCGCACAACGAGACGCCCGACGACCGGGTAATCCTGTTCTGCGACATCGCCCGCCCGCTGCGCTTCGGCCTGCCGGGCCTGTTCAACCGCGCGGTGGCGTCCACGCTGCTGGCCGGTGGCGCCTCGCCGAACCTGCCGGGCGACCCCACCGGTGGGGTCAACAAGGCGTTTGGCGGCGTGTACAAGGTGCGGTTGAAGGCCAAGGCGCTGCGCGAGCGCAGCGTGGTGGCCTACCAGGTGATCAAGTGGGGCCTGGTGCTGGCGGTGATTGCCGGGATCTGGGCGATCTGAGGCCAGGGGTTCATGGGGTTGCCGGCCAGCGGCCGGCACTACCGGTACAAAAAACCCGCGCTGTCGCCAGCGCGGGTTTTTTGTTTGTCCGCATGCAACGCGGTTTCAGGGCGCACCGACCAACGGTCGGTGCCTGCCCCTTCACAGCCGGGGCCGGCCGATCAACACCGGGGCCGAAGGCAACCGGTAGAGCCGACCGTTGGTCGGCTGGCCGCGCACAGCGCGGCAACGATCGACACCGGCGCTTACCGCATCAGCCCTTCAGGGCCGCCGCCACGAACGGCGGGGTGACCAGCACGCCGGTGTGCAGCGCGGCGGTGTAGTACAGCGTGTCGAACGACTTGGCGGCCGCATCGGCCTGGCGGAAATCGAAGCTGCTCTCGCCCTTGCGGGCCAGGGTCACGCTCCACCAGCCGGTGGGGTAGCACGGCTGCGGGAACGGCAGGGTCTTGAACGAGCCGAAGCCCGCCTTGCCCATCTCGGTGCGCATTTCGTT
>Ga0308165_1005835_pt1 | contig 11182 bp, 7 predicted proteins | sample PhyWR2_FD_201032 | JGI IMG/M metagenome (GOLD analysis project Ga0308165, IMG submission 201032) | Phyllosphere microbial communities from UC Gill Tract Community Farm, Albany, California, United States - DLSLW.R2 | ecosystem: Host-associated > Plants > Phyllosphere > Unclassified | place: USA... | reverse complement strand
TAGCGCTATTATCGCCGGGCTGAAAAACGTAACAATAAATGAACAGCTTTTTTTGAAACCACCTCCTTAGTCTGCGCAATCTCCCTTGCGCAGACTTTCTTTTTTACAATCTAATTCTGCCAACTCGCCCCAGTCTTGCCTACACTCCATCTATACTTGTCGTATTCATGCTTCCTGACTAAGCTGATGTATGATGAGGATATTTATAATAATTCGAATGACGGACAAGCCAGAGGTGACTAATGACATTTCCAGTTTCATTAATAATACTTAATGGCAAAAGTGCCGAAAACGAACCCTTGCGTGATGCGGTGATGGCCCTGCGGGAAGAAGGTTATACGCTCCATATCCGCGTGACCTGGGAAAAAGACGATACCCCTCGCTATGTCGAAGAGGCTCTCGCCTTGCAGGTCGATACGGTGATTGCCGGAGGTGGGGATGGCACCATCAATGCCATTGCAACTTGCCTTGCCAGGCTTGAACCCAAAGTTCGCCCTGCCCTGGGAATTTTACCCCTGGGTACCGCTAATGACTTTGCCACCAGCGCCGGAATTCCTGAAGAAATAGAGCCCGCCTTACGCTTAGCCGTTGCCGCCAGAGCGGTCGATGTCGACCTGATTCAGGTCAATCACGAATTCTTCTTTATCAATATGGCTACCGGGGGTTTTGGTACCAAGATCACAACCGAAACGCCGAAAAAAATGAAATCACTGCTCGGAGGGTTATCCTATTTTATTCACGGCCTGATGCGCATGGATACTCTGAAACCCGACAGCTGCGAAATTCGTGGCGAAGATTTTCACTGGCAAGGCGACGCGCTGGTGATTGGTATAGGCAATGGTCGTCAGGCGGGTGGCGGTCAGCGACTCTGTCCGGATGCCTTGATCAATGACGGTTTACTGGATATACGGATCTTTACCGGCGAAGAGTTATTACCCGCCATAGTGACTCAGCTGACTGACGACTCAGAGTATTACGAATTTACGGAAGGTCGTTCCAAATGGTTTTCTATCACCGCTAAGAATGAAATGACCTTTAATCTTGATGGCGAACCGTTGAATGGTCGTGAGTTTCATCTTGAGGTTCATCCTCATGCGCTGGCATGTCGACTACCGCCTGACTGCCTGTTACTGAAATAGATCCGCCTTGCTATTTGCCTGAGTTAACGTCTCTCCCAGTCCGGGAGAGACGCACTGACTTATCAGGCAATAGTCACTTTTTTGTCCAGATAGACATCTTGCACGGCATTAATCAGTTTCACACCATCGGTCATCGATTTTTTAAATGCTTTACGCCCCAGGATCAGCCCCATTCCCCCGGCACGTTTATTAATCACGGCAGTACGAACGGCATCACTTAAATCGGTGGCTCCCCCTGACGCACCGCCAGAGTTAATCAGCCCCGCACGTCCCATATAACAGTTAGCCAGTTGATAGCGGACTAAATCTATCGGATTATCGCTGGTGAGTTTGGTATACACTTTCTCATCGGTATAACCAAAGTCCACAGCAGTATAGCCACCATTATTTTCGGCCATTTTTTGCTTCACAATATCGGCTCCAATGGTCGCTGCCAGATGGTTAGCCTGGCCGGTCAAATCAGCGCTGGCATGATAGTCGACGCCATCTTGTTTAAACTCCGGATTACGCAGATACGCCCACAATACCGTCACCAGGCCTAATTCATGGGCCCGTTCAAAAGCCGCTGAAATTTCTTCAATCTGCCGACGTGATTCGGGTGAGCCAAAGTAAATGGTGGCGCCCACAGCAACGGCCCCAAGATTAAAGGCTTGTTCTACACTGGCATACAGTGTCTGATCGTACTGGGTCGGATAGCTTAAGGTTTCGTTATGGTTGAGCTTCACCAGGAACGGAATACGGTGAGCATAACGACGTGATACTGAAGCCAGGACACCATAGGTTGATGCGACACAGTTGCATCCGGCTTCAATGGCCAGTTCCACAATATTCTTCGGATCAAAATAGAGCGGATTCGCCGCAAAGGAGGCGCCGGCAGAATGCTCCACGCCCTGATCGACAGGTAGAATAGAAAGATAACCTGTTCCGGCCAGTCGCCCGGTATTATAGAGTGTCTGCATATTTCGCAGCACCGCCGGCGGACGGTTATTATCAATCATCACCCGATCAACGTAATCATGCCCCGGTAAATAGAGATTATCAGCAGGGATAGTCATACAGCGGTGTTCTAACAAGTTAGCGGCTTCTTTACCCAGTAACTGCACAATATCAGTCATTATTCATCCTCATGGTCTGGCACAGTGAAATATGAATTTAATAATCTGAACATCTTGTTATTACGATAATATCTGCTAACCCTGAGGGACAGATATTATTTACTCCACGCTACTTACCCTAGCACATTCTGAAGAATTTGACGTGTTTGTCGTCCGGACGCCTTCTGCTACGCATAAATGATTTTTATCTATCACAGATCAAAGTGTAAGCTCCTTCCCGGCTGCTTTTCCCTCTTTTTTATGTGCAGTATCAATATGGTATGCCATAGTTTGTCCTATAATCTATAATGCCAGGTTATATAATGGACGAGTGAACTGTCAAAACAGCATTAGAGCAGGTTATTAGTCAACGAGAGCAAATGACACTTCAACACAAAAATTGTCCGCTTTCCTGTTAAGAAGAATTAGCGATTACCGCCCAGTAAGTTTCCTTTTGATAACAGTTATTGCATATGAAAATACAATTATCCACGAGCACCCTGGTACTGATCGTTTTTTCGGTAGCCATTAATGTCATCGGTAATCAGCTAAGTTCCGTGATTAAATTACCCATTTTTCTTGACTCAATTGGTACTATCATCAGTGCCTTAGTTGCTGGTCCGTGGATTGCCTTGTTGACGGGTTTACTGAGTAACATACTGAACAGTCTAATCGGTGGACCCATTGATCTCGCTTTCGCCCCGATTGCCATGATGATAGGCTTCGCTGCGGGCCTGCTTGCTCATGCCGGTTTATTCAGAACCTTACCGCGCGTGATTCTGTCTGGCGTGATTATCACTTTCGTATTAATTCTGGTTGCAGTACCCATTCGGGTGTACATGTTTGGCGGTACTTCGGCTAGCGGCGCAGACTTCTTTATCGCTTATCTGCACGCCGTGGGTGAAGGTTTGTTCATGTCGGTCTCCTTTTCCGTTATCGGCGCCAATCTGATAGACAAAATTCTCTCCGCCATTATTGCCTGGTGGCTGATCCGCCATTTGCCAGAGCGCACACTGCACTATTTTCCGCAGGTTGCCCCAGTGCGTTAGTCCTGCGCTCCACAAGCATTTCGACTAAAAAAATCTTCTCCGCGCTGAGAGTGGACTATACTTATTTTGTCGGCTTGGGACTGATTCGTTTTCACAGCCAGCTGACCCCATCCAGCTCCATTAGGAATTTTTCAACACAACAAAATCCTAATGAAACCACAAATATCGATATATTAATCCAATCTACATTATTTAAATGCAAAAAATTAGCAGATATAAATATAAAAAACAAAATTAGCAGAATCATAGCCTATTTAACAATCGAAGGGATATACTTTTAGAAATACCACGGATATAGTATTTCCTGATAGCAAATAGATAAGTTTCACTCTGCCTGTCTGGCAAATTCAAATAGTCCTTTATTATTGAATAAATAAAAACATATTTTGCTATCGCTTTCGATATGATTATATGAGTAATTTCACGCCCAAACAGTATCTAGAAAATCATCCCAATCAAATTCATCCATTGATTGCGCTGAGTAATTGCAATTTATTATAAATAAAAATTTATCTTATTAGTCTCTTTCTATTTTTTTTGAAAATTATCTTTTAATGTTGAACATTAAATTACCAGAGGATTTTTCAATGAATAGTAAAAGTACTGAGCAACAAACAGCTATACCTCCCGCGATAATTAAAAATGCTGTTAATAATAAAGTCTCACTAAACCAAACAGGTTTAACTGTTGTCATTCCTGCCGAGACTAATTTAAAACATTATGATTTACTCACTATCTACTGGAAAGGAAAAGATGGTATTAATAAAAGTTATCCTAAAGCAATAACTCAACAACACGAAGGAAAGGGTTTTATATATCATATCCCCCTTAAGAAGTTAGATAACTATTCTTTTTTAGATGTATGGTATTCATTTTATAAAACGGGCTCTACTGAAATCAAAACCTCACCCGTGACAACCATTGAGATTACACTGACAGAGAAAATAGCATCAATCATTGCAAACGAATCGGCTAAACAGCGTCGATATCAGAAAATGCATCATCATGAAGCAATCAGTCAGGCAGTCATATCCAGCCTTGATGGCCAGAAAAAAGCTGACGATATTGTTTATGCTAAAATACATCCTGCCATTGGTATCGGACGCGTAGGGAACAGCGAAGATGAATATTATATTGGACCTGAATACATTCATGAACCTCCACCACCTTTTGGATCAACTCGCGATGATACCGGCGCTATTAAGCGACAAGCTGCCAGGTTCAGGATTTTTGGTTATAACGAATATGGCGTGGCGGTGGCCGAATTAACGGCTGACAATGCCGAAATCACATGGGAAGTAGAACTCGCAAATAAAAAAGCCTCCTGGTATTGTTTTGATAATGCCATGGATCAGCCGGAGGGGGAATCTGTAGAACGCCGTAACCCATTAATTACTGGCGAACAACGCAAAACACTGGAAATTACCCCCACGGCTAAAAAAATAAGTGGCGCAGACCAGAGTGGTGTATTTTTTGATGACGGTGAATTTAAAAATGTCCCCGTTGAACTCGGTGAATTATTAACAGATAGCGAGGGACATTTATTAGTCCTGGGTGGTCATGGTCTATCCGCCTCACCAAGCGGAGCACCATTATTGCTCACGGGCTCTAACGGTAAGGAAATTAACTTTAATAACTCGGTTGACTGGTATGATGATACCTCTGATGGCCCCGTTTCAGCGGAGGTGAAACTCGACGGAAGAAATATTCCTGTGATTGATGCCTGGGTGGTTATTGGCCCACCAGATTATGCTCCTGGTATTATTGCCTTTCGTTCTATGTATGACATGATTAAACAGTCAACGTTGGATATTGATCAGGATACCTCTTATACCAACGATATTGTGCCGTTATTATTCAACCTGTCTAATCTCCAATGGGTCAATGTGGGTTTCGCCCGAATATTTGGCGAGGGGGGTTTATTTCCAATAGATTCGGAACTGATTAAAACACTCGCCAAACCAGATAGCTATATCGAGCGTTTTAAGATCTTCGAACAATTCCGGGCCCCTGATGATGAGAGTGTCGAAGGTGGTGATGAGATGAAATGGCCGCAGCTGTATGGGGATGCATTTCACCTACCCATGTCAGACGAGCTTGGCGTTCTTCTTCCAGTGTCCCCGGAAAGCTATGAACATCTTGTCAACTTTGTTAATGGCGATTTTATCAATGACCTTAAATATGATGAAGTCTTCGGTGAAGCCAAATTCCCAACTGAATTTTATGTTAAACCTGTTGATGATTTACCGATTGCCATGCAGCCCTCCGCCCTCGATAAGGGTCCCTTGTCCTATTGCTGTGCCGATGCTTTTCATCCTGGCTGTGAACTGACCTGGCCGATGAGACATCCATCGTTATACAGCGATTTTCTACGCATTAAACGCCGTGAAGAAAACGATCCGGAACGAGATTATGGCGATATCCTGACCCCTGAAGTAGCCTTATCTGAAGACGGACCGCTTAATGCCCAAACACCCGGCGGGCTGAGTCGCTGGATGGCTGTGCCCTGGCAGGGAGACACCGCCCGCTGTCGTTCAGGTTATGACAAGGATTTTCACCCCTATCTGCCGTCTTTCTGGCCCGCGAAAGTACCCAATGAAGTTCTTTCTGAAGCCAACTACGACATCTACTTTAATGACCATACCGATCATAGTGCAAAACAGCGAAAAGAAGCTTTTCAGACACGCGACTACTGGCAACGTGGATTCTTATTAGAAGGTATGGATAACGAAGCCGTAATGCAAATGACAGTTGAGCGCTTTGATGAGTTAGGCATTGTACAGCGCTGCCCGGCCTCTGATGAGGATCTGGCACTACGAGATAGTGTGTTTGTTGAGCAACTAAAACCGGGAGCAGAACCTTTCCCTGCCGCCGTTGCCGCTTTTAGTAGCCGTATAGACGGTAGCGAAGTGAATGACAGAGAGGCACTACTCAAACAACTGGGATGGACACAAGAACAATGGGACAAATTCAGGCGAACTCGTTAACCCATCTGCATTGTGATGCAGTCATTGTCGGAGGGGGACCCGCAGGTGCTGTTGCGGCCAGGGGGTTATCCCTGTGTGGGAAACAAGTTGTGTTGCTGGATGCAAGTCAGATTACCCGGCAAAAAATAGGCGAAAGTTTGCCGGGTGCGGCTCGTCCCATGCTGAATAAACTGGGTTTACTGCCATGGGTTGAAAACTCAGCCTCTTTAACGAATAAGGGTAATTTATCCAGCTGGGGCGATAGCAGGTTAAGGGAAACCGACTTTATTCGTGATCCCTATGGTTGTGGATGGCACCTTGACAGACAGCATTTTGAGCAGAATCTGCGTCATGCTGCGGTCGATTCGGGCACGTTTTTGCTAAGAGCACGGCTATCTTCTCTTAGCGAAAACGATGAGGGGATACATATTCAAGCGGGGAAATTCAACATTTCAACGCAGTGGATGATTAATGCCTGCGGCAACTCACCTTTTGTTACTGATCAATTAGGTGTAGTCAGGCAAAAAGATGCCCCTTTATTTGCAATCTATACCTGGTATAGGGGTGATGACCCGGACACGCGTAGCATTGTGGAAGCGGCACCTTCCGGATGGTGGTACACCGCCGGATTGCCAGATAATCAACGAGTGCTGGCCTTTTTTACTCTGACAGAACACGCAAAAATCTTGTTACGTGACAAGCATCATTTTATCTCAGCGTTAAAAGACACCACCTATATTTCTAAACAAGTTATTCAGGAGAATATCTCAACAGCACAATTGCATATTATCGAGGCCACAGCAGGTTATCTTAAACAAGCGGTAAGTTCGCGCTGGATAGCCGTAGGTGATGCCGCCGTATCGTTCGATCCTCTATCCTCACAGGGGATCTATAACGCAATCTATACCGGATTGCGTGGGGCAGAAGCGGTAAATGCTGTATTAAATAATAATGATCGTTCTTTACTTGTTCAATATGATGAAAGAATAAAATCTATACGTGACGCCTATCGTCAGGAAGTGAGTCAATATTATCGACAAGAACAACGATGGTCTGAACATTTATTCTGGAAAATTCATCAGGCAGAAAGAAAGTAATATTTTAGTCACACTAGGGAAATCATTAAATTACATCAAAAAAATAAATATTTCATATTCTGTTCAGCTATATAACCCTGCATATTAATAAGTGAAACTGACTTGTTAATATGCAGATCATCATTTTTATTACATTTTTTATAGGTGATATTATGAGCGATGACAATAATAAAGACATAGCACGCAATAATCAGAGTATTCAGCCCGCCTCTGATAGCGCTGCAATAGAAGATATTCGCCGTATGTTTGTTGATGAAATACAGGTACCACGTATCGTGGATCAGAATCAGACCCCAGCTAAACGTGCTGCTTTTGCCAAGACCCATGGTGTGATTTCCGCCTTATTTGAAGTCATTGATCCTCTTCCGGACCAATATAAAGTAGGTATATTTAGATCCGGCTATAAATACCCTGCCTGGGTCAGATACTCAAGTGATATTGCGCAAACAGCGGCAGACCTTAATTCTACAGTAGGTATCGGTATTAAACTTTTCGGTATTTCAGGAAAGAAATCAATGGGCCCGGATGTGTATGGCAGTACCGTGGATTTTATATTACAGAATACAGAAGTTTTTTTTGCCTCCGATGCCGAAGATATGGCTAACTTCAAAAGCGCAGCAATGAGCGGCAAACTGGATGCCTTCCTGGAAAAAAACCCAGAAATGGCCGCTGTTTTAGCCAGTATGAAGAAAAGAGTTGATACTCTTTTAGGTGAGCCGCTCTGGAGTTGCGTTCCTTTTAAGTTTGGTGATAACTATTGCAAATTTAAACTCCATGCCATAACACTTCCAAAAACAGATCACAAACCCGACTTTAGTGCCACAGATTATCTCGGACATGATTTAGCATATCGATTAATAAATAATGAGATCAGACTCGATTTTTACGTACAACTACGTAATAATCCGAGAACACAATCTATTGATGATGCCCGCAACCTTTGGGATGAAAGCGAAGCTGTTCCCTTTAAAATAGCCACATTAAAGTTTTACAAGCAAGATATCAGAACCAGACAACAGCAAGAATATGGCGAGTCATTATCTTTTAATCTCTGGCGAACCCTGGCGGAAATGGAGCCAGTGGGGAGTATCGCTGAAGCCAGAAAAGTGATTTATCAATCATCAGCGGAAGTACGCCGAAATGTTAATGGACAAAGTATTGGAGAGCCGGATAAACCAAGAAGCTATCAACTAGCTAATCAACCTGCTTTTACCCCTACTCTTCAAAATCCCTGGCCGATTGGAACGCTAGGTAATACCACTGAAAATTTCAGAGGATTTGGCGCAATTACTATTTTACCAAACAAAGATGAGCAACTTAATGAATTAACAATAAGTGCTCGCGATGTAACAAACAATATACTGGTAAATCAATCGATAGATTCAATCGGAATAAAAACCAATGAAGGCATTAACTATACCAACACTCTAGCAACTACGGGCTCATTAAGAGTCTTATTTGAAAAACACATGATGCGGAGTGTCATTTTAAATATAATCACAGACTCTGCTTCACCGGATGCATCTCATTTAAAAATAGATGCTTATCGTGATAACACGAGAGTGGCGCTGAATAGCGTCACTTCGATAAATGGACAGATGATCATAGAATCACGCACAGGTGCTCCATTTAATATAATTACATTCACCTTTGACAATAATATAAATAGTTTTAATTTAAATAATTTCGTTATGACTTTTGCATAATATTTCCTGGCTGTTATATTAACCTAATATAGAAGAAGATTTTCTATTGCGCAAATTATCATGCTGACTGATTAAGCCTCCATAGCCACGGAGGCTTAATTTTGCTCTGCCCTTATTCAGACACTCTTCTTTACAGGCTCATTTTTCAATTTTATGTCCCTTTCATAGTTAGCAGCTGATTCGATTCACTTCATCAAAAATGTGAAGATGTTCATAACTTCATCACAAAGGTATTTAAAAGGTATTATCAAATGGTACTATCCAAACGTACCTTACCTGCCATGAAGGATTTGAAAATGAAAATAACAGCCAAGCTATCGTTCATGATGTTTGTCGAGTGGTTTATCTGGGGAGCCTGGTTCGTTCCCCTATGGTTATGGCTCAGCAAAAGCGGCTTTACCGCCGGTGAAATCGGCTGGTCCTACGCTTGTACGGCCATTGCCGCTATTCTCTCACCGATTCTGGTGGGTTCTCTGACAGACCGTTTTTTCTCAGCACAAAAAGTTCTTGCTGTATTAATGTTTGCCGGCGCAATTCTGATGTACTTCGCCGCCCAGCAAACTACTTTTGCAGGATTTTTTCCGCTATTACTGGCTTATTCTCTCACCTATATGCCGACCATCGCCCTCACTAACAGCATCGCCTTTGCCAACGTGTCGGATGTCGAGCGCGACTTTCCGCGCATTCGTGTAATGGGCACTATTGGCTGGATAGCATCCGGGCTGGCCTGCGGCTTCCTGCCACAAATGCTGGGCTATAACGATATCTCGCCAACCAATATTCCCTTACTGGTCACCGCGGGGAGTTCAGCCGTGCTGGGTGTATTCGCCTTTTTTTTACCCGATACACCACCGAAAAGTACCGGAAAAATGGACCTCAAGGTTATGCTCGGACTGGATGCCCTGATCCTGTTGCGGGATAGAAATTTCCTCGTCTTTTTCTTCTGTTCTTTCCTGTTTGCCATGCCGCTGGCGTTTTACTACATCTTCGCCAACGGGTATCTGACAGAAGTCGGGATGAAAAACGCCACCGGCTGGATGACTCTCGGACAGTTCTCCGAAATCTTCTTTATGCTGGCTCTGCCCTTTTTCACTAAACGCTTTGGTATTAAAAAGGTATTATTACTGGGTCTTATCACCGCCGCCATTCGTTATGCCTTCTTTATCTTCGGTGGTGCGGAAGAATACTTCACCTATGGTCTGCTGTTCCTGGGCATTTTGCTTCACGGCGTCAGTTACGACTTCTACTATGTGACGGCCTATATCTATGTTGATAAGAAAGCACCTGTGCATATGCGTACTGCCGCTCAGGGCCTGATAACGCTGTGCTGTCAGGGTTTTGGCAGCCTGCTCGGCTATCGTCTCGGCGGCGTGATGATGGAAAAAATGTTTGCTTATAAAGAACCGGTTAACGGTCTGACATTCAACTGGGCAGGCATGTGGACTTTCGGGGCAGTGATGATAGCCGTGATAGCCGTATTATTTATGATTTTCTTTCGCGAATCGGACAAAGAGATCTCGGCCATTAAAGTCGACGAACGCGATATTGCACTGACACAAGGGGAAGTAAAATGAAAGCAGAACGTATTCTCGGTGCCCTATATGGGCAAGCATTAGGGGATGCGATGGGCATGCCGTCAGAGCTGTGGCCAAGAACACGTGTTAAAGCACACTTTGGCTGGATTGACCGCTTTCTTCCGGGACCAGAGGAAAATAATGCGGCCTGCTATTTTCAGCGCGCAGAGTTTACTGACGATACTTCGATGGCGCTTTGCCTTGCTGACGCATTACTGGCACGCAATGGCCAAATCGATCCGGATCTGATTGGCCGTAATATTCTGGACTGGGCGTTGAAGTTTGACGCCTTCAATAAAAATGTCCTCGGACCCACTTCGAAAATTGCCCTTAACGCGATTCGTGATGGAAAACCGGTGGCGGAGCTTGAAAACAACGGCGTGACGAATGGGGCGGCAATGCGTGTCTCACCGCTGGGCTGCCTGTTGCCCGCGCAAGATCTTGATACCTTCATTGATGAGGTTGCACTTGCCTCCAGCCCAACCCATAAGTCCGATCTGGCTATTGCCGGAGCCGTGGTCGTAGCCTGGGCAATATCACGGGCTATTAACGGCGAT
>Ga0308165_1005834_pt1 | contig 11185 bp, 10 predicted proteins | sample PhyWR2_FD_201032 | JGI IMG/M metagenome (GOLD analysis project Ga0308165, IMG submission 201032) | Phyllosphere microbial communities from UC Gill Tract Community Farm, Albany, California, United States - DLSLW.R2 | ecosystem: Host-associated > Plants > Phyllosphere > Unclassified | place: USA... | reverse complement strand
ATTCCAAAACGTAAAGTGAAGAGTGTTAAAATAATATTAAAGGATACATTAACGTATCCTTTAATATTATTTAATAATAAAACACACAGTAATAACACCACGTAAAACCCTTGTAAAAATCACAAGACAAATTAATTATTACTGTAAATTAAAACCGTAAATGGTTATATTTTACAGAGATTAAAATTATCCTTTAGTATGGTTTATTGATATTTTTTATTAAGCATTAGATTTATTTTACCTGAGTTGATTTAATATTCAGGATTTATAAAATTGAAAACAATGACCTCCACCCCTCACGATGCTACCTTTCGCCAGTTCCTGAAAATCCCAGATATCGCCCGGGACTTTATGGAGATTCATCTCCCCACAGGGCTACGCGCTATCTGTGACCTCAGCACGCTGAAACTGGAAAATTGCTCTTTTGTTGAGGAAAACCTGCGTCAGTATTTCAGTGACGTACTTTATAGTTTGAAGACTGTCGATGGCGATAAAGGATATGTGCAGGTTCTGATTGAACATCAGTCCAGCCCGGATAAACATATGGCATTTCGTATGATCCGTTACGCTGTCGCCGCCATGCAAAGTCACCTCGATGCAGGCCATAAGAAATTGCCGCTGGTGATACCGGTTCTATTTTATACCGGTAAACGTAGCCCCTATCCTTATTCCACTAACTGGCTGCAGGAATTTACAGACCCGGAACTGGCAAAAAATCTTTATAGTAGTGCCTTCCCACTGGTAGATATCACCATGATCCCGGATGAAGAGATCATGGAACACCGCAGTATGGCAGCCCTGACGTTACTACAAAAACATATTCATCAGCGTAATTTGACAGTATTTATGGATAAACTCGTGGCAGTATTACTCACTGACCATCTGGCCTCACCTCAGGTGAAGACGCTGATAAACTATATTATTCAGGCGGGTGAGACAGCTGATGCTGAAGCCTTTATCCGTGAACTGGCTTTACGGGTACCGCAACATGGAGATGAACTGATGACAATTGCACAACAACTGGAGCAGAAAGGTAGAAAAGAAGGGATACAGCTAGGTGAACAACGCGGTATAGCTCTGGGCGAGCAACGTGGTATAGCTCTGGGTGAACAGCGTGGTATAGCTCTGGGTGAACAGCGTGGTATAGCTCTGGGTGAACAGCGTGGTATAGCTCTGGGTGAACTGCGAGGTGAGCAGAAGGAAAAACGGAGTAATGCCTGTAATATGTTACAGCATGGCTTTGACTACGATATGGTGATGAAAGTAACGGGCCTGAGTATGGAAGAGTTGGCGGCACTCAACAGCTAAATACTTTACTCAGCGTTTATTATTCTATATGTTCATCATATTCCAAGTTGCTCAAGGCTATCGTCGAAAAACGTGCGAATCACATAGCCTGTGTATGCAGATTGTCATACTTCGTTCCAAGCCAATAAGCAACTCGAATTACTCTGAATATAACATACATAATTCGGGTGGCTTGTTGTCGTAAAGTGAGGGGCATTGAAATAAAATAAGTGACAAATAAATGTCGACTGGAATCTCTTTAATTATTATGAGTAATGTAATAAGTAGTATTAAGTCATTTTATTTCATAATAATTTATAGCGTTAATTAATGACTCTCAGTAACTTTAATATGTAAGTGATAATACATTACCCGATCTGACTTTTGTCTTAAATATATAAATTATTACTCGGTAGCAGGATTGATAGAACTATACCCAAAATAATTCGAGTTGCAGGAAGGCAGCAAGCGAAGGAATCCCGATGAGCTTACTGTAGTAAGTAATTCGGGTGAGTAAGCGTAGCCAACGCTCCTGCAGCTTGAAGTATGACGGGTATAAAGCCTTTATCCGTGAACTGGCTTTACGGGTACCACAACATGGAGATGAACTGATGACAATTGCACAACAACTGGAGCAGAAAGGTAGAAAAGAAGGGATACAGCTAGGTGAACAACGCGGTATAGCTCTGGGTGAACTGCGAGGTGAGCAGAAGGAAAAACGGAGTAATGCCTGTAATATGTTACAGCATGGCTTTGACTACGATATGGTGATGAAAGTAACGGGCCTGAGTATGGACGAGCTTGTGGCACTCAACAATTGAGCACTCTGCTCAGAGTACACCCTTCAGCCAGTTGCTTTGTTCTCCAGCCCTGCATATCTAGCTGAATTTATTCTCATCCATTTCAATTCCCAACAGGAACTCTGGTCACGCCTACAAGACTCCTTTGGCTGATTGTTGTCGCCCCGCAATAAGAATGATAATCTTTACCATCTTAATCTTTCCCCCGGTAACCCAGGCTGAATGCTGTGATACTTCAAGAACCAAATGCGTTGGTTCCCGCGAAAAAAAAATTCATCTTAATGGAAGATTTTCAACATTACGGTGAACGCTACAATATCGATTATCACTTCCCACAACATTGCCGAGAGGCCGCGCTGCATATTCCCGTGCTACACGGAGATGTCGAAGAGATGACGCTCGGCTCAGGCATCAGTCTTACACAGTCTGATGTGCAGGTTCTGGAGCCTTATGAAACCTTCTCCTGTCATGATTCCCCACTCTATATGCTGGTAGTGCTGGAGGGAAATGTGGTTATCTCTCATTATGGTCAGCAATATAACATTCGGCCGGGTATGACTTATGCCACGCGACTGTCGAGCCACCATGCTATGACGGTTCGCCATGTTGCCGGGCATAAACTCAGAACCCTTTCTCTGGGAGTCTCCCCCGGTGAGGCCTGGCACAGCAGTTTGCTTAAAACACTGTTACGAGAGTGGCAATCCAGCAATGCGCCATCAATGGCCTGGCAAGTCCCTGATTATCTGCTGGCCGGTTTAGCCCGCGCACAGCATGGTAGTGGTACCGGGGTGGCCCGCCAGTTGATCCTCGAAGGGCTGATTATGCAGCTGCTGGGACACGGGTTAAGTCAGCAGGAAATCATCAGCCGTCCCAGCGAGTTTACCCAGCGTTGTGAGCATCAGCGGCTGGAAAATATCCGTAAACTGCTCGAACAAGCTCCAGAAAAAGAGTACACCCTGAATGGGCTGGCACAACAAGCCGCCATGAGCCAAAGCAGCCTGCGCAGTAAGTTTCGTCTTGCCTATGGCTGTACCATTTTTGATTTTCTGCGTGACTGTCGTCTGGCACTGGCCCACCGCTATTTGCTGGAAGGGCACAGCGTCCAGCAAGCTGCATGGATGTCAGGTTATCAGCACGCCACTAACTTCTCTACCGCCTTCCGCCGCCGTTACGGTATGCCACCGATTGATATTCGCCGTAGCCGTTAATCTGACAGAAGTATGTCGACTGGCGACAGTTTGTCATTGCGCATATGCAACCTGACATTAAGCATATCTGTTTACCGTTTCAAAAAGGTAATAATTCTTATTAACAATTAGAATAGGCCTTTGGAGACTTTAATGTTGACTAAAACGCGTCTGGCACTGCTGGTAGGATTGGCTACCGGTAGTCTCACCTTCCCGGTGTTAGCACAGGAAAAAGCAAAAAACGATACTATCGTTGTCACTTCGAAAATGCAAAGTGGCGCCACAAAACTGGAAACCCCAGATATCGAAACCCCACAAGCGGTATCGATTGTGACTCGGGAGCAGTTTGAAGAGCAAGGCGCTACCAGCGTACGCCAGGCGGTAACCTATACCCCTGGTGTTTATAGCAACCAAATCGGTGCCTCAAATCGTTTTGACTATATTGTGATGCGCGGTTTCTCCGACGGCAGTCTGGACAATATCTACCTCGACGGGCTGAAGATGATGGGAGATACCAATTCCCATAGCTCACTGGTGGTTGATCCGTGGTTTTTAGACAGCATTGAAGTGGTACGCGGCCCGGCATCGGTATTGTATGGTCGTTCTTCCCCTGGTGGTATTGTTGCTCTGACCTCCCGCAAGCCGTCCTTCGATAACGGCGGCGAAATAAAGATGTTTGCAGGTAATAATAAACAGCGTGGTGCCATGTTTGATGTCACCGGTGCGCTGGATGATAATGACAGAGTGGCCGGCCGAATCAGCGGCATGACGCGTTATGCCGACTCGCAGTTCAGCCCTCTGAAGGAAGGACGCTATGCGCTGATGCCGAGTCTGACCTGGCGGATCACCGATAATACCCGCCTTGATTTGATGGCGTATCTGCACCGCGATCCTGAAGGAGGCAGTCACTCGGGCCTGCCTTATGAAGGGACGGTTGTCCCTCACAATGGTCAAAAAATCTCTAATACCTTCTATGAAGGTGAGTCCGACTACGATAAATACAACCGCCAGGAAAATATGGTCGGCTACGATATCGAACATCAGTTTGACAGTGGCTGGTCAGTGCGTCAGAAAGTGCGTTACCTGCATACTAAAGTCGAACTGAACCAAGTTTATGCTTCTGGCTGGGCAAATGAGACTGAACTTAATCGCGGTTATTCCGGCTCAGAGGAGCAGATGAATGCCATCACCCTGGATAACCATGTTGATGGTAGTTTTGATACCGGCCCACTGAATCATCGTGTCCTGATCGGTATGGACTACCAGGATCGTAGCAATCACACAACCGGATACTCTGATTATGACTTCCCAAAGCTGGATGCCTTTAATCCGATTTATAATGCTTACCCAAACAAGATAAGTATGGGGAGTCGCGAGCAGCACAAACTGCGTCAGACCGGCTACTATCTGCAGGACCAGATATCATTAGACCGCTGGCGTATGACGCTGGGGGGACGTTTCGATCAGGTGAAAATCTCAAATGTTAATAAATTAAACGACACCTCCAGCGGGCTGGATAAAAATAACTTCAGTAGCCGTGCTGCGCTGATGTATCTGTTTGATAACGGTATTGCACCTTATGTCAGCTACTCGACTTCCTTTACCCCAACCAGCTTCGTTGATGATAAACAACAATTGCTGAAACCGATGACCGGTAAGCAGTGGGAAGCCGGCTTGAAATATGAGCCAGAAGGTATCAACGCCCAGTACAGTGTCTCGGTATTCCGCATCAACCAGAAAAATATCGCCACCAAAGAAGAACCAGACTCCCCGTATCGTTCGATCGGTGAAATTGAGTCTGAAGGGGTTGAGCTGGAAGCCGTAGGTGAACTAACCGAAAACCTGCGCCTTCAGGCTGCCTACACGTATACCGATATCCGTTACAAGAAAAGTAGCCCGGAAGAGCAAGGTAAACGTGCGGTATATGCGCCACGTAATATGGCCAGTAGCTGGCTGAGTTATGATGTCCGGACCGGTCCACTGGACGGCCTGACGATTGGCTCTGGTGTGCGTTATGTTAATGGTATCACCAGCGATCGTCTGAATACTCATACCCTGCCCTCTTATACCTTGATAGATATGGCGGTGGGTTATGACTTATCTAAAGTGGGCATCAACGGTTTAAGCGCACAGCTTAACGTCAATAACCTGACTGATAAGCGCTACGTTGCCGCCTGTAACTCGCTCTCTTATTGCTACTTTGGTGCGGAACGCAGCATCGTTGGCAGCGTTTCCTGGAAGTTCTAATCTGTAACACCACCTTATTCGGTGGTAGCAGTGACTCACCTGTCGGTTATCTGGCAGGTGAGTTCCACCTCTGAAAGCAGTATTAACTGCACTTAACAATAAATTTCCTGATTGACGCCGTGGCAGAAACACATAATACTGTATATTAAAACAGTGTTATGGAGATAAGCCATGTTCGTCGAACTCGTCTATGATAAACGCAATGTTGCCGGTCTGCCTGGCGCGCAAGATATCATCCTTGCGGAACTAACCCGCCGTGTACAACGCGTATTTCCTGACGCTGCGGTGCGTGTTAAACCCATGCAAACCAACGCCGTGAACAGTGACTGCACAAAGTTTGAGAAAGAACGTCTTAACCGCTTAATTGAAGAGATGTTTGACGAAGCAGAATTCTGGCTGGTTAGCGAGTAACGACTATGGATAACATTATTATCTCCGGCGTACGCATCTATTTCCCCCGCCCGGGTGAAAGACTACCAACACCCTCAATGGATATCCGTACTTTTGCCATTAAAAACACCATTGATAGCCGCTGCTGCCTGCTGGATTTTCACAAGGGTCAGTGGCGGGTGTTATCGCTACCGGAATACCAGAACACGGGCAAAGCGATTATGGAAGCCGTCAAGCAAGGACAGGTAAAATGGCAGTAAGGGGACTGGGCTAACACCAGCCCCCTTGTATACTCAACACAGTACCCATTTCGTGTAGATGTTAACTGTCGTCTGGTGATGAGAATAGACTTATGCCCTTCCCCAACGCGCCAAATTTTTTCCGCATAACGCCCAGCCAACGCTAGCGAGATGGCAAGTAGCAGGCTGCCAGGCCCCGTGGTATACCCGTCGGCGTCATTATATTCAATATCCATATCCTAATGGGGCTTACTGCCCGATCGTCATATATCGCGCCGCAACGAGCACAATGACGTACTGTTTTACCTCTTCATACACATCTTGACATTCGTTACTTTATGCTCGAAGTACTGACCCCCACTTTCCTGGATGGTGATGATGATGAATAATTTGATGCAACAACTACAGTCCATGCTTGGGCAGAGCACCAAAAAGAACAATGAAGGGGGTTCTGGCCTGAGTAAAATGTTAGTACCTGGTGCGCTGGGTGGCCTTGCTGGCTTACTGGTTGGCAGTAAGTCATCGCGTAAACTGTTGAGTAAATATGGTAGCAGCGCGCTACTCGCCGGTGGCGGCGCGGTGCTGGGTACCGTGTTATGGAATAAATATAAAGACAGAATTCGTCAAAACGATCGGTCAGGTTCACAGTATGGCCAGCCCGCTGCGCCTGTCGATCAACGGATCCAACGATTGATTATGGCGCTGGTATTTGCCGCCAAAAGCGATGGTCATATTGATGCCAGAGAGCGGAAAATTATTGAGCAGAATATGCAAGAAGCCGGCGTCGGTGAACAAGGTGAGCGTCTGGTACAGCAAGCGATTGACCGACCGTTAGATCCTCACTTAGTGGCTAATGGGGTACAAAACGAAGAAGAAGCGCTGGAACTCTATTTTCTGAGTTGCGCCGTTATCGATATCGATCATTTTATGGAGCGCAGCTACCTTACCGCCTTAGGTGATGCATTGAATATCCCCCAGGATGTACGACAGAGTATTGAACAAGATATTCAGCAACAGAAGTCTGATATTACAGATTAATCACCGGCCTGACGGCCTGTCTGTTTATCGGCGGGCCAACAGGTCACCATAAAAAATCGCATCACAATTTACACCATCGCAGGCGCGATGCCGTCATCTGTACCGTTCCGCTAGTTGATAGTTAATACTTGGCAGCTAAACGTGAGTTCGGAATGGATAATTTTGCGTACTTTATATTTGCTCAACTCTCAAACTTTGCCTTTTGCAGCTCAGCAAACCGATCAGCAGTAATGATAAGGATATCCGGGGCGGAACGCCTTGTAATCGTCACAGGATGAGTTACGGCAGAATCAAGAACACTGGCAAATTTCTGGCGAACGTCGGAAAAGGAGCAGATAACCGATAAGCCCACTTGGTGGGCCTTTCCTTCGTCCTTTTCGTCCTTTTCCTTCTTATCCTGCCAATCGCTTATCGATAATGCGGATATCAAATGCGTACAGCCCACCAGCATCCGAGACTTCTTGCAGACCAGAATATGGTTTACCATGTATGGAACGGAGCTTAGTGTCACTGATAGCCATAATAATATTAGGCTACCATCCGAAATTGAGTTTGGTACAAATTTGGTACTCAATACGGTATGGACTAATATGGACAGTAAACAACACTTGAGCGCAAAAGAAGACATAAAAACGTGTTATTTATTAAACATTCAATTAAATAACCGTGAGTTAGACAACATAAGTGGACGTAAATAAACATTGAATAACTCAGCGCAACAACCGACCTTTTTGTTCCACGATTACGAGACTTTCGGTAAAAGTCCCTCTCTGGATCGTCCGGCACAGTTTGCTGCCCTGCGTACTGACAGTGAGTTTACTGTCATTGGCGAGCCCGAGGTATTTTTTTGCAAGCCAGCAGATGACTATTTACCTCAGCCCGAAGCAGTGATGATAACCGGGATCACGCCCCAGCACGCTTTGGCGCAGGGTGAGAATGAAGCAGCTTTTGCCCGGCGAATTCATGGGCTGTTTAGTACGCCAAATACCTGCATCATCGGCTATAACAATGTGCGCTTTGATGATGAAGTGACACGCAATATTTTTTATCGTAACTTCTACGATCCCTATGCCTGGAGCTGGCAAAATAAAAATTCACGCTGGGATTTGCTGGATGTCATGCGAGCCTGCTATGCCTTGCGCCCGGAAGGTATCGTCTGGCCTGAAAATGAAGACGGCTTGCCGAGTTTTCGCCTTGAGCACCTCACGAAAGCGAATGGCATCGAACACAGTAACGCCCATGATGCGATGGCCGATGTCTATGCCACGATTGCCATGGCGCAATTAGTCAAACATCATCAACCGCGGCTGTTTGATTACCTCTACAGCCATCGCAGCAAGCAGAAACTACAAACCCTGATTGATATTCCGCAGATGAAACCGCTGGTGCATGTTTCTGGAATGTTCGGAGCCTCACGCGGAAATACCAGCTGGGTAGCGCCTCTGGCCTGGCATCCTGATAACCGTAATGCCGTCATTATGGTTGACCTCGCTGGCGATATTTCCAGTTTACTGGAGCTGGATACTGACCTGCTGCGCGAGCGGTTATATACCCCGAAAGCCCAGTTGGGCGATGCCCCTGCGGTGCCGATTAAACTGGTTCATCTCAATAAATGTCCGGTACTGGCGGTAGCCAATACTCTGCGACCAGAAGATGCCGGGCGTCTGGGTATCGACCGCCAGCACTGTCTGACAAATTTAAAAATTCTGCGTGAACATCCGCAAGTCCGTGAAAAAGTGGTTGCTCTGTTTGCCGATGCGCCACCGTTTACGCCTTCTGAAGATGTTGATGCCCAGCTGTACAATGGCTTTTTTAGCGATGCTGACAGAACCGCGATGGGCATTGTGCAGCAGACCCCACCTGACCGGCTCGCGACGCTGGACTTGACCTTTGTTGATGCCCGAATTGAGCCACTGCTGTTTAACTACCGGGCACGTAACTGGCCTGAAACGCTGGACGAAACCGAGCAACGACGCTGGCTCCAGCATCGTCAGGACAGACTGAGTCACGAAGTAGTACAAGCCTATGTACTTGAACTGGAAGCACTGTATAACCGCTATGAAGGGGATGGCGAAAAGCTGAAACTACTGAAAGCACTGTTTGATTACGCCCGTCAGCTGGTGGGATAAGCGGACAAGAGAAATACGTTAATCTGGATGCAAAAAGGGGAAAAACGCTGTTTTTCCCCTTTTGATTTTACTTCCCGACAGCGGCGATTAAACGATATCTTCGCTGTACTGAGGCACCGGGTTACGGAAGCTTTTGGTCACACAAGCCACGTACACAAAGCCAATGGCTGCCCAGATAAGGCCGAGGATCATCGAACTTTGTTCCAGGTTCACCCACAGCGCACCTACGGTCAGCGCACCCATCATCGGCAAAATCAGATAGTTCAGGTGGTCTTTCAGCGTTTTATTACGCTTCTCACGGATCCAGAACTGAGAGATAACGGACAAGTTAACAAAGGTAAACGCCACCAGCGCACCAAAGTTAATCAATGCCGCGGCAGTGATCAGGTCAAAATCCAGTGCCAGTAAAGCAACTGCACCCACCAGCACAACGTTAAATGCCGGAGTACGCCATGTTGGATGAATATAACCAAAGAAACGCGTTGGGAACACACCGTCACGTCCCATAACATACATCAGACGGGAGACACCCATATGTGCCGCCATACCCGATGCCAGTACGGTTACGGTAGAGAAAATCAGAGCGCCGACCTGGAAAGCTTTACCCGCAACAAAGAACATAATTTCTGGCTGGGACGCTTCCGGATCAGAGAAACGGGAAATGTCCGGGAAGTAAAGTTGCAAGAAATAGGTTGAGGCAATAAAGATCATACCGCCAATAATCGCGGTCAGCAGGATCGCCAGCGGAATCACCCGCTCTGCGTTTTTGGTTTCTTCAGACAGGTTACTGATGCCATCAAAACCGGTAAACGAGAAACAGAGGATCGTCGCCCCGGTAATCATCGGGACTAAATGGGCATTTTCAGACCAGAACGGCTTGCTGCTGCTCAGCGTTGCCTGACCTTCACCCCCGGCGACACCGTAAATCACCATGCCGATAATCACTGAAATCAGCAGGATCTGCAGGATAACAATCGTCCCGTTAAAGTTAGCGACTGTTTTCACGCTACGCAGGTTAGATACCGTCATAAATCCGACCAGCGCAACCACAAATATCCACGACGGAACCCCGGGAACCAAGGCTTCAAAGTAAATTTTTGCCAGCAGAATATTGATCATCGGCATAAACAGATAATCAAGCAGCGACGACCAGCCGACCATAAAGCCCACCAGCGGGTTAAATGATTTTTGGGCGTAGGTATAGGCCGAACCGGCAGACGGAAAACGACGAACCAGCTTGCCATAGCTCAGAGCGGTAAACAGAATCGCTATCAAAGCAAAAGCATAAGCGGTCGGTACATGACCGTCGGTCATCCCAGAAACAATACCGAATGTATCAAACAACGTCATGGGCTGCATATAAGCCAGACCCATCATGACGACGGGAAGTAACGTTAAGGTTTTCTTTAACCCTACGCGATTGTTTGTACCTGCGGTGACGTTAAGCGACATTGCGACTTCCTTCTGATTCAGTGAAAGTCCACGCAAAAGCAAAAATCTGCCCCATCTTAATTTCCTCGGCGACACAACTGTCGTTTTTTAAAAGCTAGTATCTATCCGGTACGAAGCCCGGCCTCTTGTTTTTGGCAAATGCCGTTGGTCTGACTTAATTAATTGCAAAAAAAATAACCGACGTCTCTTAAACGTCGGTTACTGTGCATTTTTGCAGAGCCCCTATTTTGCCCTATTCTCGAGCCAGTTGACAAGAAAATAACGTCTATAGAAGTCATTTTTTTTAATCCAAAATGCCTAAAAAAACATTCCCTTTATCGGCTACAGACCCCGTCAGCGCTGGGGTGACGGGAATTATTAACCTTCATCGCTTAATCCGTAAACAAATTGTGTCATTCACGTTACATTCAGACATC